>Ga0315536_1000282_pt1 | contig 25560 bp, 20 predicted proteins | sample SalMarSW160230MG_FD_203093 | JGI IMG/M metagenome (GOLD analysis project Ga0315536, IMG submission 203093) | Salt marsh sediment microbial communities from the Plum Island Ecosystem LTER, Massachusetts, United States - Salt Marsh Sediment SW1602-30 ...
AAAACCTTCCTGTCTCTCAGCACTACCTCTCCCACATCTCCTACTCCCAATCCGTCTACCATAATAAAGTTGGAAGGCACCTCTTCTTTGGAAATAAAAATCCTTTTTTGGTTCATCTCTATTACCTGGCCGTTTTCCGCCACGATAATGTTTTTTTCGGGGATTCCAATCCTGCGGGCCAGGGCGGCGTGGGCGAAAAGCATGGAATGCTGGCCGTGGATAGGGAGTAAGTACTTGGGCCTGACTAACTCAATCATTTTTTCCAGTTCTTTCTTTTTGCCGTGTCCTCCGGCGTGGATGTCCATCATCTTGTAATGATATACCTCAGCTCCCTGGAGCAGTATTTCGTCTTTCATGAACTGAACTGTCCTTTCGTTGCCCGGTATTACCGAGGAAGAAAAGATGACCGTATCTTTTTTTTGAAGCCGGACGATAGGATGCTCCTTGGTGACTATTCTCATGAGGGCAGCTTCCTCTTCTCCCTGGGCTCCGGTGCAGAGTATGGTAATCCTGTCATCCGGATAATTTTTCATGTCTTTGGTCCTGATAAAGGTGTCTTTTTGGGCCTTGATATATCCTAATTTCCTGGAAATCTCGATATTGGTCTTCATGGAATATCCTTCCACACATACTTTTCTCTTATGCTGTTCAGACAGGGTTATCATCTGCTGGATTCTGTTGATAAGAGAGGAAAAGGTAGCGGCGATAATCCTGCCGTTAGCTCTCTCAAAAATCTTTTCAAGGTTGGAGGCGATTTCCGCCTCGGAAAGGGAATGTCCTTCTTCCTCAGCTCCCGTGGAATCACTCATCATCAGTAAGATGCCTCTGTCTCCCAGCCTTCTTATTTTTGCAAAATCGGTAGGCAGGTCGTTGACTGGGTTATTGTCAAACTTAAAATCCGAAGTATGCAGTATCCTTCCCACCGGTGTCTCTATGATTAGGCCCAGGTTGTCTGGTATATTGTGGTTCTGTCTGAAAAATTCAACCTTAAAGGGATAGAGATTGACCCGGGAGCCGTCTTTTACCTCCTTAATGTTGATTTTTGGCTCCTTGGGAAAATCATCCTGCCTCTTTGAGATGATTCCCTTGGTAAGCGGGCTGGCAAAAACCTTCAGATTTTTTTTGTATATTTTTTCCATTACGTAAGGCAGGGCCCCTATATGATCATAGTGGCCGTGGGTAAAGACCACCCCGACAATATCTTTCTTCCTTTTGTTCAGGTAATCCGTATTGGGAATGATGAAATCAACGCCGGGAGTATCTTCTTCAGGCATGCGGAAACCCACATCTATAATTAGAATTTTTCTGTCGTATTCCAGCAGGGTCATATTGCGTCCCACTTCTCCCAGACCTCCCAGGGGGATTATTCTTAGATAGTTATCTTTCCTCCCTTTGTCTTTTTCGCTTGTTTTTCTTTTTTTAGCCATAAGTTTAGATATATTAAAGTTGCCGTAAGAGAGAGGAGTTAACTCTCTCATAGAAATAACTTGGGAATTATAAACTCGGTGCCCTCGACAGGAGTTGAACCTGCACGACCTTGCGGTCCTTGACGCCTGAGGCCAAGGTGTCTGCCAATTCCACCACGAGGGCGTTTAATTTGGATTCCAGCCTTTTATGGCTTCTTCCCATCTTTCCCAGGTGCCTACGTCCTGCCACTTGCCTTTCCATTTGTAACCAAACAATTTACCTTTTTCAGCCAGCTTGGGGAAGAGGTCTGTTTCCAACATGGCAAATCTCTTTTTCGCCGGAAAATACTTTCTGATGCCTGGTTCCATGACGTATATGCCGGAATTAATGTAGGAAGAAAAAGGTTCCTGGGACTTTTCGCTGAACTTTACGATTCTGTCTCCCTTCATCTTGACCGAACCGTAAGCCCTGGGATCCTTTACCATTGTAAGACCGATGGTAACAAGAGCTTTTTTTTCCTTGTGCCACTTGATTATTCTCTTAAGGTCTACTTCTTTCAGCTCGTCTCCATTTGATACCACTATGGTTTCTGAGAACCATTGGGGTTTTGTTTTCTTGGCCAAGGGAGTAAAAGTTCCGGAGGGTTTTGCCTCGACAATGAATTCTATTTTTTCCTTGGGGAAATACGTGGCCTTCCATTTGTAAAAATCTTCCAGGTGTTTTTTTTGAACGTTGATTTTAATATCGGTAATGCCATTTTTGAGGTAGAGGTCGGCCAGATATGTAATGACCGGTATCCTGCCGACGGGCAGGAGAGGTTTGGGAATTTCGAGCGTCAGGGGATATAGTCGTGTACCTTCCCCTGCAGCTAAAATAAATCCTTTCATCTTTTTATTTTTTCTTATTCTTTTCCCTGTCTATAAAAATGAAGCTTTTAACCCATTTTTCCTTATCTCCGCATTCCAGCCATTTGCCTTTTACCCACAAACCCATTACGCCTTTGCCGTCTTCTATCATTTCTTTCAGGGCGTTGGCCAGTATAATTTCTTCATTTTTAGGCTTAGTTTTCTTCAAATAAGAGAAGATTTCGGGGGTTAAAACATAGTTGCCCACAAGGGCAAAATGGGAAGGAGGGTTTTCCTTGGGCTTCTCCACCAAGTCTTTGATTTGATAAAGCCTGCCTTTTACCCTCTTTACTTTTGCGACTCCGTAGGCCGAAAGTTTTTCCTCAGGCATTTTATAAAGGCAGAGCATGGGTTTAGCTGTTTTTTTAAAAGCCATTACCAGCTGACTGGGCATCCCTTCCTTGCCGAAGGAAACGTCGTCTCCGAATAAGACAAGAAAAGGCTCTTTGCCCACCAGTTTTTCCGCCCTTAATATGGCGTCCCCATCTCCCCGAGGCTCTGTCTGGATGATATAGCTGTATTTTATTTTGGGAATACAATTGAGAGCTTCCAGCGCCTCCTTCTTTCTCCTTCTTTTTAAAATATCCTGTAGTTCTTGTTCGTGCTGGAAATATTTTAGAATATATTTTTCAAAAATATCTTTTTTCTTGGGAGAAACCACGAAGATGATTTCTTTTGCTCCCGCCCTGAGAGCCTCCTCTACTACGTACTGTACGACGGGCTTTGTCCCCAGAGGGAAGAACTCTTTGGGAATTACCTTGGAAAGGGGTAAAAACCTTGTTCCCAGTCCGGCAATGGGGATGATTGCTTTTTTAACTTCACTTGTCATAGAGAAAGCTTAAATTTTCGGGGAATTTTTTATTAGGTTTTTTAGAATGCAATTTTGGGACCTTTTGGTAATTTTTGTTTTTTATCCATCCGGAGAGAGTAAAATAGTAGCAGGCTCCTTTTTTCTCAACTATGCCCCCGTATTCGGAAACGCAGTTTTTGGAAATCCAATTAGCCATCTTCAAGGGCTGGTATGAAGGATTAATGGTGACATGGGCGTAGTGGGGAGGAATGATTATGTGGTCTCCCTTTTTAGCTTTTACGTAATATACATCTTTTACTTTCCCTCCCTCTGTTTTCTGAAGCAGGTAAATGGCTCTTCCCTCTAGAACGATATAGAGCTCTCCGAAATTTCCATGATGTTTATGCCCTTTGGTTTTGACGAATTCCTTTCCCATGAGAAGGGGAGGAATAACCGTGATATCATATCGGAGATTATCTTTTTCGTCAATCCCCCGATACATATAATAGAGTTCTTCATTCCCGGCTCCATCAAGCCAGTCTTTATCATAAACAACCTCCTCCATATCTTTCAGGGTCCGCACTTCTGCCCTTGCCTTATTTCTGAGAACTGTTTGTCTTCTGGGTTCCATGTCAATAATCCAGGACCCTTTTGGTCTTGATATACCAGTTTTCCATGCCGGATAATCTCTGGGAGGGGTTGACCACTACTCTGGCCTCTATCCCCTTTATTTTTTCCGAAATCAGATAGTGGTAATAGGGGTTATAAAGAAAAACTGCCGGGCAGTCCTCTATCAGGAGGTCCTGGAACTCTTCCAGTTTTTCCTCTCTTTGCCCGGGGTCTAAAAGCGTCCGGTTGTCTTCCAGTAATTTATCGCATTCCTTATTTTCATAATTGGCAAGGTTAAGTCCCAGTTCTCCTTTCTGGGAGGAGTGCCAGAAGGGGAAGGGGTCCGGTATCATGCCCAGCACCTCTCCGAAGAGCAGGGCGTCGTAATCTCTTTGTCTGATTACCTCTCTCTGTAATGTATTAATATCAAAGGAAACCACTTCCACGTCCGCGCCGATTTTACTCCACTGTTCTTTAAGTATGTCGGCTACCCGGAGCAAGATGGGCTGGTTTACGGTTACCAGGGTAAATTTCAGCTGCAGCGTTTCTTCCGGCTTTCCGAAACAGACCTCATTCAACTTATCCTTTGTCTTGCTCTTGACCTCTCCGGTTCCCTGTGTGAGGCCGAATGGAGTCAATACGTCTTCTGCGTACTTTTCCTGGAATCTTATTACCGCAGCCTTGGTTTTGGCTCCAAAATATCCCGTGATTTCCCCTTCCGGATATATTCCCGCTCCTCCGGCCGGGGAATTGGCCAGGCATTTTTGAAGCTCAGTCACCTCCGTTCCTTGAGACCCTACCGTCAGGTTGCTCTTAAAGGTAAAGCTTCTTTCTTTGGTAATAGCTTTTTCTCTTACGCCGCTTTCCGCAGCTAGGAAACCGTCATCTTTAAGAATTTTTACGGCTTGTTCTTCGTCATAATTATAAGAAACCGTTGGACTATTGAATCCGTAGACGTCCGGTAATACGGGTGAATCAACTATCCTGCCCTGACCCGAGAATACATTGTCAAGAATGGTTTCTTTATCGGTTCCGTAGGTGAGAGCCAGTCTTACCTGCCGGTCTGCCAGTATCTTGGAGTTTTCCGGATTAAAAAGTACGCTGAAATATCTGGGTATAATAAGGGAATGGACTATTCCGTGGTCGCATTTTTCCTGAGGATTATTGGAAAGGACGCATCCTGGGAAGTTTTCCAGCGATGTTAATGAAAATCCGTCAATTTCTCCTGCACGGTAAGCGGACACTAATTCATTTTCCGAATTAAAGAAATGAAAGGATACGTTTGACAGATAAGGCTGCCGTCCTGAATAAAGAGGATTCCTCACGAGTTCCAGAGAAATTATATTTCCCTGGGGGTCCTGGGCGATATTTTTCATCATGTAGGGGCCTGAGCCGATAGGGTCTTTAAGGTTTCTTGATGTCAGGGAAAAGTTTTTGGGAGAAATGCTTTCCCAAATGTGTTTGGGTATAATTTTAACGGTACAGTTCTCCAGGAAGACCGAAGAGGCGTTTTTAAGCCTGAACTGGAAGACAGAATCGGAAATTTTTTCTACTTCTACGCCCAGCCAGAGCGGCCTTAATGGACTGTTTACTTCCGGGTTCTGGATGGTTTCTATGGTAAAAACTACATCGTCTGAGGTTAAAGGTTGGGAGTCCTCCCAAACAAGATTCCGTTTTAAGGTGAATTCATATACCTTGCCTTCCTGCAATATTTCATAGCTTTCGGCCAGACCAGGGACAAGCTGTCCCTGCGCGTTATACTTTAAGAGTCCGGAAAAAATAAACTGGGTAATGTCCCTGTCTATATCTGAAGTATCGGCATAAACAGGGTTGATAAATCTAGGCGAGCCGACTACTCCCTCAACATAAATGCCGCCGGAAGCTGGCACCATCCTGGTGTGGTCGAAATAAAAGTTAGCCGCCAGGAAAGAAAAAGAGCCGGTCACAAAGAAGACCAGGATGAAAAATAATATTTTCTCTTTCTCTTCAAGGGTCAAAAGCAATTGCCGCCACTGACTTTTAGAAGGCCATTTTCTCGACATGCTGTTTTACTATAAGACGAGATTAAGCAGAGCTAAACCGATAAATGCCATACCCACGACAATGGTTGCCCAGAACATTTTTTTCTCCATGCCTCGCCGGGCGACGTAAAATTCTCCGCCTCCCCCGAAAGCAGAACCCAGAGAACTTCCTCTTTGCTGAAGCAGTACCAAAACAATCAGTATTGCTCCGACTATCATTTGAGGAATAAGTATAATGTTTTGCATAGATGTTATTAACTGACGCCCTATGGATAATAAAAAAGTTTATCTTATGATAAGCAGGCTTTTTCCGAGGACGTTATTTTGAAAAACCCAATATCAGATTTGTTATCCAAACAATGACCGTAGTGATAAATAAAGGGATAATTCCGTTTATTTGGAGTTCCTTAAACAAGATATCCAAGAACCATATAATAGCCATATTCAGTATCAGTGAAAAGAGACCTAATGTCAAAATCTTGAGAGGAATGGTAATCTTATCCAGGATGGGCTTGATAAAAAAATTTATCAGACCCAGAATAATCCCGATTACCAGTATAACCTGCCATTCCTCTGTCAAAGCTATTCCCAAAAAAACACTCTGTCCCGGGATAACGCTTATTGCGACTCCGGGGACAAATCTGGCGGCCAGAAAAATTGCTAAAGTTCCTAGGGTTATCCGCCAAAGTAAATTTTCCATATTAATTAAGATGAGGAAATTGAGACGCAATCTCCTCAGGCCTTATTCTCAGTAATTTACCAGCTTTCCAGAATAATAGCAGAAAACGGTCAATTTAACAAGACCCAGATTGCATTCAGTAAGAAATGGATTTTATTCTCAGTTTTTTATGATATTCCAGTGCAAAACGGTGGGCTTCATCCCTCAGCTGCAGAATGAGATTGAATATTTCTCTGGGTAGACTCACAAGCATCACGGGCTGCCTTGTTCCTTCTATGTAGAGTTCGTTGTTCCTTTTGGCCAGTGCCGCTATCCTGACGTTTCGGGCGCGGAAACAGCCATTTCTGATTTCCAGGGCTGCATTAAGCTGGGCTTTTCCGCCGTCGATAAGCGCTATTTCCGGCAGTTTCCACTCCTTGTGGCCGAACCTCCTCCTCAGCATCTCTTTTATCATGGCCGTATCGTTGGGTTTTGCCTCCATCTTTATCCTGAATTTCCTGTAAAGGTTTTTATTGGGTTCTCCTTTCTCAAATGTCGCCATGGCTCCCGTAGCTTTCTGTCCCTGGATATTGGAAATATCATATGCCTCTATCTTTTTAATCTTGCCTTCGGCCTGGAATATTTCCTTCAATTCCTTTGCCGTTTTGTTCCAATCGAGGGTCGGTTCTTTCATTCCTTCTATGATGTGTGCATTAGCCATGATGGTTTCCAAGGCCGAGATTTTGTCACGCAGGACTGAAGCTTTTTCATATTCCTGGCCCTTGGAGGCCGAGACCATCTCACTTTTAAGTTTCTTAATGACCGAATCCCTGCGCCCTTTCAATACCGAAACAAGATTATTTATGTTTCTGCGGTAAGATTTTTTATCTGGCTCGGGTCCCGGACAAAGCCCGAGATGGCACCAGGTGCAGTGTCCTGGGGGGTGCTTGCGTGCGGTATAATAAGGGAATATTTTTCTCAGAAACCTCAGAGTCTTTTTTAAAGCCCTGCCTTCCACGAAGGGACCGATATGTCTGGCTTTCTTTTTCTTTTGATGAGTTAAAAAAACCCTGGGGTATTCTTCCCGGGATATGCCTACGTAAAAAAAGTTTTTATCATCTCTCCATACCGTATTGTATCTAGGTTTCAGCTTTTTAATCATCTCCGCTTCCAGCAGCAGAGCTTCTATTTCAGAGCAGGTTAGTATATAGCCCGCTTTGCTTACGTCATCTGCAAATAAACTATCCTTGTAGCCCCCCTTATTCAGATGGCTCTGAACCCTCTTTTTGATATTCACTGCCTTACCGATGTATAGGATACTTTTTTTTCCCCATAGAGCATAAACCCCGACTGCCTCAGGCAGTCTGGAAAAAATATCCTTTTTTAAGAATCTAAACTTCTGCATACTTCAGAATTCTATTCCAAAATAAGCTTTTTTTCAACAGAAAATTTTTTCCTCAGTTTTTCCACTCATTTTCCCCTTAGCGGTTTTTGAAAATAAAGGATTGAAAAAAAGCCTGATTTGTATTAAAATGGCTTTTATGCGTAATAGTGAAGTTATCAAAATAAGGGGCGCTAAAGTCCACAATTTGAAGAATATCAGCCTTGATATTCCCAAAAATAAGCTTGTCGTGATAACCGGGGTTTCGGGTTCTGGGAAAAGTTCCCTGGCTTTCGATACCCTTTATGCCGAGGGCCAGAGAAGATATGTAGAATCTCTTTCGGCTTATGCCAGGCAGTTTTTGGGTATTATGCAGAAGCCTGAAGTGGACAGGATTGAAGGGATTTCTCCTGCTATTTCCATAGATCAAAGAAAGGTAGGCCGCAATCCCCGTTCCACGGTAGGCACTATTACTGAAATTTATGACTATCTCAGGCTGCTCTTTGCTAGAATAGGAGTGCCGCACTGTCCCAAATGCGGCAAGAGGATTTCCCAGCAGAGTATAGACCATATAACAGAACAGGTTCTTAATCTTCCCCAGGGCAAGGAGATAATCATCCTGGGCCCGGTAATCAGAGGTAGAAAAGGAGAGTACCGCGGAGTCCTGGAAGAGATTCAGAGGAGCGGTTTTGTAAGGGTGAGAGTGGACGGGATAATTTACCGCACCGAAGAATCTCTGGAGTTGAGTTTGGGGCGATATAAAAAACATAACATAGAGGTGGTGGTTGACAGACTTATTTTAGAAAAGGGTCTGGATAGAATCAGACTGGTAGATTCTTTGGAAACTGCATTGAAATTAGGAAAAGGGATAGTCATTGTATCGGTGGCCGGCGGATTGGATTCGTCCCTGCTTTCCGACGGGCAGGTGCAGGAAATGAAGAAGAGTAAAAATTCCGCCGATATTGACCTTGTGTTCAGCGAACATTTTGCCTGTGAGAAGTGCCGTATCTCCCTGCCCGAACTGGAACCGCGCCTTTTTTCTTTCAATTCTCCTTACGGTGCCTGTCCGGCTTGCCAGGGACTGGGAGAGACACTGGCGGTTGACCCAAATAGGGTTCTTCCTAATAAGGAACTGAGCATCGCAGAGGGTGCGGTCGTGCCCTGGGCCCGCGCTTCCCACAAGATAGGGCGTCAGGGTTATTTCTGGCACCTGCTGAAAAGATTAGCCGATAAATATAATTTCTCCCTGAATCAGCCCGTTAAAGGATTGTCTAAGAAGACAGTGGATATTATCCTGTATGGAGATGAAGAAATACCTGGAGTAAGTACCTGGCTGGAAAAGAGATATCACGAAACTGAATCTGAGTCCGCCAGACAGGAAGTGGAGAAATACATGGTTGAAAAGGTCTGCAAACTGTGTAAGGGAAAAAGATTGAAAGCCGAAGTTCTGGCCGTCAAGGTGGCTGAAAAGTCGATTAACCAGGTGGTGAAGATGCCCGTGGAGGAGGCCAGAAGGTTCTTCAAAGGTTTGTTGGAAGGTAAACATTTCCGTGATAACCCCGAACTTAGTAGAGTGGCTCACCCTATCGTCAAAGAAATAACAAACCGTCTGCAGTTTCTTATAGACGTGGGCCTTGACTATCTGACTCTGGACCGCAAGGCTTCCACCCTCTCCGGAGGGGAAGAGGAGAGGATAAGACTTGCTACCCAGATAGGCTCCAAATTGACAGGCGTACTTTACATTTTAGACGAGCCTTCCATAGGTTTGCATTCCAAAGACCAGGATAGGTTAATAAAGACCTTAAAGAAGCTGAGAGACCTCGGTAATACCGTTCTGGTAGTAGAACATGACCCCCAAACCATAATGTCGGCTGACTGGATTGTTGATATAGGGCCGTCGGCCGGAAAACATGGAGGGAAGTTGATGTTTGAAGGAACCCCTTTCCAGCTGCTTAAATCCAAAACCCTGACCGGAGAATATCTTTCCGGCAGGAAAGAAGTGATAGTGGAAAAAACTTTACAGGAAGAGTTTCTGAAACAGCTCATCATCAAGCAGGCATCAGAACACAACTTGAAAAACATTGACGTGAGGATACCATTAAAGAGATTTATTTGCATTACCGGAGTTTCTGGTTCCGGCAAATCTTCATTAATGAACGATATTTTAGCCAGGGCTTTGATGAGAAAATTTTACCGCTCTACAGAAGAGCCCGGCAAACATAAAGAAATTCTGGGAACGGAATATTTAAATAAGGTGGTCTTGATAGACCAGTCTCCTATAGGCAGGACGCCGAGATCCAACCCTGCCACCTATACCGGGACCTTTACCTATATTCGCAAGATTTTTTCTAAAACCAAAGAAGCCAAACTCAGGGGCTATCAGCCGGGCAGGTTTTCTTTTAACGTAAGAGGGGGTAGATGTGAAAACTGCCAGGGCCAGGGTGAGATTAAGATAGAAATGTATTTTTTACCCGACATCTACGTTAAGTGCTCCGAATGCAAGGGTATGAGGTTTAATAAGGAAACTCTGGCCGTAGAATATAAAGGAAGGAATATCGCCGAAGTTTTGGATATGACTGTGGAAGATTCCCTGGAATTTTTTAAGAACGTTCCCGGTCTTTCCCGCAAGCTTAGAACCTTAAAAGACGTGGGGCTGGGGTATATGGAATTAGGGCAGCCCGCTACCGCTCTTTCTGGAGGAGAAGCGCAGAGGATAAAGTTGGCTTCTGAGCTTTCTAAGAAAGCCACAGGAGACACTCTTTACATACTTGATGAGCCTACTACCGGCCTACATCCAGATGATATAAAGAGACTGGTTTCTGTACTCAGAAAACTGGTTGATAGAGGTAACACGGTTCTGGTAATAGAACATAACCTTGACGTCATTAGAAATTCAGACTGGATAATAGATTTGGGTCCCGATGGAGGGATAAAAGGAGGAAACATTGTGGCCGAAGGTTCTCCGGAAGAAATAGCCGAGAATAAAAAAAGCTATACCGGTCAATACTTGAAAAAAGCTTTGAAAAGGAAAAAGTCCTGATTCTTGACACTAAAACATGTTTTGATTATCCTATAATTAGAAGTTAGCACTCAAACCATTCGAGTGATATCCATGATACAAAGGTCGATTTTGCCAAAATAACAAGAGGAAATAGAGAACAGTGAACAAAGAATCGTTTTCTGTTTTTTATTTCTTTCCTTCTAGAAATGAAGATTAAACCTACTTCAGACTACGTCCTGATAGAACCTATTAGGGAAGAAGAAAAAACCAAGTCCGGCATCCTCCTTCCTGAGACTGCCGATAAGGAAAGACCCGAACAAGGAAAGGTTATTGCCGTTGGACCCGGCAGGAAAACCAAATCGGGTAAAGTTATCCCTATGGAGGTTAAGGTTGGACAGAAGGTTTTATTTACCAAATACGGTCCTAACGAGATAAAAGTCGAAGACAAAGAATATCTTATTGCCAAACAAGAAGATATTTTAGCTATTATCGAACAAGGCTAATTCTTATAATTTAATTTACTATATGGCAAAAGAAATAGTTTACCGCGAAACTGCCAGAAAGCGGATTAAAGATGGGGTAGACAAGCTGGCGGATGCCGTGAAGGTCACCTTAGGTCCCGGAGGCAGAAACGTGGTACTGGACAAGGGCTTCGGTTCCCCCACTATCACCAACGACGGGGTGACCATAGCCAAAGAGATAGAACTTGAGGACAAAGTCGAAAATCTGGGCTCTGAAATAGTCAAGGAGGTTTCGGAAAAAACCAATGAAAACGTGGGAGACGGCACTACCACGGCCGTAATTTTGGCTCAGGCCATAATTAACGAAGGTTTGAAACTGGTGGAGGTAGGGTTCACCCCGGCTGATATTAATAAGGGAATGAAGGAGAGGGTTCAGACCATAATACAATTTTTAAAGAAGGCTTCCATCAAGGTGGAAGACAAGAAAGGAATAGCCAAGGTGGCTACCATTTCCGCAGAAAGCGAGGAAATCGGCAATCTGATTGCCGACATCATGGAGGAAATCGGCAAGGATGGAGTTATAACCGTTGAGGAATCAAAAGGTTTCGGGCTCCAGAAGGAGATAGTGAAAGGTCTCCAATTCGACCGGGGATACATTTCCGCCTATATGATCACCGATACCGACCGGATGGAAGCTTCCTATGAAAATCCCTACATCCTTATTACCGATAAAAAAATATCAAGTCTTCAGGAAATTCTGCCTGTTTTGGAGAAAGTAAGCCAGACGGGTAGAAAGGAATTGATGATTATAGCAGACGATGTGGACGGTGACGCCTTAGCCACCCTGGTAGTCAATAAACTGCGGGGAATATTCAAAACCCTGGCCGTCAAAGCTCCCGGGTTCGGCGACAGGAAAAAGGAGATACTGGCAGATATAGCCACCGTTACAGGAGCCCAGGTGGTTTCAGATGAGTTGGGCTTAAAACTGGAAAATGTTAATCTTAATCAGCTTGGTTCTGCCAGGAGGATTGTCTCCACTAAAGAAAAGACCATAGTGGTGGAAGGGAAAGGAAAGAAAGAGGAGATAGAGGCAAGAATCAATCAAATTAAGCAGCAGATTAAGGATTCTGACTCAGATTTTGATAAGGAGAAGCTCCAGGAAAGACTGGCTAAGCTGGCAGGCGGCGTGGCGGTCATTAAGGTAGGAGCAGCTACCGAAGTGGAGCAGAAGGCAAGACAGCATAAGATTGAAGATGCTTTAGCGGCTTCCAAAGCAGCTGTAGAAGAGGGGGTTGTCCCCGGAGGAGGAGTAGCCCTGGCGGTAGCCGCGGAACTGACCGAACATGCCGACAGAAAGGAAGAAGCGGAACTCTCCAAACTGGAGAAAAAAGGTTATTTCGCCGGCCAGGAAATCATCAAGAAGTCCTGCCAGGCGCCCTTGAGACAGATAATAAATAATACGGGAGCAGATGAGGTTACATTGTATAGAATCTTGAAGCAAATCAGCGAAGAAAAGAAAAGAACAAAGGATACCGGTAAGATAAATTGGGCTTTGGGGTATGATGCGCTTAAAGGACGGGTGGTTAATATGGTAGAAGCCGGCATTCTCGACCCTACTAAAGTGGTGAGGATAGCTCTGGAAAACGCAGTTTCCGCAGCTTCCATGATTCTGACCACCGAGGTGGTAGTGGCCGAAAAGCCCGAGAAGAAGGAAGAGATGCCTCCCATGCCGCAGGCTTACTGATGAGTATTAAGACAAGAAACGCTTGATTTTATCCCTCCACACCTTCTTTGTGTGGAGGGCTTTAATTAAGCGGGAAATGTTTTATAATAAATAGATTAAAAAGGTCGGCCTACAAGATTCAATTCAGTAATTTGGTACAAAAAAATGTCATTTCTAATATTTTTAGCAGCCGCATTGTTTCTGGTTGTTCTATGGGTGATTTTCACCTATAACGGTCTGGTTACTATGCGCAACAGGACCCAGGAAGCCTGGGCGGATATAGACGTACAGCTGAAGAGGAGACACAATCTTATTCCTAACCTGGTAGAAACTGTAAAGGGCTACGCCGCCCATGAAAGGGGAATTTTCGAGAACGTGGCAGCAGCCCGGGCTCGGGCTATGGGGGCTACCGGTGTCAAAGAAAAGCAGGATGCAGAAAATGCCCTTTCCCAGACGTTGAAGTCTCTTTTTGCAGTTTCCGAGAATTATCCCGACCTCAAAGCTTCCCAGAACTTTCTTGAGCTTCAGCGGGAATTAAGAGATACGGAAGACAAGATACAAGCCGCCAGAAGGTTCTACAACGCTAACGTCAGGGACATCAATATCAGGATAGAAAGCTTTCCCGCCAACACCATAGTTTCTATGCTCGGGTTTAAGAAGATGCAGCTCTTCGAGATAACAGAACCGGGAGAGAGGGAAGTTCCCAAGGTTGCTTTCTAACCGCAGGAATAATTCTTTTCCAAGAAAAGAGATAAACGCTCAAGGATTTGGCGTCTTTGGATTATTATGCTTTGAGCGTAATCTCTTAAAACCATGGCTACTCTATATACCCAAGCTGATTCCAATATCCGGAAAACCTGGATACTGCTTACCTTGTTTTTTATTTTTATCATTGCAGTCGGCTGGCTGTTCAGTTTTCTTCTGGACGATAACAGTTTTTTGGTGATAGCTGTTGTTATTAGTACCGTCCAGACATTTGCAAGTTACTGGTATTCTGATAAGATAGTGCTGGCCATGACCGGGGCTCGCGAGATAAAGAAAGAAGATAATCCTGAACTCTACCGTATAGTGGAAAACCTGGCTATTACGGCCGGCCTTCCCCTGCCTAAGATTTTTATAATCGAAGAATCCCAGCCCAACGCCTTTGCTACGGGAAGGGATGATAAGCACGCAGTGGTTGCCGTGACGAAAGGTCTTTTAAACAAAATGGAAAGGACGGAATTGGAAGGAGTAATTGCTCATGAGTTGTCTCACATCGGCAACAAAGATATGCTCCTGGACAGCGCTCTGGTAGTATTAGTGGGCATTGTTTCTCTTCTTTCCAGGATGTTTTTAAGGTTAAACTATCTTAGGGGCAGCCGGAGAAGCAAGAATTCCCGGGGCAGTGCCGGTATCGTACTGGTTTTGCTCGGGTTTGTAGGAGCTATTCTCGCTCCCGTAGTGGCTTTTCTCATTAGGATGGCTGTTTCAAGGAAAAGGGAATTTCTGGCAGATGCCGAGGGCGCTCTTCTCACTCGCTATCCCGAGGGATTGGCCAGGGCCCTGGAGAAGATTGCCGGAGACCCGACTCCTATGAATAAATTAAACGATTCAACAGCACATTTGTATATTTCCAACCCTTTCCGTGAAAAGAGCTGGCTGACCAATCTCTTTTCCACTCATCCTCCGGTAGAGGAGAGGATCAGAGCCTTAAGGGGCATGGAAATCACCTAGAGAACTGTTCTCTTACTTTTAATTACGAAGTAATGAATTAACCAGTTGGAGTTTCGCTCCTCCTTGTCATTGCTCCGCAATGAAACAGGGAGCATAGTGACCGGTTTGTATAACTGTATCACACGGTGGGGTGACTGAGCGGCTGAAAGTGCTTGCTTGGAGAGCAAGTGTACGGGAAACCGTACCCTGGGTTCGAATCCCAGCCCCACCGCCGTAAATTTTTCGCTTCGTTCAAAGTTTAAGTAATTAGTAATTAGTTTTTGGATGGTTGGAAGTTGCTGGTCTGGGACGGGGAAATTAAATCTATGAGGGGAATATGGGATAACATAATAAACTTTCTTGCCCATAAGGCTGTCCGGAGACTTTTATTTAAGATTGTAGCAGTCAATGTTATTTTTGTTATCTCAATTTTCTTATTGAGTATTTTTTTTGATTTCGAAGAAATTCACAAAAGTATTTCTCTCCTGCAGGACCTGGAGTTTCAGACGGCCTTTATTATTGTTGTTGGCCTGACTGAAGGAATCATCCTGGCCGTGATAGTGGCTCAGTGGCTGTATCAGCAGAATTTTGCCGCCATACCCATCAAAAAATTAATTGCAGAAGGCGAGAACGAGATGATTGAATTCAAATCATCCCTCAGGTGGGATTATAAGGAGAAGCGTACCAACAAAGAGCTGGAATACGTTATTGCTAAAACCATTGCCGGGTTCATGAATGCGAGAGGAGGTACCTTGCTTATCGGCGTTGATGATAATAGAGAACCTATAGGGCTGGAGAAAGATTTCGATACCCTTAAAAAGAAGAACAGAGACGGCTTTATGCTTCATCTGGGTCAGGTAATCAATAATTGTCTGGGCAAGGAATACTCACGCTTCGTTTCCGTTTCTATGGTTAGGATGGGAGTCAGGGATGTCTGCCGGATCGAGATACTGCCTGCCGCAGAACCCGTCTACCTTAATTACAACGGTCATCAGGAATTCTTTATCAGGGAATCCGCTTCCACCCAACCTTTGGAAATCAAAGAAGCCCATGACTATATAAAAATGCGCTGGGGAAAGTAAGGGAAAGGAATCTCATTCTGCTCTCCGGTTTAATTTTACGATGAAGGGGAGAAATCGCCATGCCTACCATAAAGTCGTTCGATAAGACGAAAATATACTATTCATTCCACCGGGGGTCGAAGAAACCGCTTATTTTTGTTCACGGATGGCTTCAAAATCATTCTGTCTGGCATAGGGAAATAGAATACTTCTCCCAAAGGGATTTTCCTACTTTTGCCCTTGATTTGAGAGGGCACGGTATGTCGGGAAAGCCGGCAAAGTTGTCTGCCTATAAGATGGATAATTTTGCCCGTGATGTTAAGCGGGTAATGGAAAAAAATAAGATTGAAAAGCCGATTATGGTGGGTCATTCTTTTGGAGGGATGATTCTTCTGAAATTCACGGAATTATTTCCTAAACTGCCGGGAGCCTTAGTTCTTATAGATTCCACCTACGAAAATCCGCTGAAAGATATGCCTGTGCTCAAGCTTTTCAAATCAACCAGGCTTACCAGGCACTTGTTAAGATATATCCTGAATCATAGGGGGCTCCGGGACAAACACTTCCCAATGGTAAACTTTTCAGAACTGAAAAACCATTCTGACCTTTACCATTGGTTTAAGGGGGCAGGTCGCATACCAGTAAAGAGTTTGGTAGCTTCTCTGAAAGCGATGCTGGATTTTGATGAGTCGGCAATTCTTGGTAAAATAGATATTCCCTGTTTGTTGATCGAAGGGGAAAAAGATAGGGAAGTACCTAGAAGCGTTGCCGTCAACATGCATAATAATATTAAGAAATCACAGCTGTTTTTCATTAAAAATGCCTCCCACAACACCCATATCAGGAACTCAGAACAAATCAATCGGGTCCTGGAAAGCTTTTTAGCCGGTTTATGAATTTATCGGATTTTAAATAAGTGTCTAAAGAAAAAGAACCGATAATGGTGGTGAAACGGGATACTCTTTTCGCAAAAGAGTACTTTGAGGGCTTCAAGCCCGCTTTCGGCACGGATTTCGAAAACATCATCCGGGGAAATTTTTCCTATCTGGAAAGGGGCATCGCCGAAGAAGATTCCAATTACAAACAGCCTATCAGTTACTGCATGATAGTGAATCCCGTTCTACAGAAAACGTTTCTTTATCAGCGTTCTCTTAAAGACCACAAGTATTTTGAAAAGAGGCTCCAGGGAAGGTGGTCGTGGGGTCTGGGGGGACACATCGAAAAAGTTGATGCATCGGAAGGCCGGAATCCCCTTCACGCCAGCCTGCTCAGGGAGTTAGATGAGGAAGTACAGTTGGAAATTAAGGGGGAACCGCAGCTACTAGGGTTTATCAACTATGATAACGATAAAGTAGGCGAAGTTCATTTTGGCATATTATACCTACTGGAAACCGACTCCAATAAGGTGATAATAAAAGACCCGGAGATAGGGCAGGGTAAATTAGCTACCTTACAGGAGATAGAAACCGTTTCCCTTTCCCCGGAACACATAGTGGAGGATTGGTCCAAGATTTCCCTGCCCTCTTTAAGGTCGTATTTGGGAAAAATTAAAACAGCATAGGTTGCGCTATATTAAACAGCAGTTTTTGAAATAAGAAGAACGGCTTATCGCAGCCGTTTTTTGAGTGGTTCTTTTTTCGCATCTATCCCAGAATTTTTTGATACAGAGCAATATATTTTCTGGCTGATTTTTCCCAGGACAAGTCCTGTTCCATGCAGTTTGCCTGCAATTTTTTCCATAGTTCCCTTTGTAAATATAGATTTAAGGTGTTGTCTATTGCTTTCAGAAATGCCTCCCCTTTATATTCAGAGAAGAGAAAACCTGTACCTTTAATCTTGCCATCTTTATTTTCTACCGGCAGAACGGTATCTCTGATGCCTCCTACCGCCCTGGCCGCTGTAATCGTTCCATACCTCATGGCTATCTGCTGTCCAAGCCCGCAGGGCTCGAAGCGGGAAGGCATAAGGAAAATATCGGCTCCACCGTATATCTGGTGAGCCATCTGCTCATCAAATCCTATTTTAACCCAGATTTTTCCAGGAAATTTTTTCGCAGCCTCCTTAAAGAATTCCTCGTAATCCGGAGAGCCCGTCCCCAAAAGAATAAATTGGATGTTTTTCTGCATCAGTTTGGGGAAAATTTCCTTGATTAAGTCTATGCCTTTTTGTTCCGCTAGTCGGGAGACTATTCCTAAAACCGGGATTGCCGAATGTGCTTCTCCAAAACAATTTTTCTGCAGGAATGCCTTGTTAATCTCTTTTGCTTCTAGGTCTGCGATTGAGTAATTTTTTGCAAGGAAAGCATCTTGTTCCGGATTCCAGGCTTCAGTGTCAATGCCGTTCAGTATTCCTAATAGGTTATTTCTCCTCTTCTTCAGGTAATCTTCCAGTCCCTCCCCGAACTCTGTAGTCAAAATTTCTCCTGCGTAGCTGGGGCTTACCGTATTGATAAAGTCAGAATTCATTATCCCCAGCTTAAGGCAGTTAACCTCCTCGGAAAAATCTGTTCCAAGTATACGATTGACTATTTCGTTGGAGTATCTGCCCTGGTAACCGAGATTATGTATGGTTAAAAGGGTCTTAAGATTAATTTCCTGTTTTCTAATAAGGAAAGGAGTAATGGCCGTATGCCAATCTTGGCAGTGCAGGATGTCTGCCTTCATCATCCGGGCTACCTTGATGCTTGCCGCCGATAAAAAAAGAAATCTGGCAGCTTCCTTTTCGCTTCCTCCGGAGGAAGCGTCGCTTTCAACATATACCCCCTTTCCGGCATAATATTCTTTGTGTTCTATTAAAAATAAGGGAACGCGGCTGCCGGGCAGCATAATTTTCCAAAGATTGAAAAACTGCTCTTTTTGGTCAAAGAATATAGGAACCTTTTTTTTCACCAGTTTGAGGATTTTCTTGTTCAGGTTTATGCATTCGTAAAAGGGGAGGACTATGGAAACATCGATTCCCAGTAATTTCAGGGCTTTAGGCAAGGCACCGACTACATCTGCCAAACCTCCCACCTTAGCTACGGGAGCTGCTTCCGAGGCCGTTAGAAAGACTTTCATATTTTGATGGCTCTAAATTTTTTTAATATTTTTGTCTGGTGAAGCTTATTCCCCCAGACCAAGATGTGGGAAATAATGAGCAGGTCAAAATAGATTTTATAGACCTCTAGTTTTTCCTTTTCCGTCTCTGCGAATTCCTTGGTAAGCCTTTGGTAAAATTTCATCATTTCACTTGTCATTTCTGTTTTAACCTTTTGGGGCAGAGGAAAATCAAGGCCTGTGTTCAGGTGTGCCGTGAAGCTGGCAGCGTCGGAAACCCTGTCTCCCAAATGAAGGCTGTCAAAATCCGCCATCTTAATGTTCTTTCCCTTAAAGAAACAGTTATAAGGATTAAGGTCTCCGTGTACCAAGACCTTATTTCTATTATTTCTTTGAAATGCGATTATTTTTTCTTTCGTTCTCTTGAAAGCTCTGGCAAGGAATCCGGCTTCCTTTAATTTCCTCTGCTTTAATATCCTGATATTCTTTTCTATGTCCGAGAAATCAATACCCCTCTTTAGAAAAGGGAATGTGCTCTTTATTGACTGCAACCTGGCAACGGCTTCTGCTATTTTTTTGAGGTGGAATACCGTATTTCTCTTTGCTGATATTATTTGCCCGAAATTATTCCCTTCAAGATATTCTCTGAGAAACAATCCTAGAGGTTTCACGTAGCAGAAAGGTTTTGAAATAAAAAAACCTTCTTTCCTGAAGGGTACGAATCGCTTGAAAAGAAATTTATTTGCGTAAAAGGCGTATTTTTTCCTGCCGTCTGAGTTGGCTATGCCTACTACTTTCTTTCCTTTTTCTAAAGTATAAACCGCCACTAAACTGAAGCTTCTCCAGTCCGTATATTTTTTAACTACCTTTATTCCTATTCTGGAAATGTTTTCCTGCCTGATGCCGATTTCTTTAGCTTTCTTTCGGAAAACTGCCCTCATTTCTTTCGGAGACAGCAGGATGTTTACTTCCTTCGGACTTATCATTTTATTATCCTCCTTAATTCCGGCTGCCCTGGGCTGATTTTTTCGTACTCCTTCCTGTACTTGGCGAGCATCTTCTCCAGTTCTGGTTGGGGCATTTCCATTCTCAGCATGTCGATAACATGGATAGCGTCGAATATGTCGTTCTTGGTCTCCAGCTTCCACATGGCATCACGCCAGAGGATGGCTTTTTCGAAATTCCTCTTTCGAGCCGCCTTTTTCATTTCTCTTTCCAGAATTTTTAAAAAGGCATAATAAACGTCTTTCTCTGCCCTTTCTTTAAAAGGAATTCTTACGGTTTCTTTGTATTTTCTGGCCATGGCTTCTATCTTTCCGCTTCTCTGCCACCAAAAGGCCTTGGCCACTATCTCCCGATAGAAGTCTTCACCTTTTTTTACTTCTTTTTTCGTCACGCCGGGGAGAGATTTTAAAGTGTTTAGCATTCTTATGGCTCCTTTTTCTATCATTTCCAGACTCCACCAGGGTTCTCCCGAGGCCCAGAAAAACTGGTCTGATGCCATGGCGACATCCAGCCTGTCGGTTATTCTGGAATTGATTTTTTTCTTGTTAGCTGTTTCCAAAAGAAAATTGAGGAATTTCCATTGGAACCTGTGGACCTCGTTTCTGGGGTCTTTCCATGAATAAAATTGTACTCCTTCTGCCACGTCTTCCTGGGTAGAAGCCCAGGTTGATTTAACGGGATTAATGCTGCCGTTAATTTCAAAATACCGGGGTAGTTCTGACAGAAAAATCTGCTTCGGTTTTTCCGATTTTATGATATTGAAGAGGAATTTTTCCAGACCAGGCCTATGGTGTCCGAATGTTTCACCGTCCATAGCCGTACACAGATATTTATTTTCTCCGAGTTCTTCATCCACTAATGAAACGAACTCTTTTTTACTCCTTACGACGGCACTCATAATGGAGTTGGATACCCTCCTTTCCCTGAACACCGGAGTAACTTTTGTATTGCCTATGGCATACAGCTTGTCTTTCGGAGCGTGCTCCTTGCCTCCGTTGTAAGCTATGTCGTCTATTATCATCATCGAGTACCCTGCGCGGGATACAATCTCAGCTACTTTTCGGCTGTAGGCCATTTCTGGAGGAAAAAAACAGACGGGTTTGTAGGATTTTCCGAAATATTTTCTGTTGTCTTGATTATTTTTCTTTATTTGTCTGATAATTTCCTTTTCTCCAAGGAAAGGCAGAAGAGGATGGTACTTGGCACTTTCGGTAAACTCCAGCCTGCCGGTCTCGGCTAATTTCCTTATATTATCAACAACATCCTGATACCCTTCTTTTACGAACAGTTCGGTCAGGGAGGCATTAATGTTAAGGTTTACCTTTATATTTTTAATACCTAAAAAACCTTTGAATAAAGGTCGGTAAGATTCGTGAACTACTTTTTTAAGAATTTCCTTGGATTGTTCAATCGGCTGATAGATATGTAGAAAGTTTACCCAATACATAGTTAACAATTTTTATCTTCTACTATTTCGCAAAGCACCTCCAGATACTTTCTGGCAGACTTTTTCCAGGAGAAATCTTTCCTCATGGCCCTCTTGATTGCGGCTTTCCAATCTGCCTTAAAGCCGAAGGCGGTATAGGCCCTGACTATATTGGTAAAGAGCGCCCAGGGGTCATATTCTTTAAATACAAATCCGTCTCCTTTCTTTTCCTGAGCATTGAAATCTTCTACCGTATCCGCCAGGCCGCCGGTTCCTCTTACTATAGGTATGCATCCGAATCTCATAGATTGCATCTGGACTATGCCGCAGGGTTCAAATTTTGAGGGTACTAAGATAACGTCCGCCCCCGCAAAGATTATGTGGGGCAGTGCGATATCAAATTCGAAGTGGTAACTGATTTTTTCGGGGAATTTTTCCTTGGCTTTCTGGATCATTTCCTTGTACCGGGAGTCACCGTCTCCCAGTATCACCATCTGCATATTGAGGTTCTTGAAAAGGGGTTCCAGAATATTTTCCAGCAGATCAAATCCTTTTTGGTCAGTTAATCTCGAAACCATGCCCGCCATGAAGATGTCAGGATTTTGGGCAAGTCCCATTCTTTTCTGGAGTTGAATTTTGTTTTCTCTCCTTTTCCTTATGATTCTGATATTGTAGTGCGATGAGATATGGGGCGATGTCTGGGGGTTGTATTTAGCATAACTGATTCCGTTTAAGATTCCGAATATCTTGTGCTGTTTTTCTACCAGTATCTTGTCCAGCCCTTCTCCGTATTCCGGGGTCAATATTTCTTTGGCGTAGTTAGGAGAAACTACCACTATGGAATCCCCGTATAAAATCCCTCTCATAAGCCAGTTAATCTTAGCTAACCTGGGATTAAAAAAATCCGGGATAGATTCTCTCCCCGAATCTTTGTCGCTTTCCTGGGAAAATCTGAAATCGCACATTCCCTGATAGCGCATGTTGTGTACGCAAAATAGGACGGGTATCTTAGAAACAATCGGATCATTTTTATATGTGGTCTTAATATAATTAGGCAGAAGTCCGGTCTGCCAGTCTGACGCCACTATAATGTCTGGGACCCAGGAGGAATGCCTGATAAATTCTATTACCCCTCGGCACAACAGCACCCACCTTATATGGTCATCGGAATATCCGTAGACATTAGCTCTCTGTTCATAATACTCCATGTTTTCCAGGAAATAGGAGGGAACGCTCTTACTGCCGGAATATTTTTTCACGTTGCAGATAAGAAAAGGATTGTCTCCGGGCTGGTCTGTAGGGATTTTCAAGCCGGCAATTTCCATCTTGAGATTATATTCTTCCGGATTAATGGTGCCGTAGCGCGGTATCATTAGTCTGGCATCCTGGCCCAGCTTTCTCAGGGCTAGGGGCAGGGAGTACATAATGTCTCCCAATCCTCCCGCTTTAGCGAAAGGAGCAGACTCTGATGCCACGAAAAGAATCTTCAGATTTTTTGCCGAAAGCACTTTTTGCAGTTTTTTACTGAGTTGCATAATAAAATAGACTAAAGCGGCCGATAGTCTCTTATTTTAGATAGAATTCCCTTGTTTTTTAACCGGAATACTGTTAATCTTTATAATAGGTTTATTTTAGCACAGTCAAGCTGAATTAGCGAGGCTGCCTGAAATCTCTCTCACCCATGCTTAATTCTCCAATAGAGGAAATAAAGTCCAGGCTTAACATCGTAGACGTAATAGGTTCTTATATCAAGCTGACCAAGACTGGGGCCAATTATAAAGCGGTTTGCCCTTTCCATTCTGAGAAAACTCCATCATTTTTCGTATCTCCTGCCAGGCAGATGTGGCACTGTTTCGGATGCGGAGAGGGACACAGTATTTTTGATTTCATCATGAAAATAGAGGGAGTGGAGTTTGGCGATGCCCTTCGCATTCTGGCGCAGAAGGCAGGCGTGGAGTTGAAATCCACAAGGCCGGAAATAAGAACCAAACGTCACAGGCTTTATGAAATATGCGACCTAGCGGCCAAGTTTTTTGAAATCCAGCTGCAGAAGAGTACTGTAGGCAAGAGAGCCAAAGAGTATCTTTTAGGAAGGAAAATCAGCGAAGAGTCCATTAAAAAGTGGAGGCTGGGATGGGCCCCGAGTAAATGGAGGGGGCTTTCTGATTTTCTGGTTTCCCAGGGTTACGACAAGGATGAAATTGTCCGCGCAGGACTGGCTTTACGGGGAGATAGGGATAAATTTTTCGACCGCTTCAGGGAAAGAATCATGTTCCCTGTTTTTGATTTTAATTCCCAGATAATAGGTTTTGGAGGAAGAGTTCTTAAAAAAACTAAGGATAGCGCCAAATACATCAATACTCCCAGCACCGTCCTTTATGACAAGGGAAAAATTTTATACGGCCTGGATAAAGCCAAAGTTGAAATAAGAAAGAAGGATTTTTGTATTATGGTAGAAGGGTACGTAGATGTTATCCTGGCGCACCAGTCCGGTATAGAAAATACGGTCGCAACTTCAGGTACGGCTTTAGGTTCTTATCAGTTGGATATTCTCAAGAGGTATTCAGACAACCTCAACCTAGCCTTTGATATGGATTTTGCCGGAGATAAAGCTACTAAGAGGGGGATAGAACTGGCTCAAGTCAGGGGTTTCAACATTAAAATATTGGTTCTTCCGGAGGGTAAAGACCCTGCCGATGTAATGTCAGAAAAGCCTGAGCAGTTTAAAAAAATAATCGGGAAAGCTGTTTCTATTCTGGATTTTTACTTCCAGGATGCTTTTTCTAAATTTGATGAAAAGAGCCCGGAGGGCAAAAGGAAAATATCTAATACCCTTATGCCTGTGATAAAAAGGATTCCCAACAAGATTGAGCAGTCCTTCTGGGTGCAGAAGTTAGCTGCTAAACTTGAGGTTAAGGAAAGAGATGTTGAGGAGGAATTAAGCAAGGTGAAAGTAGAAGAATCTGCAGACGTGGAAATAGACGCTTTCGTGTCTCCCAATCCCGTCTTCGCCCAAAGCAGGCAGGAACTTCTGGAAGAGAGGGTTATCAGCTTGGTCGCCAAGACCCCTGAGGTTTGGGAACAAATCGACAAGGAAAAATTTTCTTTCTGTTCTCCAAAAATAAGGCAGATAATCATAGATTTTCAGAAAAGGGATAAGTTTTCCAAAGAGACCAAGGAATTTTTAGACTGTCTATGTCTTAAGGCCGAGATGGAGGAATTGAAGGAGAAGGACATACTGCCGGAAGTCAATTTCTGCCTGGAAGAAATTAGGTCTATCGGTGTTAAAAACAAACTCAATGAGATTTCTCTGCAGATTAAAAAGGCAGAGGAGGAGAAAAACAGTGAAAAAGCAGAGGAACTCGCTAAGGAGTTCGACCAATGGTCCAAAAAAATAACAACAGGATAAAAAACATGGCTAAGAAAAAGATAAAATCCAAAAGCACGGAGAATAAAAAAATGAAGGCTGTAAAGAAAAGAGCTGTTCGGAGAAAGGCTTCCCGTCCGTCCGCCGGGAAGAAAAAGAAGTTAAGCCGAAAAACCTCGGTTAAAAAAACTTCCCGTAAATCTTCCGCTAAGAAAAAAAGCAGAGCAGTTCAAAAAAAGCGCCCTGCACAGGAAAAAATGAGAAAGAAAAACATTTTTACGGAAGAGAGCGTAAAGCCTATTATGGAAAAAGGGGAGCAGAGAGGATTCATCACTCTAGCTGAGATTCTATATTATTTTCCCGAACTTGAAATGGACGTGGGAGGGCTTGACGGACTACTCCAGGAACTGGACCGCAAGGGAATCGAAGTGAAGGAAGTAACGGAATATTTGGATGTGGGGAAAAAGAAGCCCAGAGGAAGGGAATCCAGAAATATAGATCCGGTTCAGATGTATCTTAAGGAAATAGGCAAAGTGGATTTTCTGACTGCCGAAGAAGAGAAAGAATTGGCTAAAAAGATAGAGAAGGGTGACGAGGAAGCCAAGAAGAAGCTGGCTCGTGCTAACCTGCGGTTGGTGGTTTCCATTGCTAAGCGCTACGTGGGAAGGTCTCCCAATCTTACCATTCTTGACTTGATACAGGAAGGGAATCTCGGATTGTTCCGGGCTGTGGAGAAATTTGACTGGAGAAAAGGATACAAATTTTCCACCTATGCCACCTGGTGGATAAGGCAGGCGGTAAGCAGGGCTCTGGCCGACCAGGCCAGGACTATCAGGATACCCGTGCATATGGTAGAGACGCTTTCCAAATACAATAAAGTGAGAAGGAGGCTGCTGAAGAACTTGGGCAGAGAACCCCTGCCCGAAGAGGTAGCTGCTGAAATGGGTATTGAGGTGAACAAGGTGCACCATCTTATGCAGATTTATCAGAAGACGGTATCGCTGGAAACTCCGGTAGG
>Ga0315536_1000286_pt1 | contig 25310 bp, 24 predicted proteins | sample SalMarSW160230MG_FD_203093 | JGI IMG/M metagenome (GOLD analysis project Ga0315536, IMG submission 203093) | Salt marsh sediment microbial communities from the Plum Island Ecosystem LTER, Massachusetts, United States - Salt Marsh Sediment SW1602-30 ...
ATTTTACATAAGACCCAATAATACCATATAATATATATAGAGAGCTTCTACTTTTTAAAACCCAGCTTTCAGAAAAGGCTGCTTAAAAAGTCCTTATTGAATAATCGAATATACTATATATTGTATTATCAAAATCCTTTTTGTACATATATGGTATTGTTGTATTTGAAATAGATACTTTTTAAGCAGCCTCTGTTCAATTAGATCTTTTGTATGATATGTTTAATTCATTTTATATTCATAGTTTGATAATATTTAGAAATTATAATAAAAATTAGTACTTCGAAAATAATGAACTTTTATATAAATTACCCCCAAATCATTTTAATTGATTTGGGGGTTCTACATTAGATTTAATTATTATCTTGTCAACATAAATCCTTTGTACAATTAAAAATATGTGTGATTAATCATAATCCTTAGCTTGATGGCTATGTTAACTCTTTTATATCAATGGTTTAAGCTTACCCTGACAACATTGACCCAGAACCGCGTTATCGATTATGAAATGACTAAAAATCTAGGATTTAATTAAAAAAATGTTAAGTTGCTTTTTACTATTCTTTAGAACTTCCGGCATATTGAAAATTATAATCTGTATATACTCTATAAGCTGCCATAATAAAATCGTCAGGTATCTTTATTTTTAAATCATCTGCTGTTTTCTTATTAAAAAATACATTAACCTTTTCAATGTCTTGCATCTTCATTTCATTTACTTTTGTACCTTTTAATATTTCAACTCCCATTTTTGTCATTTGTTCGCCAAATGCGCCAACATCATCAACTGTCATACCACATAGTGCACCTTTAGCGACATACGCTTCAACCATTGCGGCACTAGGCTTTTTGGCAATTGTAAGTACTTTATTAAGTGTTTCTAAGATATCAACTGTTTTACCCTTACTATCGACTTCAGGCATCATACCTACTAAAACCCATCCGATTTCATCATCTTTTCCAAATTTATCAGCATATTCTAAAGCTTCCTCGACAGTTTTTACTACAACGTATTCTTTTGTTTTGATGTTTAATTTTTTTAAATTATCTTCTGCTGAATTAACATAGTCCAATTGCGCAGATGCAGCGTTAGTTATAAAACCTACTTGTTTGTTATCTATAGGAGCAAATGTATTTAGCATTTTATATAGCCTGGTTGTAAGATCTGGTGGCATTGATCTGACTCCTGTAATATTTGCTTTTGGCATTCCATTCTCATCACAATCCCATTCAGCATTACTTGTAATAACAGGTATATTCATAGTAGCCAGAGTTGACCTTAATTTGCCAGGTATACCAGGGAGTAATGTTATTACATCAGGTTGGATTTCTTTTATACTTGCTATTAATTCATCAACCTTTGCTACCTGATCAGGTAAGTTGAGAAACTTTGTTATATTCTCAGATTTTACACCTTCGCTTTCAAATAATTCAACAGACTTTGCTTCTGCTTCATTCAAACCAAGAATTTCTAATTGTTTAATAATTACTACTTTTTTAGTACTAAGATCAACTTTTTCTTCAGATTTGGCAACTTCTTTTGATTCGACCTTTTCTTCTTTAGCTGATAGATTTTCCTTCACAGCAACTGATTCTTTTTCTTTTGTTCCACATGCTGTAAAAACATTTAGTAATAACATAATGCAAATAAAAATCGAAATTACTTTCAACCTATTTTTTAACATTTTCATCAATCTCCTTTTAGAATATTAAATTACCTGAATATAAATATATAATACCGCTATCAACTGAAAATTATAAAAATCTAATCAACTTTAAAACTACTTACGAGATCCTTTAATTCATTAAATTTTAAACTAACTTCTTCTACTTTTTTCATAGCGTTTTTTACAGTCTTATATTCATCATTTAAAACATTGGTAACATCTGATACACTTCCAGAAGTATCTACTGAATTTATAGATATTTGCTCTAAGGCACTTGAGACATTTTGTGATGATGAGGCTTGATTTGTTGCTTCATCAACTACTACCTTTGTGGTTTTATCTATTTCCTGGATGAAATCAATCAATTTTTGAAATTCTATTTCTAAATTTTTAATTATTTTTAAATTAGATACAACACCAACAGAATTACTATTTAATTTAGATTTGATAGTTTGTACAGCACTTATTAACTCATTATTTAAATCTATTATTGATTTCGTTTTTATTTTTATTGATTTAGCTAATTTACCAATTTCGTCTGAGACAACGCCAAAGCTTTTTCCAAACTCTCCAGCTCTTGCAGATTCTATTGAGGCATTCAATGATATAAGTTTTGTCTTATTTGCAATATCTTTAATTATATTAACAACATATGTATTATTATTTGCAATAGTTTCAATTTCATCTATTGAAACTATCAAGCTATCTGCTTCTTGAATGATTTTATTTGAACTTTCTTTTGCTTCTGTTATTTTTATCTCAGTACTTTTGGTCTTTTTTACTGCTAAATCGCTTTTATCTAAATTATCAACACTTGTAATAGCTATATTGCTTGCACTTTGTGCTACCAGTTGCATTTCAGCATTTACTTCCTGTACAACTGATGTATTGTCAGTAGTTTTTATATTTATTTCTTGTATTTGATCGTTTATATCTCTCATTCCATTTACTATGTTTTTAAACAATAAAACAAAGTTTTCATTTATTTCTGATATGCTTTTTGAATTATTAATTATTGTGCTAACGATAGTCCTTAGGTCTTTTACCATTTGATTAAATCCTTGTGATAAATCCATGATTTCATCATTCCCAGAGTAATTTATTTCAACTGTTAAATCCCCTTGTTTTACTAATTCTATATTTTTCAAAAGAAGATTTATTGGTTTGATAATCAGAAGTGACATAATATAAGATAAGAAATAGCCTAATAATAACAACACCAAGGCAATTGCAGTCATATTTAGGTATATTGTATTTATCATTTCGTTTAATTCTGTATCTGTTTTACTAACTGCCAATATACCAATAAAATTACCATTTATATCTTTTAAGGATTTGCAATACATAAAGAAATTCTGGTTAAATAAATTAACTGTTTTGGATAGAAATAAGTCATTAGTTTTTATTTTGTTATCTGTAAAGGAAATTTTATTATTAAGTTCTGGTTTTGAAAGTTTGCCCTCTGGACTACTCATTGCAATTAGATCAGTTTTTAGATATAGCATCGAATATATAGATAACCTTTTGCTGATATCGGTAATTATTTCCATGTTTTTTAGTATATCCTTGGCAATTAGAATCGTTCCTAGATGGTTTCCCTTATAATCTAATATAGGTTCGATACTAAACATATACAATTTATTATTAATTAAAACTGTTCCATTTTCAGATTTTTTAGAATCATGATATTTTTTAATTAAGTTATTAAAATCATCTGATGTATTAAAAAAAACTTCATTTTGGCCTAAAACAACCATATCATCTATATCTTTAGATTTACTTTTAGAGCTGGAAAAATAATTTTTTATCTGTTCGACCATCCCTAACTGGATTAATGTTATAAGCGAGTTGTTTTTTGACAAAGCAGTATTAATTTCAGATAAATTATCAATTTCATTTTTAAACATAATTTCAGCAGAAATTGAGTTGCTATTTAAAGCTTCTTTTATATTGTTTTTTGTTGTTTTTGTTGAGCTGTATATCATATATGTAGTCGATAATGATAAAACTATCAATATAGTTAATATATTAAAAAAAACAAGTTTTGTTCTAAGGGATCTTTTTCTTTTAACTTTTGATTTTTTCATTATTAAAATAACCTCCTTTGAGCTTTTAAATAATTGCTAAAATCGTAGAAGGTAAATTTGATATAGATAATAATTTACAATTTTTCGCTATTGTTATTTAAAAAACAGCATAATCATTCTATTTAGTAATATAATCTAAATATATTATCGGCATATGTTACTTTGATAATTACATTGATGTGTTTCCAACCTAATTTTGTCAAGTTAAGCACTTATAAAGGTATATATGTTAATAAGGAAAAATGAAAAAAAGCATCTCCTATTCGTGAAAAATAGTAAAATTATGTTATATTAACTTTTAAAAGGTAGCAATAATACATTTAGACTAAAAGATTTATCACTAGCTTGATGACCATGGGACATACCCCATATTGAAAGTTTTCTTTCCATTACTACACAAAGGCGTGTTATAAATCTACATTCTTACAATTTATGTTTTTATATAAATGTGTTTCTTTCCGATAACAAATTTGAAATTTAAAATATATTAGGGAATTTAAAATGGATATACGAGATTACAGATTAGGATGTCTTTTTCGGTATATTACATAGTAATCACAATTAATGTGATTTTAAAAAATAATCTTGTGTTTGGCCAACAATTTTTATAAAAAACAAGGTGGTGATTGGTATTTCTGAAAAACTAGCTCTTAAATTTACCACACGAGAGCAACAACAATCTAAATATGACTGGGCACATATATACTTGGGTATCACCATGGTGGGAAAGTGTAGGGGACTTATAGATGGAAACAAGTTTACGATATTTAATATTAATATTTTTCCTGAATTTCAACGTAATGGCTATGGAACAGCTGTAATTACTATCCTTAGGGGCAAATACTCAATCATAGTTGCTAATAGGGTGCGTTCGACAGCTAGGAATTTCTGGAAGAAGCTTGGTTTTATTGATGATGGTAAGGGAAATTTTATTTATGAAAGTAATAGTTAACCCAAAGAAAAGCTACTTGATAGTAGCTTTAAATTTAGTTCAAATAAATCCTTTGTTTATGCCTCATAGCAAAATAGCTGTACTGTATTGGTGATTTATTATGTTAGTAGACTATACGAGAGTATCAACCAAGGATCACAATATTAACTGTGCTTTTATTTGAATAGCTGAAATTGTTTACATATTTTAACATTTACTTTGCCCCTGGTAACAACTACTCTCACATTACTCCAACATAAGTATTATTCAATAGAGATTTTTGAAACATCAATTGACCAATTTTTTTTATGGACAGAGAATATTAATAAACTTCAAACAATTTATAATGTTTGATTCCATCAATATTTTTATAAAACCCATTTATATATAACTTTCCGTTATTAACAAACGGTGTATTATATTCTCCTAAAAATCCAGTTTTATTATTTTCAACTTTTAATATATTAGATCCATCAAATTTATATAAATTTAACTGATTTTTATTCTTACCTTGAAAATAAGTATTTCCATTTAAATTTATTGTTTCATCAAATCCACTTTTATAATCAGATAAATTCACAAATTCCGTAGCAGTTATATTTTTACCATCATATTTTAGTATTGTTGAATTTTTGTCATTAGTTCCACCTTTAAAATATAAAGCTCCACTTTGTATTGTAAAGTTTACATCAGCATCATTTATTGAAAAATTATTGTTTTCTAATACTTTTAGTATTTTCCCATTATATTCAAAAATTTTATACTCAGAATCTATACTTCCTAAAAAGTACAAATCCCCATTATATATAATATTTGTTTCTAAATATGCTTTAAACTCAGGAAAATTAACTTCAATTTCGCTAATAGAGTTATTATTTACATAAAACAAATTAGAATTTGATTCTTCATCACTTATAATAAGTGAATTATTATATTTTACACTTTTACCAATTGATTTAATTTTATCACCTAGCTTTGAGAGTTTTGTATCTATACCATTGTATTCATATATTTGATTTGTTGTATTTGTTTTAACATTAAAGTATAAAAAATTATCTAATACTATTAAATTATAAATAATTGGGTCTTGATAATATGATTTAGAAAAGATACTTTTTGTAGAAGAACCATCATATTCAAATATATCTATATTTAAATACTGCCCTGTCGCAACATAATATAATTTGTTATTACATACTACTGGATATTCAAATCCACTTGGATAATTATACCTAGAATCAGGTATTTCCTGTATAAACTCCCCATCATATCTTATTCTTTTGACATGATTTTTTAACAAATCTGGTATTAAAATTCCTCCAAAAATTAATTCATCTTTTAATATTATAGGAGTTTGAACTTCAGACTCATATGCATCTCCTGGCCTTATTTTAAGATTTGTTACATTTTTACCATCATATTGATATATAAAACTCTGAGGTTTTCCAGTAGCTTCAGTTATTTCACCTGAAGTTCCCACAAAGTGTAACTTACCATTATAAGTAAATGGACTTTTAAAATCTTCAACATATGTAGCTTGACTTGTATCCACTGTTCTCACTTTTTCACTTATGTCTGGTTGTGCATATACTGATAAAGTAGTATATGATATATTTATAGCAATTAAAAAAATTCCTGCAACTGTAAATTTCAAATATTTTTTCATATTCATAATTTTCCTCCTTGTAATATAGTATATAGATATACTGTATCTAGTTTATTATTTACACACTGTTACCATTTCTTATCATTCTATATATGTTTAATTATTTTTATTACATTATATAACATATTAAAATTATTTTAACAATTATTCTATAAATTTACTTATGATAATTATACCACTTAAATTAAAATTAGAATAGATTTATAACATACAAATTACCTGAAACTACTAAATTAAAACAGGTAAAATACTTAAACAAAATTGTCGAGCAGTATCATAGAGCTATTAAGGGATTACCAAAAAATAAGTTCATAATTGACTAGTTCGCAGACACATATCTCAATTTGAATAATACAAATCTAGTTTTTTACTGGCTAAATATAGATTTTATTGCCCGAATGTATGAAAATAAGTATGAATAAAATAACATTAAGATTTGGTTAATTTTCTTTAAAAATTTGCTCTTTTTTTATTTCTATACTGAAACTTAATTACTTTATTTGTTCTACATAGCAATATTATCAAGTGATTTAACTTTTTTAAAATTTTATTGCACAATAATTCTTTATTTATTGCAAAAGTCATTTATTTCTTCCATTGAAATAGTTATTAACCTTAAAATATAATGTTAGTTAATAAACTAAGCTATTTATTATCATCGATTAGAAATATTGTACTAAAATTTGGTAATTATAACTTATGTTTTATTATAAAAATCATTTAAAAATTATTTAATTTATTTTATATTTTATTTATGGAAATTCAAATCTATTACTAAACTAAACAATAGTATTTTTGTTGATAACATAATTTAGTTCTTAATTAGTTACTTACTTAATAAAAAAATATCAACATTTGATTGAAAGCAACTAAACACTTTCATAATTTGTCCCATATTTTTGTGGTCTAAATTTATTAATATGTGGTTTTATTTTTCTATGTATTTTTTATAACACTAAAACCACATATATAATAAAAAAAGTTACACAAATACAGCTATCCATTAAGTCACAGGAATTTATTAAAAATATTTGTACATAATATAGTTTACATACAATAAATTTTAAGAAAATGGGGAGGAATTCAATATGAAACGTAAATTGCTATTATTATTGGCAATTATAATCAGTTTATCCGTCGTGTTTGCTTTGTATGCAGTAAATGTACAAGCAGGAACAGATTATTGGCAGAACTGGACTGATGGTGGTGGTACAGTAAATGCTACCAATGGTTCTGGAGGTAACTACAGTGTTTCATGGAATAATTGTGGAAATTTTGTTGTTGGTAAAGGATGGAATTATGGATCGTGGAGTAGGACTGTAGGCTATAATGCTGGTGCTTTTAGCCCATCTGGTAATGGTTATTTGACTCTTTATGGATGGACTAGAAATGCTCTTATAGAATATTATGTTGTTGATAGCTGGGGAACATATAGGCCTACTGGAACATATAAGGGAAGTGTATACAGCGATGGTGGTACATATGATATATATACAACTATGAGATACAACCAACCTTCTATAGATGGTACTTCAACTTTTCAGCAATTCTGGAGTACTAGACAATCGAAAAGAGGAACTGGCAGTAATGTAAACATTACTTTTAGCAATCATGCTAATGCATGGGCAAGTAAAGGAATGCAATTAGGTACTAGTTGGTCTTATCAAGTACTAGCAACCGAAGGATATCAAAGTAGTGGGTACTCAAATGTAACAGTCTGGTAATAGGTCATCAGACCATTTCCAGGATATTTAGAAAATCTTTCAATCATTTTATATTACATAAGACCACCGGTTTAACAACCAGTGTGGTCTTATGTATTTCAAAAAACAATTTAGAAGAGTTAATATACTCTATTAATTATCTTTAATATTATAAACTTATTCACTGCAATTTATTAATTGTATCTATTAGATATTTTTTATCAATACTATCTGATTTTTTATCGTATAACTTACCGTTTTTATCTATTACAAATGTAGTTGGATAACCTTCAGCCCCATATAATTTTGCTACTTCACCATCTAAATCTAATAAAAACTTCAATCCATAATCATATGCCTCTACAAAATTGCCAATTGTAGTTTCAGTTTCCATAACACTTATAGCAAGTATAACTACATCTTTATCTTTGTATTCATTATTTATTTCATTTAGATCAGGAATTTCAAACAAACAACTATCACACCAGGATGTCCAAAAATTAACAAAGATAATTTTACCTTTATAATCTAACAAATTAATTTTATTACCATATACGTCTTTTAATTCAAAATCAGGCACTTCAAGTTTATATTTTGAATCAGTATTACTAATATTTTCTAAGGTCTTATTTTGGAATTTATCGCTATTTAAAATGGTGTCTTTATTAATGTATATGCATACTGATAAGGCAATAATAAAAAGAGATATAAGTATTATTTTAAAAGAATTTAAAGTACTTTTTTTTAAATTATTATTCTTATATTCCACTTTGTTTATCTCCTAATCCATATATTAAGGTAACTAAAACTAGAAATCTATAACTTAATAGTATTTAAATCTATAACTCATTACAATAAATTATTCAAACTATAAGTATTAATATTTTACCACGTTGGACTATAAATGAGATACTTGTCTGTAAAATTTTTAAAATAAGTGTTTATACCAATTTTAGTTTTTATATTTTTCAAATATGATGTTATAATTGAATTATATACTATATATGTCAAAAAAATACTGTTTATCATAAAAATAAGAAAGTGTTTTTTTGGCATATATAAAACTTAGGTGTATATATTGAAGGTTGTGATTTATATGATAGAAATTCTATCTAACATTTTTCACAAAATATGCTCTTTTACAGGAATAAAGCCAGCATATATATTGTTTGCTTTTCTGGGAATTGCAATTGCATTAACACGTGAAAAAAAACCCACTATTCCCGTTTCAAAAATTGATAGCATAAATTTAAAAAAATAAATTTTTAAGTTAAAAAGTTCCCTAAAACAGGGAGCTTTTGTTTATTTTAATAAAATTATAATTTTTAAGATTTTTAATTTATTTACAACAACATTCCCTGTTTGTTGTTTAGTTTAAATAGTTTAAAGTAGTTTAAATAGTTTCAGTGGTTTAAAATGCTTTAAAATAGATGGTTTGAATGACTTAACTAACACAAAAATGCGGCGAACTAACACAAAAATACGGTGAACTAACACAAAAATGCGGCGAACTAACACAAAAATGCGGCATAACTAACACAAAAAATAAAGTTGTGTTAGTTAGCGAATTCATATATAATTTTTTCGAGGTGATATACAATGATATTAAAAAATGTCGAGAAAAATTGGGTTGTCCAATCAAATAAACTTATTGAAGCAAAATTTAATATGACTACAAATGAACATAAGCTAATAAGATTATTAGCTAGTTTAGTAATTAAAGGGGATAATAGTTTTCATGAATACCAATTTAAAATAAAAGAACTTGCTAAACTATTTGGTTGTAATAATAAAAGTGCTTATAGGCAATTTGATAAAATTACTGATTTATTAATGTCTAGATATGTAAAAGTAAGAGAAAACAATGATACATGGATAAAATATCATGTTATTAGTAGTTGTAAATGTGCAAATGGTATTTTAACAATTAAGATTGATAATGAAATGATAGACTTTTTTATAGAATTGAACAGATACACAAAATACAAATTAAAAAATATATTAGAATTTAAAGGAAAATATTCATTTAGACTATATGAGTTACTAAAACAATATGAAAAGTTAAAAATGAGATGTATGTCAATTGATGACTTGAGGAATATTCTCGATATACCTGAAGAAGAATATAAAATATACCATCAATTAAAACAAAGAGTTATACAGTCAGCGCAGAAAGAAATAAATTCAAAAACAGATATATCTTTTGTTTTTGAAGAAATAAAGAATGGTCGAAAAGTTGTTGATATTAAATTTCTAATAGAACCTAATATAAATAAATTAGATCAAAAATTAGAAATAGATGATATTCAAAATCAGCCGAATCTAGAAGAAAAAAATATAAAAGAGTACGAAAAAATACAAAAAATAATCAGTGATTTCAGTAAAATGTATAGTGGTAATCTTGATTATAACCTAATTAAAAATTTAGTAAAATTTAAGGGAATAGATTGTGTTGAAAAGTGTGTGACTGAATTTTCTAATTTTGTAGATAAGGCTAAAAATGTAGAAAGTACATTTTACGATTTTACTAAAAAATATGGTACACCTGAAGGTTATACAAAGGGAACAAAATATAAAAATATTATTAGCGGAAAACCAATACAGGCTACGAACTATACTCAAAGAGAGTATGATGATGAATTTTTTGATAGCTTGTATAAAAATTTAGAGTATATTAAAGATGATGATGGAAAAATAAAATACTAATAAAAACGAAAAGTCCTTAAAACTTGTTTTTAAGGACTTTTCACTAAAATGCTATTATAATTAATTCGAATTTGCGATCAAATCTTTAAAAACTGACTCTTCAATAATATTTTGATTGTCTTGATCATAAAAACAGGTATACAAAGAATCTGCATAAGGCTCTTTGATATAAAGTCCCTGGCCCATTCCTGTAATAACATAATAATTTTCACTGGGTTTTGCAACATCACTATCGTCTTTTGATAAAAATAATATAACATTTTCATTAGCTGTTAAATCAGGAATATCTTCAGAAACATACTCTATATTGTCTAATTTTCCTGTGTCAGTTCTTACATTTAAATTTGAACTATTGTAAGGAAGTCCTTTTAAAACTTCAATTATAGATACAGTTACATCAGTTTGAATGATATTTCTTATGTGATCACCGTTTATAAAACTAGGATTGGTCCATCTACTTGGAAGTTTGTTTCCTACTTTTCCTTTAACTATAACATCAGATTCAGAGATCAAATCTGGAATATCTTTTTCAAGAATTATATTATGTGTTGTAATAATTTTTGTTCTTGGTAATGATACATAAATCAAAATACCCATTGAAAAAGAAATTATAAACAAAAACAATAAATATTTTTTATTCATCTAAAAATCATCCTTTCATACTAATAGATGTACTTCACACCGTTTTTATCATCTGTAGAGAGTGTTCGAAATTTTGTTTCCCCATAACTTATTTTGTAATACATTGTTGCAGCTGAATCATTCGTTACATCATCTAGTCCAATTAAATGACCCAATTCATGAGTCATACAGCTTTGTACATCTATTGCATCAGACGCACCCGAATTGGAAAAAGGATGCGACAAGTTTATATCTATATCAACTTCATATAGTTCTGACCACAAGTCTGAGTATCTTACTTTTGTCGTTCTTACAATATATGAACTAGTACCTCTATAACCAGAAGTTATTTGATTTTGTGAGTTTTCATACGGAAATTTTGTATTACTATGTGTTGACGAAGATTTCGTAACAAGAGTGCCTACACCAGCACTGTTCCATGCAGAACAGGCACTACCTATAGAGTCTTTGGTTGCATTACTTGCGGCTTCGTATACGTATATTGTTGCGGGAATAGGACTAAATCCATTGCTGTACCATATCTTATATGCAAATGCACCTGAAAAGCCTATAAATATTCCCAAAATACATACAAATGACGCCAGAATAATTTTTCTATATCTCATTGAAATACTAACCCCCCAATTCTAGATTATAATTATATTATATCACTTAAATGCTATTATTTAACAATCTTTGTAAAATACATTTAATATAGAAATAGTATTTTTATATTAAAATAAATGTAACTATTTACTTAGTTTATTAGTCTATATATATGAGAGGCTTGAGAGGTGATAAAGCAGTGTTTATTAACAAGAAGACCTGTGACTATAATCTAGATGATTTATTTAAGAAACACTACAGATATATATACAAAGTCGTACTAGCAATTGTATTGGATCAAGAAATGGCTAAAGATGTGACACAAGAAGCATTTTTAAAAGCATTTTTGAAAATAGACACCTTAAAAGACATTGAAAAGTTTGAAAAATGGGTGTATTCAATTGCTGTAAACACATGCTGGGATGTATTAAGAAAAACCTCTAAAATAAAATCGACCAATTTGGACATAGATGATTGTTGTATTGAGGATACTAATTCTTTACCTGACGAAATATATGAACAAAGTGAAACAAGAGAAGAAATAGTAAGATGTATTCGACAAATGGATACAACAACTCAGCAAATTATAAATTTAAAGTATTATTTGGGGTTCACATACGAAGAAATTTCTAGATTTATGAATATAAGTCTAAGTAATGTTAAGGTTAAGCTGCACAGGTCCAAGAAGAAAATCCTTTCTAAATTGGGAAAAGGTTTTAAAAGGGAGGCTCTCTAATGAGAAAAAATTTCGATGAAATTATCGAATTGTCATTGCAAAAAGAATTTGAAGAAATTGATTGCCCTGATCCAGAAAAAGAGTTATTAACATTTAATATAAAACTTTGTAAAAGGACAAGAATTGAAAGAATCAGGACTATGGCCTCAATATGCGCAGTACTTTTGCTTATACCGTTAATATTATTATTATATACAACTAAAAGTAAACCTGATAATATGTCACATAATTTGATTTTGCAAAGGACAAGGAATGATTTAATAAAACAATCGTCAATAATTGTGAGTGGAACTGTAACAAAAATAACACTATTAGCGAATGCTGAAGATGTTGAAATTTCCATTGATGAAATTTTTAAGGGAATTCCAAATAAAGATGTTATATTAGTTAGAGTTGATGATATAGAGTTTGAAACTAATGAAGAAGTAATACTTTTTCTAAATGCTAAAGAAAAAAGCAAAAAATACTACACAATAACAGGCTCATGCCTGGGTAAATATACGTTGAAAAATTCTGAAAAAAAGATTTTTGAGAATTGCGATTCAACAGAGGAAATAAAGCTATCTTCATTTAAAAATGAAATTTTAAACAATTAGCTTAACCGCCGTTTTGTATGAAGATAGGCAATTAAATTGATAACCATATTTTTATGATAAACGCCATGAATATTTAGTCATCTTAAAGCCTTTATATTACTTAATATCCCTTGCAAAGTTTTAATAAAAAAAACTTCAAGGGATATTTTCTTTATCTTTTGTATATTCAGTTTTCTAAATTAAAAAAGATAATCTTTCTAATTCTCGATTATCTTTTTATCTCAAATTTATCCATTGTATATAAAATTTATTTAGGTTGGAAGTATATAATTATTTTTTTGCTCTAGTTTATTTATAATCTTTTCTCCTATGTATGTTTAGATACTCACAATTATGTGGGTAGCTGGTATTCTTTAGTTTTTCAAATGCTTTATCATTTGTAATCTCTTAAGTAAATTCTAACCTAAATCAATTTTAATTACTGCCCTCTTTTGTATAAAAATGTATAATTAGTTAATACCACTTAAGCTACTACTTTTAGGTAATAAGTTCCTTTTTACCTGCTTTTTGAAGTGATTAGAGTTGCAAATATTATTATAAAAACAACAACAATGAAATATTACTTTTTTAAGTCTTTGTTGTTGTTACTTTTAATACTTTTAATACTTTTAAATACTTTTCGGAGGTTTTTTTTGTTCATATAACTATATTTGAGATATATAAAGACGAGTTTTTGAATGTTTAAAACGAGCTTTTGAATGTCAAAGACGAGTTTTTGAATGTTTAAAACGAGTTTTCGAATGTCAAAGACGAGCTTTTGAATGTTTAAAACGAGCTTGCCTTAATATAACTCGTGGTATATAATGCCATATTAGGAGGTGTTTTTATGGTAAAAAACCAATTAGTTATAAAATCTAATAACTTGGTAGAAGCATTTTGTATAATGAATCAAAATGAGTGTAAAGTGATTGCTTTTTTAATATCAAAAATTGATAGAAGAAGAGATGATTTTGATATCCAAACAATTTCTGTGAAAGAATTTAATGAGCTTCTTGGAATAAAGGGAAGTAAATCACATTCCTATTTAAAAACATTTGAGAAAGATTTATTAAAAAAAATGATTGAAGTTAAATTTGAAAATGGAAATAGATTAAATATAAATTGGTTTTCACACACAGAATATAAGCATAAAGAATCAACACTTGAGATAGGATTTAATCTAAGATTAAAAGAACATTTACTTGAATTAAGTAAAAATTACACAAAATATTCCTTAAGAATAATATCTGGATTTAATAGTTATTATTCCATAAGAATTTATGAGCTACTAAAACAATATGAAAAGATTGGTCATAGAGAGATAGAATTAGAGGCACTTAGGCTAATGCTAGGCATTAAACCAAATCAATATATAAGATACAATGATTTTAAGAGAAATGTTATTTTGTATCCCAAAAAAGAACTAGAAAAATGTGCAGATATATACTTTGATTTTGAAGAAATAAAAAAAGGAAAAAAAATTACTAAATTAAAATTTAAAATTAACGCAAACATTTTATACCAAGATGAATTTAACGAAAAAATAGAAGATACACAAAATCAGGAACGTTTAGAAGATAAAAATATAAAAGATTATAAAGAGATTACAGGGCTAATTGATGACTTTAACTCACGTTACAATGGAACCCTTGATTATAATTTAATTAAAAATCTTGTTAATTTCAAGGGATTAGATTGTGTTAAAACATGTGTAAGTGAATTTGTAAATTTTGTAGATACTGCTAACAAAGTAGAAAATACATTTTATGATTTTACAAAGAAATATGGAACACCTGAAGCTTATACAAAAGGGACTGTATATAAAAATATGAAAGATAACAAACCCATACAGGCAACAAATTATAATCAACGCGAGTATGATGATGAGTTTTTTAATAGCCTATATAAAAATTTCGATTTGGTTAAAGATGAACTGGAATAAATGAAGCCTTCACATTTTAAGTGGAGGCTCCTTGTTTGTGCTCATGCCCAGATTTTATCCAGTGCATCATCGTAATCACAAAGAAGGATGGTTCTACTTCCTTCAGTTTTTAATATACCTGATTCTTCTAATGATTTTTTTATAATGTGGATTTTATTTTTACTAAAACCAGTATAATTCATAAGTTGCTTTACACTAGGACATATATTCATATTTTTATATTTGTACATCATATCTAATAACTTTTGCTTATCTTCACTATTTGTATAACTAGAATCAAAATCTAAGTCCTCATCATTAGTTAAACTATTATCGTGATCATCATATTCTTTATCTATATTTCCAAGTACAAGAGGTATTTTATTTTCATAGTTACCACTCTTTAATAATTTTAATTTTGGTTTTTCTTTGATTTCAACAACTTCTATATCATTATCCTTGTTATCTTTTATATTTGTTTCTGTACTTTCTATTAACAAATCATTCTTAGGATTTTCATTACTTCCTACAACTTTCTTATGCAGATTATCAATTAACCTTTCTGGTATAATTGTAACGATTTCTTTTAATTTCTCCATATTAGTATTTGCAGCATTACGTTTATGTTTCCTATCATAATCCTTTTCTAAAAACATTATTGGTGCAAGTATTGGCAGGAATACTATAAATGCTTCAACAAGTATAGAAAGGGACATAGTAGTCAAGAACTGAGAAAACTTAAGAGGTATAATATTTAAAATTGGCATGTAATCATAAAGTAATTTGGTTATTGCACTGGCTGGTGATCTTTCTACCGATCCACCAGACATAAAGAAATTTAAGCTGGCCATAACAGATAAGAAAAAACAAATTTTTAGATAGAAGGATACCTTTTTCTCTGTTTTGGAATCTCTATACTTCATAAATGGGTAAGCTGTTGCAAGCATAATTTTTATAAATTCTAGCATTCCAGCAAGCCCACCCATTGCCCACATATTCCAACCGCTTTGACTTTTTGCATAAAACATAATTGAAAAGTACCCTGACAAAATTGCCAATAACAAAGCACTCAGGTAACACAAAATAGCAAAAAATACTTTTGGAATACTTATAAAAAACTTTTTCATAATAAAAAACCTCGTTAAATTTAAAACTTATTTTTTTTATATTATATGTAAAAATAGTACAATATGATAGCCCTAAAAATATTGATAATAATTAAGTAACTAACTTTTAATATATTTGCTATTTTTATTAAAAAATTATTTAGCATAGTACTAAATTTTTAGCACTATGCTAAATAATGATTATAAATTATTATAAACATTGAGTTATATGGATTATATTACTTGAAATTACATTTTTTAAAGGAGTTGCGTTTATGAAAAAAATTTTATTAATGTCTTTGATTTTTTGTTTAGTTCTATCAGGTGTAATTTGGATTAGTTGTTTATCTACAGCAGCTGCAACACAACCAGATCTAAAAATAATAAGTGCAAAAATTACTGAAATAACTTCTTCACAGGTCAAATACACATACACAATAAAAAATATAGGCGATGCAACAATACCAAATCTTTACAAAGTATCTATTCAGAATTTTTATTCAGTCAATACAATTTTTAATGATGCTGATGACAAAGCAGCTGGTGGACGTATACTTGGTGTCAATCAATCATTAGCACCTGGTGAAACTTATACTGTTAATTATTATGCTTCAGGAGCAGTTCCAAGTAATATGAACTATTTAACATTCAAAATCGATTGGGGTAGTATAATTACTGAATCAAACGAAAATAATAATACAAATTACTTAGCTTTAAAACCAAATTTGGTATTTACAAATGTAAAAGTTATATCTGTATCAGCAGATAAAATTAGTTACTCTTATACAATAAAAAATATTGGTGGAGTTTCAATACCAAGTTTGTATAATGTATCTATTCAGAATTTTTATTCAGTTAATACAATTTTTAACGACACTGGGGACAAAGCAGCTGGTGGACGTATACTTGCTATAAACAAATCATTAGCACCTGATGAATCATATTCTGGAACTTTTGCAGCATATGGTAAGGTTCCGGCAGGAATGAAATATGTAACTGGAATGATAGACTGGGGAAATATTGTAAATGAAATGAATGAATATGATAATACATTCGTATTAGCTATTCCTCAATAAATTATACATATATATAAAGGCTTGAAGCTATAAATTTTATTTTGCTTTAAGCTTTTTTATTTTGATAATTATTCTCTTATGGAATTTCTAGTTTTATTAAGTGTTAATTCATCATCAAAACCAGACTTCTCTAAACTTATATTTTCACTTTTTTCTTTTTCAGATTCTTTTAATATTAATTTTTCTATTTCGAGTTGATTTTGTGCTTTTATCTCTTCAGCTTTAATCAAAGCATCTGCACGTATTTTTTCTATTTCAATTTTGTTTTTCAATACAGTTGAAACAATTGCAACAGTTATTCCGCCTGTTACAGCTATTATTGGTATCATTACTCCTAAAAGTTCAACGATTCCCTCCATAATAAACCTCCATAAAATAAAGCATTATAACCTTTAATTATATAAATATATTTCATTTCAGAAAAGAGTTCAATATAAAATTTTTATAAAAGTAATTTACTCTAATATACCTTTGAAACGTGCTTTTGGACAGACCTATATATTTTTTTGATTTCTATAGATAGCTTTTTGACAGAATAAATCTAAAACTCTGTCCGGGACAAAGCTTAAGTAATTATACTATTATATAAATCTTATAATTATCCTTGATAAATCAATTTAATTGTCTCTTGAATACAACAACTAAATATTTAGTAGTACCATAGCCAGCATTTGTCTTAAAACAGGATACCATTTCCCATCCTTCAATTCCATATTTATTAATAGCACTATCAAATTGTTCCATATTAAGAACATCGATTGGTTCAAATTTAATGCTCTTATATTCCCATTTAATCATGAAATACTCCCCTTTATGCAAAATAATATACTATTATTATATCATCTTTAAAATAGTCCTAAAATGTAATTATAATGCTTTATTTTTTCAGCTCATCTTTAACCAAATCAAAATTCTTATATAAGCTATTAAAAAAATCATCATCATATTCACGTTGCTCATAATTTGTTGCCTGTATGGGTTTATTACCTTGCATATTTTTATATACAGTTCCTTTTGTATAAGCTTGAGGTGTTTCATATTTCTTGGTAAAATCATAAAATGTATTTTCTACCTTGTTAGCCTTATCTACAAAGTTTATAAATTCACTTACACATGTTTTTACGCAATCTAATCCTTTTACCTTTACTAAATTCTTAATTAAATTATAATCAAGGTTTCCGTTGTATTTTGAATTGAAGTCACTAATTATTTTCTGGATATCTGTATATTCTTTTACGTTTTTATCTGCTAAAGATTCATTATTGTTTGAAGTATTGCTAGTTATTTCAATTTGCTCATCATGAATATTTTTTTTGACGAGAAACATTATTGCAATTATTTTTCTACTTTCTTTCAATTCCTGATATTCAAAACAAATATCTGAATATTTTTTAAGTTCCCTTTGTGATGTTAATATTATTCTTCTTTTAAAATCATTATATTGTTTATATTCTTCTGGTTCTATTCCTAAATACATTCTTAAATTTTCAATTTCAATTTTCCTGTTTCCAATCTTTTCATATTGTTTCAATAACTCATAAATCCTTATAGAATATCTACTTTTCATTAATCTAACATTACCAAGAAAAAATTTTGTATAGGCTTGGTCTATTTTTAATAAAAATGGGCTTAAATCATTGTTAAAGGCAACCTCTAATGTCCCTAACTTATCAATGTATCTAGTATAGGAAAACCAATTAATGTCAAGTCTATCATTATTTCTGTATAGTACAGTTATTTTTCTTGCTAGTAATGAAATAGCAGTATTTTTCATATATGTATATAAGTTTTCTTTGCTACACTTTAATAATTCTGAAAATTCTTTTGCTGAAATTCTTTGAATCCTGAATTTTTCATCATCTTTTCTTATTTTAGATATTAAATATAGAGTTAATTTATACTCGTTATGTGTCATTCCCATAAAACCTTCTATTAAATTATTTGCCTTTATTACTAAATTATTATATTTCATTCCATCACTCCTTTATATTACATTTATACATTTTATATACAAACACTAAAAAAGTCAAAGTCGTTTTACTAGTCGTAATTAACATCAGAAAAGTCGTGGTTAACATCAAAAAAGTCGTAGTTAACATCAAAAAAGTCGTAGTTAACATCAAAAAAGTCGTTTTTAAACCAAATTTTTAAGCATATTACTATGTCACAGCTATCCGAAAATCCTTTAAAAGATTTTAAAATCTTTTAAAACAACAACAGAGAATCTTAAGGTTTGTTGTTTTAAAAAATAAATGAAAGTTTTAATAATGAATGGTTATAAAGATTTCTTCTAAATTAAAGAGGCCACTTTTTAGTAGCCTCTTTAATAAAATTCATTAAATATAATTTTAAAAATGATCATCTTCTTCATCAGGATCTAATATTTTTGGATTATTTAAATCAAAACCAAAATATTTATTTGACTCATCCTGTCCAACTTCAAGGGATTTTTTACTAATCATAAATTCCAAACTCTCTATTCTTTTTTCAAGGTTTTCAAGTTTCCTATTTTTAAATCCTTGAATAGCAAGGCTTATTAAAGCTCCAGAAAAGTTGCTTTGATTATTTAAAAATCTGAGAAATTCTGCATCAATATCTAATGGAAAACTAATATTTCTTTTATCACCAGGATTAATTTCTTTTCTTTTTCCAACTTTCCTATCCATATTTATTCTTCTCCCCTAAGGCTCAAAACATTATGATATACAGGTTCAATTACTGAACGAACTTCAAAGTTATAATATTTACTTTCTGGTCCTTTACTTGCTATAACTTCATTTAATGCTTTAGAAAATGATATTGCTCCTCCGCCACTTAAAAATACCAATCCAATTTGTGAATTTATATTTTGTGCGCGTAAATTTTCCATATATTTTTTCATTATTTCTTTAAAGCCTTCTATTACTGATGAATTTAATTCCTTTGTAAAATCATATTCCTTTCCAGTTGGCAATAGTATAACATTTTTATAATTTACAATTGAATTAATTACTTCATTCATTGTAGTGTTAATATTTTTCTTTTCTAATTCCTGCAACAAAAGTGTTGCAATATAATGCATACCAAAATTGGTACTGAAAGATTGTATCTTTTTTTCGTAGTACCCACCATACATATCTTTTTCTATTATAACTGCAGGTATGTCTGTTTGACCGCCTCCAATATCAAACATACAAACAATTTTCCTTGCATAATAAGATGAGCTTCCATCTTTCACAACTTTTGAACTAAGCAATCTTTTAAGTTCTATTCGAAGACTGTATGAACCTTCAACAGCAACTCGTACTTCCTGTATTTCATTTTCAATAACTTCATTTCGATTTAAAAACGTAATTTTGTATTGGCCAATTATATTTTTTTTGTATAGTTCTTTATATCCGATTTGAGTATAAGGCAACATTGTTCGTAGTTCAACTGGTTCATTAGATCTTGCCTTATCAAGTGTAATAGTTATCAATTGATAGATCTGAAGTGGATCTTTATATTTTTCATTACCAAGTTGAATGTCTTCGTATCTATAATCTGATACAGCTGCATGTCCAAAAAGAAAAGTTCCACATTCTTTATATTTTCCATTAAAAAGTTTTTCGATTTTAACAAAGTAATCTTTATCCCTATCAACTTTTGTTGTTTCTAAATCATTTTTTGCAAGTTTCACTCTGGCTGTTTTCATTATGCCAATATTATTTTCTGGATCTAAATATTTCATTGATGTATTTCCAGAATCAATTATAACTATATTTTTTGAAATTGGTTTTAGTTTAAATTTATTAAATATCTCCATTGTTTTTATTTTCCTCCCCTACTTTTAAAATTAAATAAAAACATTTTTATAATTATATCACTTAAGTGCTACTTAGGTAATACCAATATTATTATTTTTGCCATTTTGTTAAAAATTATAGCACTTAAGTGCTACCTGGGTGGTGTAATTTGAAATTTGCAAAAATTTAAAATTTTTATAATTTAAAATCGTCGCCGGCGACGATTTTTTTTGTTAAAGAAAAATTTAAGTTTATCTTTTTTGAAAGTTAATATATTATTGTAGATATATAAATATACTAAGGAAGTGGATTAATTTATGAAAATAGTATCAGTAATAAATCAAAAGGGTGGTGTAGCAAAAACAACCACAGCTACGAATCTTGCTGCTATAATTGCAGAAAAGGGAAATCGAGTTTTACTTGTAGATATTGACCCTCAAGCAAATACAACAAATTCAATGGGTATTGATGATAAAGAGATCGAAAAAACTGTTTATGATTTATTGAATTACAAAATAAAAAAAGAAGATGTTGAGGATATTATTATAAAAACTGATTATAATGTTGATGTATTGCCTTCAAATATATCTTTAGCTGTAGCTGAACAAACTCTAGTTGCTCAAGTAAATAGAGAATTTTTATTAAAAAGAGCTTTAAGTCATGTTGCAGATAAATATGATTATGTATTTATTGACACGCCCCCATCATTGGGATTGCTCTCAATTAATTCACTTGTAACATCAAATTATATAATAATACCAGTGTATGCTAGTTATTTTTCTATAAAAGGAATATCAGATTTGATTGATACTTTTAATCTGATCAAAGATAATATAAATGAAAATATTGAAATTATGGGAATAGTTTTAACTAAATTTGATAAAAGAAAAAATATATCAAATGATATAAGAGAGAATTTAAGAAATGTTTTTGAAGGAAAAGTTTTTAAAACACATATCAGACAAAATTCTGTCTTAGAATATGCTCAGGATAATCAAAAACCAATTAATTTTTTTGATAGAAAATCTAATGGGTTTATTGATTATAATAATTTAGCTGAAGAGGTATTGGAATATGGGAAAGAGTAAGGATTTGTTAGGTAGTAAAGATTTGTTTCAATCAATAAAAGATAAAGGTATAAGCAAAAATCGTGAAAATAAAATGCAGATGATTGATATCGATAAAATTGATATCGTTGAAAATGTAAGGGACTCATATGATGAAATTGATGAACTAAAGGAAAGTATAATGATTCATGGGGTACAGTCTCCAATAAAAGTTATTGAAAAAAAGGGTAGATACAAATTGGTTTTTGGACATCGAAGGTATTTAGCAGCCAAAAAATGTGCCCAGGAAAATGAAAAATTTTCTAAAATTCCATGTATTGTAGATACAAATAAAAGTGCTGAAGAAATTATTGAGTTGCAGCTTATTGAAAATATTGATAGAGATGATTTAAAGGATTTTGAAAAATCTATTGCTCTTGATAAGTATAAAAAAATGACCGAAAAATCAAATAGAGAAATAGCTGAACGCTTTGGTAAAAAAGAAAAGTGGGTTCGAGATAGTTTATCTTCGTTGGAGATTATAAAAAATATAGAATCGTCGCCGGCGACGATTTCAAAACCTGATGAAAATAATTCGTCGCCGGCGACGAATTTAAATTATAGAAATATTCCTACAGGTATAATAGTGGAAACAAAAGGTCTAGAAGTTAATGTGCAAAAAGAATTGTTAGATAAAGTTATCGAAAATGGTTTACAACGAAAAGATATTAGAGAACTGAAAAAAGAAATTGAAACAGGTAATTCAGATAAAAAAAATACAAAAAAAATACTTAAAAAGAAAATTGATAATAAAGAATGTATTAGTGTTGTTATTGATAATAAAAAGTATCTTCTTAAAAAAAGCAAATTGGATAAAATTCAAAGTATCATAAAATATATTGAAGATAATAAAGATGAAGATGATGCTGATCTATTAAAGATGTTTAAATATCTGGCTAAAAAATTTAATTAAGAGAAGGGCGATAAATCTCTTAATTCTAAAATAGTGAGTATTTTAACTATACATGATTATATAGTGCTATTTTGGTTTAGTTGAATTATAAATGATTTTTTGTTAATATAAATTTATAAGAAAATATTGAATTGTTCGGTTGGACGAACTAGTTATTTCGTTTACAAGTTTGCAAAGTTTGCTTTTAGGGTGGAAAGCTCTTTTTTTGGGAAAGAGTTTTTTTTCATCTTTTTTTATTTACCAAAAATAAAAATATTTATGAAAGGAGCATATACTATGGTAGGAGCTATTGTTGCTGGTTGTTTTTTGTTAGCTATAATTGGATTGGGTATATATATAAATTTTGTAGTACCTAATAAAAAATAATGCATCATAAAGATGTTTGAAATCAAAAGACTGTCTATGACAGATTTACACACTTTTGTTGCTTTTATATCTGTCATAGACAGTCTTTTGAGGCGTAAAAAAGAAAGAAACTATAAAAATACTAAAAAAGCAACAACACAATGCCGTTGCTTTAATTTTTTAATATAACTTTTCTTCATTTATAATAAATCCTTTTACTTTTAGTTAATACTAAAAAAAATCCCACTGCAAAATTTATGAGTTATTAACTCATAATAATATTTGCAATAATTTGATCCTAAAAAATCATCTGAAATTTTATTTTAAAATCTTAAAAACTTATAAGTTGTTTTTGATATTTCAGATTCCTGGTGAAATCTTTTCTTTTGCTTAATTTGTAACAATAACTTATCTGCTTCTATTTTTTCATTAAGTTTTTTCAAACTTTTTTCATATAGATTATTTTCTTGATTAGATTCATATCTTTCTAACCAATCATCAAAATTTAATTCTAGTTTTCTACACATTTTATTTTACCTTCTTCAGCATATTAGTTTTTTAGTTCTAACTATTATTATACACTTATTTTTTGTATTAATTTTCAGGTAGAGGAACAAAAACATACAATTAAAGCTTATAAATCAAGATATAAGAGACTTAAATTTTATTTAAATAAAATTTAAGTCTTGGTTCAAATAGATTCTTTATTTTTAATAATTCATTTGAGGTTTTTATATATTAAGAATTTTTACTAATGAGTTCCAATAGATTTTTTATATCAATAGGCTTACTGATATAATCATCCATACCAGCACTTAGACATTTTTCTCTATCATAATTCATTGCATGGGCAGTTAAAGCAATGATTCTAGAAGATTTATTTTTGTTTTCTGTAGATCGGATGTTTTTTACTGCATCATATCCATTCATGATAGGCATTTGGCAATCCATGAAAATTATATCATATGATTTTTTTGTGCATTTTTCAATAGCTTCAGCGCCATTTACTGCGATATCACATATAAAACCATATTTTTTAACTAATTCAGTAAAAAATACTCTATTTGCATAATCGTCATCGACTAATAATATTTGGACATCACTAATTTTATTAGAAATTGATGTTTTAAGGTTATCTAAAGACGTTTTTGACAGAAATTCATCTCTTATATGCATAAGTTTTATTAATAATTGATTTTTGTTATATGATCTTAAAATATATCCAGAAAATGAATTTGCTTTTTTTATTGAATATTTATCATCAACTACAAGTATTAGTGGTACATTTTTATATGTATTTAAAGCTTTTAATGCTAGTGAAAATTCATTAGCATTCAGTCCTTTTATATTTGAATCAATTATAATTGCAAAGTAATTTAAACTTGCTGAACGAGTATCCAGTAATTTGTGTAATGCAACAGATGAATTATCAAATATTTGAACATTACAATTTAATTCACTAAAATATTCATTAAAATTTTTAGTAAATGATAGATCATCACTAATTAAAATAATATTTAAATTTCTAAATTTTATATAAAGTTCTTTTAATACTCTATAAAAACGAGCAGTGAAATAAAATGTGGCTCCATTTCCCAACTCGCTTTCAAGCCATATATCTCCACCAAATAAATCAACTATCTTTTTGCAGATATAAAGACCAAGACCAGAACCTCCATATTGTCTTGTATCTGAGGCATCAACTTGAGAAAATGGAATGAATAATTCTGATTTTTTTTGTTTTGAAATGCCAATGCCAGTGTCTTTAATAGCAAATAAAA
>Ga0315536_1000289_pt1 | contig 25267 bp, 29 predicted proteins | sample SalMarSW160230MG_FD_203093 | JGI IMG/M metagenome (GOLD analysis project Ga0315536, IMG submission 203093) | Salt marsh sediment microbial communities from the Plum Island Ecosystem LTER, Massachusetts, United States - Salt Marsh Sediment SW1602-30 ...
AAAACAAGAACGAAAATTCCACATTTTTTCATATCACATACCTCTTTCATTCAGATTTAACCCACAAAAGGAACCACCCCCCCACCGGATCGGCGTTCGGATCGACCGATGAATGCAGGTTCGATTCCTCCCCGTTTTCCGCGACCGCGCTCACAGAAAAGTCGAACAATCCGTCTCCCACCAGTGAGTGCTGGATGGTATAGCTTGGGTATGAAACAGCATCTATTGTGTCTATAAGATTCCAGGTTTCCGTGTTGTGCACCCTGTAGTATACATTGTATGATGAAATGGACATGGGGCCTGTTTCCAGGTGAAGTGCCGGCGGGTCCCACTCGAGCGTTACCTCGTTTGATTTTACGATGAGCTGGACCGGTTCCTGTGAAGAATCACACCCGTAAAATACAAGCAATCCGGACACTGCAATAATCAGTGTGATACCGGTAAAAATGAGTTTCATACGCAACTTTTTCATATAAAACACTCTACTTGGGATTAGAAAAATCACCAACCGCATAAAAATCAAAAGTAAAGCAAATTATACAATGATTCGAATAAAAGTAAAATAAAAAATTACAAAAATATTTATTTTTTTTACGTCCTGCGACTTAACGTTGACATTAAAAGCTTTGTCTCGTATCATATAATAGCTTCACCAAATAGTATCCCGCGAAATTGCATCAGAGAGATAAAATCCATTATGCTCATACATGATTTATTAGAAAAAAGTGCTGAACGGTACCCTGATAAAACAGCCCTTATATTTAAAAACAGAAGATTGAGTTATGCCGAAATCGATACAGAATCAAATACATTTGCTAATGCCCTGATATCGCTTAATGTCAAGCCTGGTGAACGGGTTGCTATACATCTACCAAACAGCATTGAAACAGTTATATCTATATTCGGCACATTAAAGGCCTCGTGTATATTCTCGGTAATCAACCCGGCAACAAAAATAAACAAGCTCATTTACATTCTCAATAATTGCAGCGCAGCAGTTCTTGTTACCAGTCAAAACAGTGCACTATTCTATGAGAAAGTCAAGAAGCAAGTCCCCTCCCTCCGGTATATAATTTCTACGCATAAAGAAACCACCGAAAGGGGAGCGGCTTATTTAGTATCCTTTGATACCCTGTTGTCAAAAGCCCCCTCACAAAAACCATCCTGCAGTGTACAAAGCCATAACCTTGCCTGCATAATCTACACATCTGGAAGCACAGGAGAACCCAAAGGCGTTGTATGTGGACATGACAATATTTGTTTTGCAGCAGACGCAATAATCCAATACCTTGGAAACAGGTCAGACGATATACTGATAAACGTGCTGCCCCTGTCCTTTGATTACGGCCTGTACCAGCTTCTTATGGCATTTCGTTTTGGAGGCACCCTGGTACTGGAAACGGCGTTCTCCTACCCTGCGTACATTCTGAAAAAAATTGAAACTGAAAAAGTGTCCGGGCTGTCGGGAGTGCCTACAATATTCACAATGCTCCTCAGACTGGATTTCGGTAAATTCAATCTGAAAAGCCTGCGGTACGTTACCAATACGGGTTCAACTTTGCCACCCGCGATTATTTCTGCAATTCGAATGAGGTTACCGGATGTAAAAATATTTTCAATGTACGGTCTAACCGAATGCAAACGAGCGCTTTATCTTCCACCCGATATGATAGATAAAAAACCCGATTCTGTAGGTATTCCGATCCCCGGGACTGAAGCCTGGCTGGAGGATCGGTTCGGCAACCGACTCGGCCCCAATAAAACAGGAGAGCTCGTAATAATGGGGCCGCATGTGATGCGCGGGTACTGGAATGATGAGGAGGAAACTGCCAGGTGGTTTCATCCCGGGCCGGATGCAAATCACCGCATTCTGCACAGCGGAGACCTCTTTAGAAAAGATGAAGAAGGGTATTACTATTTTATAGCACGTAAAGACGACATAATAAAGTGCCGCGGAGAAAAGGTATCGCCCCTCGAGGTCGAAGAGGTTTTATATGCTCTTGACGGGGTGGCCGAAGCGGCGGTTATTGGTATACCGGATGAACTGCTCGGTGAAGCGATACATGCTTTTGTGGTTACCGACCGTGATACGCTTACTGAACAGGACATTAAATATCACTGCAGCAAGTTTCTCGAAGATTTCATGATTCCACAAAAAATTATATTCATGAAATCACTCCCCAAAACAGGTTCCGGGAAAATTGACAAAAAATCGCTTTTAAAAAACGTAAGTATTCAATAAAAATATTAACTTTTAGGGTATACTATAGGATAATATAATGGACCTCAAAAACTGAATATATTCTTTTTGTGTATCATCTTTTATACCATTATCGATCACACGATAAAATTATCAAAGGTAAATTAGCCTAATGTATGAGTTTCGGAGAAAGAAACTAGTTGCAGGTTTAAAACGACCCAAAGCCTTACTCAATGCTGTTCTTTTAAATAATTTAAAAATAAAGCCGATTAATAATCCTTTTAGTCCCTGGCGAATTCAGATAGAACCAACATCGAAATGTAATCTGCACTGTTTAAGTTGTAGCAGGTCAACATATAGTAAAGATATGATCGGAGATATGAATCTCAATGATTTCAAATATATTATTAATACAATCCCTAATTTGCTATATGCAAAAATTCAAGGAATGGGTGAACCATTCTTTAATAAAGAAATAGTGAATATGTTAAAATATTGTAAAAAGAAAAACATTGTAACTGAAATTATTACGAATGGGACAATTTTCGTAGAGGAATCTTTAAATTATTTGGATAGACTTGGTTTTAGTTTCGATGGTGGAACAAAAGAAACTTTTGAGTTATTAAGGCCAGGTGCAAATTTTGAAAATGTTATAAACAATATTAAAAAGGCAGTTAAATTAAGAGAAAAAACTATAATCATGATGGTAGTAACAGTGTCAAATAATAATATAAACGAGTTAACTGAAATCGTTGATTTAGCATGGAGTTTGAAAGTTAACAGTATTCATTTCGGACTTGTTGAACAATGGATAGTTGACCAAAACGAAAAAAGAAAAGAAGTATTTAATCTTATTCCAAAAAATTACCGTCAAAAAATCGTTAAAGCAGTAAAATATGCTGAAGAATTTGGTTTACAAACAAGTTTCAATTTAAACAGAGATTGGGCAAAAACATGTCTTTGGCCCTGGCATGGACTATTTATTACTTACGATGGTTTTATAACTCCATGCTGTATAAGACCGGACAAAAGAGTCATTAATTTCGGTAATGTATTAAAAGAATCTTTTCATGAAATATGGAATAATAAGAAATATCAACAATTCAGGATTTCTTTAAAAGAAAACAAGCCGACAAATATATGTAAAAATTGTCCCAGTTAAATATTATTCTTCGTGTATAATCGCACCTGCGATTTTTGCAGAGAGTTTTTTTATTACATTACGCTGGTTATTTATGGAATTTGGAGGCGCCTTTAATGGGAGTTCACATCACTTTTTCACAGGATACACTAAAAATTGATACAGAAAAAGAAACAGAGCGAATAATTGAAAAGATTCATTTTTTCTTCCGTACCAAATTCATGAAAACAGGCGCTGTTGTCGCCCTTTCAGGGGGAATCGACAGCAGTGTTGTTGCAGTGCTCTGTGTCCGTGCATTGGGAAAAGACCGCGTCACCGGACTCCTGCTGCCTGAAAAGGAATCATCCGAAGATACCATCCGGCTCAGTAAACTCGTTGCAAAGCATCTGGGGATTGACTCAGTATACACAGATATAACATCAGTTCTTGATGCCCTTGGATGTTATCAGAAAAGGGATGAAGCAATACGTAAAATTATCCCCGAATACACAAGCGAGTACAAGGTCAAAATCAGCCTTCCGCCTGCTCTTCAGAGTAGCGCATTCAGGCTCTTCTATGTAACCGTAGCGTCCCCGGAAGGAAAGGAAATCAAAAAAAGGCTAACTTCATCAGCTCACAGGGGTATCATCGCTGCCGTAAACTTCAAGCAGAGAGTGAGAAAAATGCTCGAATATCATCATGCCGACCGGCTGAATTACGCTGTCGCAGGCACCTCAAATCGTCTCGAGCATGACCAGGGTTTTTTTGTAAAACTGGGGGACGGAGCCGGTGACTTTAAACCGATTGTTCACCTGTATAAAACGCAGGTGTATCAACTTGCCGAGTACCTTGAAATACCGGATGAGATACAACAACGGCGACCTACACCCGACACCTACTCCCTCCCCCTTTCATCAGAAGAGTTTTACTTCACCCTGCCTTTCGAAAAAATGGACCTCTGTATCTATGGGATGAACAACGATGTACCGATAGAAGATGTGGCAAAGGCAACTGAACTTTCGACTGATGAAGTACAGCAGGTATATCGAGAAATTGACAGAAAAAGAAAGGCGACCAACTATCTACACCTACCACCTCAATTTATTGAAGAAATCGATGAAGTGCCGGTTTAGCGGGAGCTGCTTTAAAATACATATGGAAAAATTCTCATTTTATGAAAATCAACCTTCAAACCTTCACAATCCCTTAACTTTAATGTCTGCTTTGCAGCGATATTATTTTATCAAATAATTTAAAAAATCCAATTTTACGAATGACTGAAACAATGTTACAGAAAACAGGCGATAACCAACTCAACTTAAATCTTTCACAAAAGTGACGACAGAAATAGTGAGATACCTGCGCGTGTGATGGGCAATCATCTCGATCGTAGCCCATTTCTAGCCAATGGTTCTGGGAAGGGCGACTGTGGTATTTATAATAATCTTCAAAGGTGATGCGCAGAGGATGGATGCCGTATCTGTCAGGATATTTGCTCATGGCGCTTCCAGGCTCGATTTCTATCATGCTTGTTTTAGATCGTACACGTTTATACCTTCTACGAACTGATCGCTGGTAATCAGACATTTCTTTCAAATCCATCAACGTTTCGAAGGGTAGTCCACAAGTGAAACATAGTAGGCAATTCACACGTGCGTGATCCATCATATCGAGGGAGTGTTCCAGTTCCACATTGCTATATCTGTAAAGAGAGTTTTTTTTGCGGAGCCGTTCATTGGGCGAGTGTGGACTAATTGTAAGAAAAGAGTCTTTTCCAGGCAATTCTCGAAATGCCTGGAGAAAGCGAAGGCTCGGCAAGTAGTAAAGTTCCACTTCGATATTTAGTGATAAGGCTCGATCCCTAATACCATTAAAGATTGCAACGTAGTAATCGTCTGCATTCGCGCGCGGAACCGAGTCCAGCGCCAGGCAGACACCGTTGAAGCCGAAGTTTTCAAGATCTTGAATCGAGGCTAAAATTTGCTCGACAGAACGGAGGACAGGCGCTCTTCGACTGCAGATTGTCTCATGCGATTCTTTCGATCCACCACAGAAAGAACAACCATGAATGCAGCCACGCCCTATATATACCTGGTAACCTCTGTCCCGACCAAGAAAAAATCTCTGTGTCTGTTCCGACAAATCTGATATATTCAGATATCGTGAAAATGAATCGACGAATAGATCATAGTCCTTCATGAGTGTAAAGTCGGTATAACATATGCTGTCTATTAACGAGCTGTCGGCAACAAAGCTAGTTGGGTTCGTTACGACCTTGCCTTTACTTCGGTATGTGAGATTGGGAACCAGGTGGTATTGTTTCTCAGACTGGTACTGATCAATAAGCTTGAGCAAAGGCAATTCTCCATCACCACGAATAACAAAATCAACACAATCATAATCCCGAATGATCTCTTCTGCGAAAATGGAAGCAGTAAATCCCCCGAGTAGAATTGCAGTATCCGCATTTTTAAGTTTTATAGTACGTGCCACCTCTATTACGTCAAAGGACTGGAAATGCCAATGAAGATCGAGTCCTACGATGTCCGGTTGGTATTTTTCAATTATTTTTTCGAGGTGGAGCTCGCCGTATTTTTGTCTTTCAACACCCAGATGGACGATGGTACTATCACGGCCATTCTTCCGTAGGAAATCCGCAAGTCCTATAAGACCAATAGGAGGAAAAAGAACAAAGCTAAACCGACCTATTGGTTTGTAGTAATTATTAAATTTTGGAACATGTAGAAATAAAACATCCATAATATCCTACTATAATACAGAATACAGACATTTCCAGGTTGTTTTCAGGTCTACTACGCCGAGGAAATTTAAAAGCCATTATTTGAAATCATGCTGATCTTTATTACAGATTTTTAAAGTTCGAATTCCCCATCTGGATACTTTGTTTAAATCTCTAATAGTTTAACTTGGGCTACTTTTTTTATTAATAATGTACTCTGTGACGTTATGGAGCGAATCAAGGTTTTCCGGAGTAAGTTCTTCATCTTCACAGGTGATGCCGTATTTCTTTTCTATAAACTCGACAAGCTCCAGAATACCGATCGAATCGAGCAGTCCGTTTTCAAGAAAGGAATCCTTGTCGGCAAAAGGCATTTCATTTATTCCGAACATAAACACATTAATGATAAAATGTCTTATTTCCTTTTTAATGTCCTCATTTTCAAGCTTGATTTTTTCCGACATTCTCACTTATCTCCTTCTAATATTGCAACGGCAACAGCATACTGTTTGCAATGTGATATCGATATTTTTACATTTCTTATTTTTAAAAGATCCTTCTGCTTTTGTACCCGCCCCGTACAGTGCACTGTCGGTTCACCTGTATCTGAATAACGAATATCAATCTCCTTCCATGCGAACGGAGATTCCCATGCCAGGTTCATGGCCTTGTACACGGCTTCTTTTGCCGCAAACTTTCCTGCAAAACGCTGATATTTATCCGCCTTATCACGACAATATTCGATCTCATTTTTCGTAAAACATCTAATCAAAAATGATTCATTCGAATCCTGCAACATCTTTCTTATTCTCTCAACCTCGACAATATCTATTCCAATACCTATTATCATCTTCCTCTTTTCCGTGAGTTAATTCCCAAACCAACCTAAAAATCTGTAATTATGACCGATTTTTTATCACCGTCAAAAACCTCAAAACTGAGTGCGTATATTCCACCAAATTCGACATACGTAGCACTGATATCGACTGCTTTCGGATCATTCGGCCCTCCCTCCCATTCAATAATCCATTCTTCAACAGAATTGTTCGCTATTATTTTTGAATCACCATTTACCGTTGCATTAAGGGCATACCCATTAACGTTCTGGTTTTTTATCTGTACCGTTGCCTCGAGATCTTTTAAATTGATCCCGCACGACAGGGTGAACACGAGAAACAAAGCGATAAAAGGGGTTATATAATATCTCTTCATAAAAAAGTCCTCCACAGCTTCTTTGAAAATGTTTTATATACTCAATGTAGTTTTCTCAGCTTTCTATAAAACTCCCAAATTGGTGTGTTTACTCCAAGAGGAATTTCACATCGTGCAACAGGATGCGCGGGATTCCCCTGAACCATAGTGTGAGGAGGTATCGAATGGGTAACAACACTACCAGCCATTACAACAGAACCGGTGCCGATCTTCACATTCGGCATAACAATAACTCCAGGTCCTATGAAAACATCATCCTCTATATGAACAGATTTATTCGTCTGGTGCCTGTTTGCATAGTTAAATTCTACATTATCAAAATGTGCAATTATGATACACCGAATACCTATTACTACTCTATCACCGATTGATACCAGATGCGGGTGTGAAGTATCGATAAGTGTATCGGTACCGATAAATACTCCCTTGCCTATTGTAACACCACGCAACCGGTGAAAAAAAACCCGAAGCGTTTTTGAACCCGGCGAATAACGGGCGATAAATTGCAGAAACCGGTTTGCAATACCTCTTATCAATTTTTCAGTCATTAACAACTCATTATTGGGTGGTTCCATCCCATCTATTGTAAAGAGAATGGTCGATACTCAGTAAATCGAGTACTTTTCCAACAGTATGATTTACAATATCATCAATGCTTTCAGGTCGATAGTAAAATGCAGGTATAGGAGGGAAAATTATACCTCCAATTTCAGCAACACGCGCCATCAACCGCACATGGCCCAAATGCATTGGTGTTTCCCTGACACAAACAATAAGCCGTCGTTTCTCTTTCAAGGTTACATCCGCCGCTCTTGATAGGAGAGAGGAAGTATAGGAATAAGCAATCGAAGACAGAGTCTTGATTGAACACGGTAGTATTACCATACCGTCGGTTAAAAACGATCCGCTTGAAATTGTAGAAGACAAATCAGTGTTGTCATACACCTTTGAGGCCAATGCAGCCACCTGTTCCACAGAATATGAAGTCTCTTGTGTAATAATGTCTTTTGCGCTTTCAGTAATAACGAGATGAGACTCCACTTTCTCGCGGATTGCCTCCAGTAATCGAATGCCGTATATTGCACCGGAAGCACCGCTAAGACCTATTATAAGACGTTTCACTTTGATGCATCCAATAGAAAGTTTATTTATAAAGTGCTATAGATTAATACTCAATCTGAATAGTGAAATATTTTCGATAACCGTCAACACATGCTAACCAGGTCCCGGAATCCAATTTATATGGATCGATTGTATGCATTCCATGTCCATTCCATCCGTATCGCCCGGGTTGCAATATTGGATTTGTTGCCCATTCTCTTTCTTCGTACTGGGTTCTTGTAAGTTTTGTAATTTCATATGCATTTAATAATTTACCATATGTAGGTTGACAATCCTGGGCGAACCTGATTATTGTGTCCCCGAAAATAATAACCCTCCCACCGGGGCGTGCTCTGTTTGCGTCATTTTTAATAATTGGATTATCTGGATGGGAGATCCAGGGTCCCAACAGATTATCAGAATAATAAAGATTCATAGTTCCATGCGTATAGGGTTCGGTGCAGGTAAATATCCACCAGGTATCATCATAAAACAGCAGCGAAGAATCAGCATAAAGTCCTTCAAGTAAAACCTTCTCCATTTTCCATTCAAACGGAAAATCCTCTGCCTTATACAGCATGAGAGATTTTGCCTCTGCGCTTTCAGGAACCATGTAATATTCATTCTTCCATTTGAATACATATGGATATGAAAGATGAAACGGCTCGTCCAGTACTATCTGTTTATATTCCCAGTGTAATCCATCTTCACTCATCGCAAGCCCGATATCTCCCTGATTAGAAAGCGCATTCATCACCTCAAAAAACATATACCAGTAACCGTTTCTCCTGATCATAAAAGGATCGGCAACAAATTCCGCTTTGACATCTGTAACGTCAGATGGCGCTAAAATCGGGTTAGCTACAGCCTCAATAGGGTGTACATTATCAAAAGAACTTCCGGAATAAATTCCAATTGACCAGATGCTTTTTGTGGATACAGTAATGATACCTTTCGCTTTATAGATGATAAATGCACATACTATAGAGACAATAATGAGACTTACTATACCAACAAGTATTAATACATTGCGTTTTTTCATAGATCATTTCTCTGATTTGTTAACTTTTAAGAATACTTTTTAATAACTGACTTGCCCTGCCTGATAATTGAAAAGCCCTATAGGCCCTTTTTTTCAGTAAATAATTTTGAACTTTTTGCCGTAGCCTGGACCCATGAAAATCAACCAGACCGAACTGAGATAAAAAAGAGAACAAAACATGATCTTCAGTACCAGGGCATCCGACAGCAGCCCCACGAAATATCGGGTTGTTCCTGTGCATGATACCGGTTACCTCAAATCGATATGCATTATGATTTGTATTTGTAATACCAGCATAATCGAGGAAGGGACCGTCTGTTACCCTGATATTAGTATCAATAACTCCTTCAATAACGATCTCAGAATCTGCAGGTACCTCCAGATCAACGGTTCGACACTTTACAAGCTTAACAGGGCTGTTACAGAACGCACCTGCTTTACAATACTCATCAGTACCTAGAGGGAAAGCGCATGAGGCAGCTATTATCAAGGCCTCACTAACACCAATTGCAACCGACATCTCTAACGGTTTTCCATGCAAAAGAGCCTTCTGTATATGATGGGCCAAATGGCCATTTGGTGAAACACTCACTGTTGTATGGTTCGAATCAATGACCATCATTCGATACACTCCCAGGTTTCTTCGTCCTGTTTCAGGATCTTTTGATACATTTATATGCCATGTCCCGATGTACCTGCCACCATCAGCCCTGCTCCACCAGGGCACAGGCAGCTTAAAAAGATCAACACCATCCCGATCAATCTTATTTTCTTCCACCGGACCGTTACCAATAATCGCAGGATCTATCATGTTAGATAAGCGCTGCCAAAAAATACTATATAATTGGTTTGCACTTGTAGAAGGATCAAGGTTTAATGCAAGAGCAATCTTGGAGTAATCACATAGAGCATTTGTGACTAATCGAAAACCAGGATAATCCTTTACGTTTTCAAACAAGAGAACTGGGGTGTCGGCATTATTTTTCTGTTGTACACGTGATTTTTCACCTATTTGATATTTCCAATCAACCTCCTTAATTACATGATACAGCTGACCATCAGAATCGAGCATTTGTATAAATTTTCGAAATTCCACATTTACCACTCATATGTCTTCATTAAATAATCAACATCGTCTAAATTATGCAATACACTTTACTGACAAAATCGAAGCACGATATTTTCTGAAGTAGTCATTCCTTCAAGGAATGAATCCTCCATTGAGGTATACTGCCAACCTCCAAATCTTCCAATTGAGAAAATCAACTTTTCTTTTAGATAATTATGCAGTGCGATAAGTGAACTTTGTCTCTGAGTATTGTATATAACATAAGCATATGGAATGTTAATAATCTTATCAAATAAAATACTTTTCTTTTGTCTTATTATACCTAATGTTAAAAGATCATTTATCACTTTGTCTTTAATTTCTTTTATATCCATGATTTTACCGGGTAAATATGAAATCTCAGTATATATTGAATTCAAACCTTCGGGTACGAGGTTGCTCGAAAAATTACTTGAGAAACCAACCCTGTGAAATAGAAACTTTTTTTCAGGTACATAAACCCAATGCTTATCCCCGACGTCTTCTTCTACAACGAAGTTTATATTTAGAACAGATACATATTCAAGTTTTTCAGATGCATCTCGAACGAATTGCGGCTTTTGTTCCAGCATATACGACAGCTCAGTAATTGGTTGAGTTGAAATTAGAACATCATAGTTAAATACGTTCCCCGACTCTGTCTGCGCCTTATTTGTTCTGGTATCGATTGCAACAACTTTTTCACCTGTATAAATCCTTTTAACCTCTTTTGAAATGGATTTAATTATTGTCTCAATACCACCATATTTTGGGTAATAAAAAGTGGCATTGTAACCGAGATTACTACGTTTGTTCGATAAGGCACCCATTAATACCTGTTTCAGATCAGGCTTCGGCACAAATCTCCCTGCGCAATCAGGCGAAAGGTTTTTAGGATGTCTCTTAAAGAGTTTTGTATTATAGGGTAGCATAAAATGCCGTGAAATCCCCTTACCAAAATATTTATAAATCCAATCCTCAAAAGTTTTAATAGATTTCTTTTGTTTATTAAAATACTCTTTACTGTAATCGTATAAACATTCAATGATAATACTTTTGGGTAGACCGTATAAGTTTGCTTGGAATGGATATTGTGTAAAAACGTTGTTAGAAAAAATCCATGATTTCCTCAAATGCTTTAATAAATTGATCTTCAAACGATCTATCAATAATTGTTTAAATTGATCATAACTGAAATGAAGAAGATGCCCTGTATAATCAAATAGGAATCCATTATCATTTTCAGTTTTACAGAGCCCGCCGGGTCTTGAATCTTTTTCAAGTATAACGTACTCCAGTGGAATTTGTTCTTTCAATTCTCCAAGCTTATAAGCAGCACCAAGACCGGTAATTCCTGCCCCGATTATTACAATCTTTAACAAACTTTTACCCTTATTTACAATTCTGCAGATTGATATTCAACGAGAAGCATTTAGAATTTTGGAGGTATACAATCGTTCATAAATATCCTGAAAACGTGATACAAATTTAGATGGATTGTACGCAGTAAACGCAAGCTCTTTTCCTCTGGAAGCCATGTTCATTGCTTGTTTCTGATCTGAATATAGTTCTAAAATCGCCTCAGACAGTTTTTTTTCATCATTGAAAGGTACGAGTATACCGGTTTCACCGTTTTGAACAAGCTCAGGATTTCCACCAACAGAAGTTGCAATAACCGGCAGTCCTGAAGCCATTGCTTCAAGTATAACAATAGGACATCCCTCGGTCCTGGATGGAAGCACAAACAAGTCAAGTGTTTTGAGAATTGTAAAAACATTGGATACATGCCCGGTAAAACGCACGTTTTCAGCCAATCGTAATTTTTTTGTATAACCAATAAAATTTTTCATAAGTGGACCTGTTCCAACGATAGTAAGATGTATATCGGGAAATTTATCAACTACTATCCTCATTGCCCTCAAAAGGAAATCCACTCCTTTTTCTTCTGACAAACGGCCCACAAACCCAATTTGGAAACCTTTTTGGCTGCGATCTAAATGTTGTGAAACCTGAGCCTGTTGATACTTAACAATATTAAAAGGAGGATATACGACTTCGACATTATCCGTTTCCTTTCTACCTATCCACTGTTCCTTAATAAATTGCGAAGTTACGATGAACATACTACACCTTTTAATAATATAGGAAACTAACGGCTGAATTAATTTATCGCGCACCCTTCTAACGCCCGAGGGAGCGATATCTTTAAGAGTCATTTCAGTACCTATGATAATAGGTATATGCTCAAGTCTCGCAGCTACCGTGCCGAGTAGGTTTGTCTTAAGGGCATAGGTCTGTACTATATCAGGTTTATAATCCCGTAAGAATTTCCATAGTTTAATAAATTCAACAGGTTCTTTATAAAAACGATCTTTTACATCCAGAGAGAATATTCTCCCCCCCATTTCTTTGAATCGTTCACCAAAGGAATTTTTTGTATACCGAAAAACACAAACCCCAAAGTCATATTTATCATGGTCAATATTCTGAGCAATAATGGTTAATATTTCTATAAGGCCATTGTAAACATTAAAATCCTTATAAACATGAAGTACTTTGATCTTTTCCATTGCTGATCTCTGTTACTTTTCTCCACACAATTAATGATTCATCTGTATATAATGTTCGACAATTATAGTTCAAAAACCCCGCGCCAGCTCTTTTGCAAAATAAGTTATTATCAAATTTGCTCCGGCCCTTTTAAAACCGGTTGCCATTTCCATAATTATTGCAGTTTTATCGAGTCGACCGGCTTCCGCTGCGGATGTTATCATTGCACACTCACCGCTTACATTGTAAACCACGAGGGGAATACCGAATTGTTTTTTTGCACGGTACACAATGTCAAGATAAAACATAGCCGGCTTCACAATAATAATATCCGCGCCTTCTTCTATATCCAGGGCAATTTCTCTCATCGCCTCATTGCTGTTGCCATAATCCATCTGATGTGACTTTTTATCACCAAATTTTACAATCGATTTAGTCCCTTCCTGAAAAAACGGATCATACAACTTTGATGCGTACTTCGCAGAATAAGCCATGATACAGACGTTCGAAAAACCATTCTCATCGAGAGTTTTCCTCATTACACCAATTTGCCCATCCATCATAGCTGAAGGTGCAACCATATCTGCACCTGCTTCCGCATGTGAGAGTGTAATTTTCTTGATAATTTCAAGTGTAGGATCATTCTGGACATACCCCTCTTGTATTATACCGCAATGGCCATGACTCGTATACTCACAGAGACAAACATCTGTGATTACGAGGATATCCTGAACCTCTTTCTTAATCGTCCTGACTGCATTTTGTACTATACCTTCCGGATTATAGGCTTCAGTTGCAAACTCATCTTTTTTTTCCGGTAGACCAAAAAGAATCACAGCTGGAATTCCCAGATCACGCACATATCGAACTTCATCAACAAGCTTATCCAATGAAAGGTGGAAATTACCTGGAAGAACATTGATTTCTTTTTTAATATTCATACCGTGCACAACGAAAAGCGGAAGAATCAGATCGTTTACAGATACCGAAGTCTCCCGCACCATTCTTCTGATATTTCCATTTATCCGCAGTCTTCTTAATCTTTGCTCAGGATATCCCATAGCTTTTCCCTTCTTTATTACAATGTGTTATAAATTTCGTTTTAATATATGAAACGGAAGAATCTTTGCACTTTTTGTCGGTATCGGATATTCTCTTTTTACACGGATTGTTCGAGCCTGAAGCCACATTTCCGAGCCTGATTGTGACCAGGACTCCGGGCTGTTTTCTGATTGTTTCAACAAATTTACAAAAGTGTTAACGACTTCCTTTTCATCAACATCATTAAGCCGAGGACTTATAAGCAGCTTCAGATGAGTCAATCCCTTTTTATCCTCTTCCTCAATAAGCTGATAGTCGGTACTCTGTCCCCCAAATTTCTTCGGCAGTTCATTTTCAATAATATGTATAAAATCAGTATCAACGAAAGTTACACCCTCTCCGGTCAGCTTCTCGAAGCTCCTGATATGTGCTACATGTGTATCAAAGCCAAGATCCCCGAAAAGACATTTGCAATCTTTAGCATAAATAGTTCCAAAATCACCCATACCCACATTAAGCAAAAGCTTTGGTGATTCATAAAGCACTGTAGTGAAAAGAAAGGCATTCACCTCATTGTCAAAATGGGGAACACGGTACTTATGGCTGATAACAGCCATGGTATCCTTGAGCATATGGCAATGATCACTTTCAGGATATGTTTGGCTGCATCCAGATGCGATAACCCCCGCCTCGGATATACCGTAAATCGGGATTGCTTTTGCCCCCACCGATTCTATTTCCCTCTTTTTATGAGGCGTAAGCGGTTCTCCAGTAACAAGAAATCGAACTCCATTTAAATTCAAACCATTTTCCTCCGCTGACATACAAACCCTCACAGCAGAGCTGGCAAAGGTATATATAACGCATGTGGGAAAATAATCGAGCATTGATGAAGCCCACTCAGCAACCTTGTATGCATAATTTAAATTTACATATTCAGGTTTCGCAAGATCGACACCCATTAATCTACTCATAAAAAATATATAACTGATGCCCCATCTTTTTTCCCAATTCACTCTAACCTGAGACTTTTCAACCTGAGAAAACCATTTCTTTGGAGGGTTTCCAATTCGCGCAAAACGGAGAGAAGAATTAATACCCGGAGCTCCAGGAAACACAGGGAACCAGTTTGCAATTGGGCTCATTAAACAATCATGCAGGTTTAAAATAAACGCGTCGTAAAAGGACCTTTGAGTGAGATAATCAAAATCTATGCGAATTCTTGTTCCTGCACTCCTTGTTGCACCGCTTCTTACCTCGTATGCGGTTTTAAGAAAGGGATTATCAAAATAACTTTCCCCAACACGATACTTCAATCCATTTCTGACAACATCTTTCTTTCCCTTAAACTCATCTACAGTAAAATATATACCTTCATGAACAAGCCTTTTCTGTGTATTTTCAAGACCGTCATTTTCAACCCATTTTCTTATATCCTGGAAGGATATTTTTTTTACATTAAGTAATTTTATATATGGACTTTTAGGATAGCCATATATTCCTTTATTGATAAGTTGTAAGAAGTTGTTTTCACGTTTTGTCATTCTTTCATGAAGTAATTTCTTTGAAATATCCAGGGCTTCAGTTGGATCGATTCTGCCCTTGAGATATTTCCTTACTCCAAATAAAAAACGCAAGTATTTGTGCATTAAAAACCTCTTGGAAAATAATATTATGCAATAGATTGTAAATGCTCGATTAAACTCGCTGCAAACCTTTCTACCTCTTTCATCGAATGAGCAGTGCTGAGAAACATTACTTCAAGAGATGATGGTGGCAAATAAAATCCTGATTCTAATAATAGCCAATAAACTGCCTTGTATCGTTTAACAGCATTATTTGAAATTTCATCAGGTCGACCGGGGTTACCGCCCTCATCAAGATAAAGCCATAGAATAGAACCTTCGTAAATTACTTTCGCGTATGAAATTTTGCTGTTTTGTAAAATATCTGCAAAGGCAGTAGCAAGCGATTTTAACTTTTCATACGGCTGTTCATTTTTTAATATTTTAAGTGTTTCGATCCCGGCTGTCATTGACACCGGGTTTCCGCTGAGTGTGCCTGCCTGATATACATTACCTACAGGTGACAGGTGATTTAAATAACTTTTACTTCCCACAACTGCCCCAACAGGCATTCCTCCTCCAATGATTTTACCCAGCACAATCAAGTCAGGGACAATATTGATGATCTGAAAATATCCGCCATAATGTAAACGAAAACCTGAAATAACCTCATCGAATATCAGGAGTGTTCCGTATTGACGGCTGATATCTCGCAGAAATTGTAGAAAATCCTTTTTTTGAACAAGAAGACCGTTATTCGCGGGTAATGGTTCGATAATTATAGCCGCAATATTATCACCATATTCGCGAAAGAGGTTTAAAACGGACTCTTGATCATTGAACTGTGCCACAAGAGTGGTCTTTGCAATACTTACGGGGATACCGTCCGAATTTGCAATACCGTATGTAGCCAAACCCGAACCTGCTTTAACGAGCATTCCGTCAAAGTGCCCATGGTATCCCCCTTCAAATTTCAATACTAAATCTCTGCCGGTAATTCCTCGAGCCAGGCGCAGTGCAGTCATAACCGCCTCAGTCCCCGAATTCATTAATCTGACCATTTCAAACGAATCAAAAGCCGAAAGGATTAATTCAGAAATTTCAATTTCTCTCTCATGACATGCACCATAGGACAATCCTTTCTCCGCCGCCCTCTGTACAGATTTCACCACCTTGCTATGTGAATGTCCCAAAATAAGCGGTCCCCATGACTGACAGAAATCGACAAACTCATTGCCGTCAACATCAACAACACGGCTGCCATGAGCATTATTAAAGTAGATTGGGCTGCCGCCAACATGCCTGAAAGCCCGAACCGGGCTGTTTACTCCACCAGCTATTATATTCTTTGCATATTCATAAAGCTTTTTTGATTCAGACAGGTTGAGTCCCATACGTTTTTTACCTTGCTCATTAACTGATCTTATAAAATTACCAGGTGTTTAGCATTATCTGTTAATATTCCGGGTATATTCTTTCAATTTTACCATGGTATGCTCGAGTATCTCTTCAATAATTGATTTTGTTACAAGTTCGATTTTTTCTTTTTGATTTTGAGGAATATGTAAGTCTGTCATTAAAGCCGTAAGGCTCTGTTGCCGTATTTCCTCAGCCCTCTTCTTTATATTCAGTACAGTCGGCACGATATCCTGCGCCTTAATATTATCGAATATTGCCTTTGCCTTTTCATCAATTATTTTTCGACCCTTTTGAGATTCTTTTTGACGAAGCTTGAAATTATCATTTATTACATTTCTCAAATCATCAATATTGAAAAGCTCAATGAAATCCAGCTCATTAACTTTCGGATCGATACTTCGAGGAACTGAAAGATCAATCACGAGCAGTGGTTTTTTTGTTCGAAATTCTTCAAACAACTTTATTTCTTTAAACTCCAAAATATGATGAGGTACTGTAATCGAACTGACAAGAATATCTATCTTCGGCAGATATTCCTTGATTTCATACAGCATGATAGGAGTTCCCTGAATTTTCTCGGAAAGGTTTACAGCTTTCTTAAATGTTCTGTTTGCAATATATACATCTTGCACACCGATATTTTTTAAATTCCTTAAGGTCTGCGTGCCGATCTTACCCGCACCAATCAGAAGTGCGCTTTTGCCTGCTAAATTTGACAAAGAATTTTCGATCAACCGTACAGCTGCATAGCTAATGGATAGATTATGGTGACTTATTCCTGTTTTTGATCTCACTCTCTTTGCAACTGAGAAAACCTGTGGGAATAAGACCTTGAAAGAATTACCTATACTACCACAATCACCAGCAATCCTGTAACATTCTTTTACCTGGCCGAAAATCTCCGGTTCACCCAAGATCATGGAATCCAGGCCAGATGCCACTTCGCAGAGGTGTTTGACTACTTCAAAATCTTTCTTCGTATATAAAAGAGCAGGCATGTCACTGATAATGTGAAAATGATTTTTAAAAAAATTGGTAATAATTTTTGGCTCATCATTCTGAAACATCGCATATAACTCAACCCTGTTACATGTTGACAGCAGAACACATTCTAAAACCGATTCATCTTTTACCAATACTTTTAAAACATCTGGAATTTGACTTAGAGAGAGAGAAAATTTTTCACGCATCTGTATAGGTGCAGTCTTGAAATTCATACCTGACATAAGTAGTGAAGGCATAAAAATTTAATGAAAAAAGGAAAATTTAAAATAAGGATGTTATAAGTAAGTATAATAGAAATTGTGAGTGGTTTAATGTTATATCATTTTATTTTGTATAATGATATTTGATAGTACAAGAAAAGTAGATAGATTGATTATAATAATCACCTCATCTGACAATTTATTACACCAACCAAAACAATTAGGTAAAAATATAATTACAAAATAATGCAAACAAGATGATAAAAATTTTAAACAATAAAGTCAATTTGTTCTCATATACAAGTCAAACAGTGATTAATTAAAACAATGTATTAAAATTACTTTCTCTGTATAAATTTTAGTACAAAAAATGTCATTAATTATATTTTAGTAAATCTGATATCGTGACAAATCGATATCCCTCTTTTAAATAATATTTTACTATCTTTTTTGTGAGTTCAACTGTATTCGAACGTATACCTCCGCCATCATGTAGTAAAATTATTGATCCCGAATGCGCTTGTGAATTTACTCTTTCAAACATATGATCAACTGTTAATAGGTGCCAATCTGGAGGTTGTTCCCAATCTTTAGCAACAACATCAAATAGAATGTCTTTTTTCTTCATTGTAAACAAGACCCAGGGCAAAACAATGAACTTACGACCCTCAGGAGCCCTGAAATAAATTTCACCTTGATAACCGTACGATTTGAGAAGATTATCCGTATACTTAATTTCGTTGCGAACATATTTTACCTTTCTAAATACCAGTGTTTGGTGATCCCAAGAATGATTTCCAATTTCATGACCATTGGTTTGTATCTGTTTTATTATTTCTGGATATCTTAACGCATTCAAACCTATTACAAAAAATGTTGCCTTAACATCATAATTATCTAATACACTTAAAATCTGGTTTGTATAAGGCGGATTTGGTCCATCGTCGAATGTCAATGCGATAACTTTTTCTGAAGTATTAACATGTCTAACATAATAACCAATCCATTGCGGAGATCTGTAACCAGTTATCCATGACCTGCCTCTAAAAAAGAGAGCAAGGAATATTACAAAAGATATAATTATTATTAATAATTGGCGTATATTTTTGCGTCGAAATGTAAATTTAAAAAGTTTCATCTTAATTATATCCTTATATCCTGAAAATTAATAATTCTGTTATAATAATTTTAATAGTTGCTTAATGTTCACTTTAATGTCAAAAAAATTCCTCCACAAATGAATATTATCCCTATAAAATATTTTATATTAATCTGTTCTTTAAAAATCAACCGGCTTATTAATGGTACAATAACAAATGCTAATGCCATAAAAGGATAAGCTCTTACGAGTTCCACTTTTCTCAGTGTCAATACCCACCCAATTGTAGTAATACCATATATAAAAATCGCAATTATAAAAGTCGGAGAAATAAATAAATTCCAAAAGTGAGGGTGTTTATTTAGCGCCATCGCAGTAGTTTTAAAAAGAATTTGACCAATTGAAATCCCGAAAGCACATAATAGTAAAATTAAAATAGTTTTCATTTAAAATTTGATTTTCTGATTTGTGATAGTTGTTCAGCAATTAATCCAAGAAAGAAAAAATAAGGCCCACAACAATACCTAACATTGAACCAACGCTAATCCCTTTACCTACTAGAATAAATTGGAAACCATAGAATATACTACCAATAATTAACAAAATTGAAGTGGGTAAAAAGACCTTCATAGGATTACACAAGGTGACAAATATAATATCTCTTTTACTGTGTCAAATGCTGTTAATGTATTTACATTACTTTTTCTACGTAGACGATCTCTTACTTTAATTGGATATTCAAATACTAAATGATTTTGGTTTACGAAAATCAATGTTATGATATCATTAAAAATCATAGAATCTGGACATGAATCACAATATTTTTTTCTAATTTGATATTATAAACCTTCAACCCAGAATTAATATCATATATTTTATTTGAAATTAATATTTTTGTTATATTTCTTATTAGCCATTTTCCAATACGTCTGTAGATTACATCTTTACTTTTATACTGCATTCTACTGACAATTATCATATCAGCGTCTTTATCCAGAATTGCTTTAAAAAGCAAATTTGTATCTTCTAAATAATGTTTCCCATCAGCATCAATACATCAGCATCAATAGTTAAGGAATATTTTATCCTTGAAGCTTTTATCCTGTTTTTATCGCTTCACCATATCCTTTATTGACTTTATGATTTAAAATTTTTGGTTCCTTTTAAATTTAAAACTTTTTAAGAAAGTCAGTGTTCCATCATCAAACCCGGTATTTACAATAATAATATTCCATTTTTTTCCTGCAATACTCAATAATCTCCGGCAAGAATAACTCTAATGATTCTTTTTCATTAAATACAGGAATAATTAAAGATAAAATCATTTTCAATTGATAACTTTATTACATCTTAATTAAGGAGTAAATACAAGTATTCCCTTCTCTGAATTTTAGTTCAAAATACTGTTTATACTGCATTATTACAGGAAGTAAATATTTCTGTTTATTTTGCGGAACAGGTCCTACAACAATAAAATCTGGATTTACCTTTAGAATAAAATCTAAAATAAAATCAATATTCTCAACCCACGGAAATGACACACACCATCTGTCAGCAAGTAGTACAATCCAAGGAGCACGTACACTTATAATTTTAGCATTAGGAGTAGTATTGTTTTTTAACCATTCAACTGCAGACATGAATTTCTTTTCAGATAAAGAGTAAAAATCCTTACCTCTTTGCTTCTTAATAATTTGAAAATTATAAAGGCTATTTGCCGCTATAAAATAGAAAAAGAACATAATTAATATAATACTGCCATAATATTCAAATTGCCTTTTACTTAATAATAATTTTCCAATATTACATATGCTTAGAATAAAATAATGTAAAATGAATGGAACAATGGGTAAGAGATATCTCAGTTCACGTCCAGGTGTAATCAGGAGTATTATCAAATAAAAAATTACATAATAATTAAAAAATTGATTGTCCTTTTTGAAACTAAGGAAGAATCCGTACATTATAATACATAAAACGATCAATAAAGGGAGAAATTGGATAAAAAAAGTATTTTTTAATTTAGTCATACTTAAATCAAATTGATGACTCAAAATTATAGATGAGGATTGTCCCCCATAATATGCAGCATTTTTAATTACCCGCTTAACAATGTCATTAAGACTTTTAACATGAGTGAAAGGTTCATCATATTCAACTCTTAAAAACTCCTGAGAATATGGTATGAACTCAGCCAGTATCATTAAAGAGTCTTCCTTATCAATTTCTGTCATTGAGGTTTTTAAGCTCCAAAAAAGAACAGGAATACAGGCTACTACAAGAACAATAATAATATTCCTTACTGCAATGGATTTCATTCTCTTCAATAACATATCGTGAACTGTTTTAATGACAAATCCAAGTATTAATGCTAAACCTATAGTCCGTACCATGTAACTTACGGCAAGCGCAACACCAACAGCAATACTATTATAAATTGAAGTTCCTTCTTCGTGAAAAAAATTATTAACTATATAAATTGTTATAATTGACACAGCAAAATAGGGAATGTCTGTCATTATATAAACGATTCTTGAAAAAAAGAGGAAAGATGTTCCAACAAGAGCAACTATAAAAAGTGCGTATTCTTTTGAGTAAATTTTCTGAAATAGTAAATAAATACCGCAGAGAGTAAATAAACCAAAAATTAATATTAAACAATTTAATAACAAAAAATTTTTTCCAAACAGTAAAATAATTGGACTTAAAATAAGTGCAAATCCAGGCGGGGCTTTAAGACTAGGATAACCTAAATACGTATATCCATTACCATTCACAATTGAATTAGCTAGTGTAATAAAATATGCACTATCCCATTCAGGTTTCCATTTGGAATTCAATGTACTAAAACAAACCAAAACAATTATAATTATAAAAATTAGCAAAGTACCTTTTATATAATTTGAATTATTCAACTTTAAGGTTATTAACGATTTTATATTAATGTAATCTTTATTCATGATTTATTTATTAAGGTTCTCCTCCGATTTTGTTGCTACGTAAAGGCATCTTTGATAACAAGAGAAAAACATTCTATATCATGAAACCCATACGCCTTATGCTTAAACCTTGATCTCTTTATTCATACCCTCAATAAAACTTGTATGTATGGGATACATACTGACCTTCCCCCAAAAAAATGTACACGTAGTCAAGCTACGTTGTACGACCTCTTCTGGTTCTCAAATTGATACGGACTCTGATATCCTAACTGCGAATGCTTCCTGATCCGATTGTAAAATACTTCTATGTACTCAAAGATGTTCAACTTTGCTTCATGCCGGCTCTTGTATACATTCCCATACACCTCTTCAACTTTCATCGTGTGAAAAAACGATTCAGCATGAGCATTGTCATAACAATTCCCTTTCCCACTCATACTGGCAATAAAACCTTTTTTCATAAGTGCTGCATTCAATGCATGACTCGCATATTGAGAGCCCCAGCCATAATGAAAAATAACCCCTCTCCCAGGTTTCCTCCTCATACACGCCATATACAACGATTTCAACACCTCCTTCGTCAATCTATCCTCCATCGACCAGCCGACAATACTCCAAGAGTACAGATCCATGATAATACATACATACAACCACTCTTCACGGCTCCGTATGTACGTTATATCTGACACCCACATCTGGTCCGGCCTGTGTACCCGAATTTCACCTCTCCTCAGAAGATTATCAGCAACAGGCAGCCCATGCTTAGAATACGTCGTCACCTTGAACCTCTTCTTCACCTTTGACCGAATCCCATACCTCCTCATTAACCTCGCAACTCTTTTCCTCTTAATACAATAGCCCCCTCTCCCTCAACTCAGCATGTACCTGCGAACTCCCATATGTCCCCCGACTCCTCTCATGTATCTCCCTGATCTCCAACACAAGCTTCTTCTCCTCCTCCTCTCGCCCACTCACCGGCTTCTTTCGCCACGTATAATACCCGCTTCGAGATACACCCAATACTCGGCACATTTTCCCAACCTCAAACTCAGAGCGGTATACATCAATAAATTCATCTTTGAAGTCTTGAGAAAATGGCCAAGGCTTTGTTTAATATTTCCCTCTCCTTCCTTGAACCCTCGTTCTCTCTCTTCAGCCTCCTCAGCTCTTCATCCTCCGGCTTCATCTTCCCCATACCAAGAAACGCTCCTTCAGCATCTCACCTGTACGCCCGCTTCCACCACGATAAATTCCCATGATAAATACCCAAATCTGCCACTTCCTCCACGGTCTTCCCACTCTCTAAAAAAAACTTCACCGCTTGAATCTTGAACTCTTTGTCATACTTCCTTCTCTGTTTCTTCCCCTCTACCATTGTGAACTTCCTCCCTCATTCATTATTTACTAGTCTTGTCTTTGTGTCCACAATTTCTGGGGAAGGGCAATATGCTATCGCGGTTGAAAAGACGGAGACGATAGAAATGGAAGAGAGAATAACTTGTTATTACCAAAAACCGTGAGATGTAACGGAAAACTCTCTTACTCATTGCCGACTTCTGTGATTTCGGATTATAAAAAACATGAATCGGAACTTCGATCAATCGACATTTGATTGCGAGTGCTTGTATGAGTGACTCTTGAATATAATCATAGTCGAAATGAGGATTAAGGAAGTTTAGAACATTTCGATTCATGCAGCGGAACCCACAAGAGATGTCAGACAATCGATATCCTGTGAACATCCCGACAAAAAGGGATAGAATCCGCATGCAAATCTTCTTCCAAGAAGAGAGCCCTGGTGGGCCATCTTTCAGGAATCTGGAACCCAAAGCGAAGTCAGCCTTGTCCTCTCGAACAGGATTAAAAATCAAAGGAATTTGATCCGCTGAGATTTGTCCATCGGAGTCCATATGAATGAAGTAGTCCACATTGTTCTGACGTGCCCATTCGATTCCGGTTCGGAAAGCTGCCCCGACACCGCGGTTGACAGGGTGAGAAACAACATGGGCTCCCGCTTGTTGAGCGACATCGAAAGTTTTATCTATCGATCCGTCGTTCACAACAAGAACAGTGACTTCCACATCTCCCAAAGAGAGGTTTTTAATAACCGACGTCAGTTGCCCAATATGAGCTTCTTCATTGAGAGCTGGTAAGAGGACACATATTTTTTTCATCAGAGGGTCTTCTCAGATTTAGTTGTTACGTAAAGGCATCTTTGATGACGAGAGAAAAGTATTCTATATCATGAAACACATACGCTTTACGCTTAATAACCTTGATCTTGTTATTCATACCCTCAATAAAACTTGTATGTATGGGATATATACAATGATTAATAATCCCATAGGCATGCCTGACAAGAGTCTTACCAAAATCCATCAAAGGCTTAACATTACTTTCATCCGCTATGTTGCACCAATGAGAAATAGCTTTTTCTGCCCATTTCGGATACCGATATCCCCAGAGCTTTTTAAGACAATCCTTCAGAATATAGGCCGTCGCAAGACTCTTGTTCAATGCAAGCAGCTGTTTGAGTCTCGGCCGGTCTTCAGGAGTTATGTTTTGACTGTTTTTCAAAAGGAGATATCTCGTTCCCTTTATTACTGCTTTTCCCGATTTCTCCGCCTCTTTATATTCCATATTACTGACTTTATCTATAATTCTGCCAAAAGCAGCAACAACATGAAACGCATCAAATACAATCCTGGCAGTGGGACAGCTCTCTGTAATCGCTTTTATGTACGGGTCTCACATGTCTATCGCAACAGCCTCGATTGATTTTCTCTCTTTTTCAGCAAGAGAATCAAAAAAGGCTTTCAGGGATTCGTACGTCCTATCTTTTTGTACTCCAAGAACTTTCCCGCTATCCCAATCAGCTATGCTATCCGTCACGTCTATTGACCCACCTCGGCACACGAACTGACCCACCTATCCGACATCTAAA
>Ga0315536_1000290_pt1 | contig 25255 bp, 19 predicted proteins | sample SalMarSW160230MG_FD_203093 | JGI IMG/M metagenome (GOLD analysis project Ga0315536, IMG submission 203093) | Salt marsh sediment microbial communities from the Plum Island Ecosystem LTER, Massachusetts, United States - Salt Marsh Sediment SW1602-30 ...
GCTTGTTATCCAAAGGGGGAACCATTGCCATGGTTTCAGATGCCGGTACACCGGGCATTTCCGACCCGGCCTACTATCTTGTTAAAAGAGCCATTCAGGCCGGCATCACTGTCAGCCCGGTGCCGGGAGCAACAGCAGCTGTTGCGTCCCTGATCGTATCCGGTCTTCCAACAGACCGTTTCGTATTCGAAGGATTTCTGCCGCCAAAAAAAGGAAGAACAACGAGACTCGAACAACTGAAAAACGAAAGCAGAACCCTCGTTCTCTATGAAGCGCCGCACCGGCTGGATCGAACCCTGAACGATTTATTAAATACCTTCGGGAACCGTCAAATTTCTGTCTGCAGAGAGATGACAAAAAAATTCGAGGAAATAATCAGAGGAACCCTTACAGAAATAATAGAAATTTTTACCCGGCGAAAAGTCCGGGGCGAAATTGTTCTTGTTATCAAAGGATGTGAAAAAAAATGAAAAGTCGTTTTGAAGCGGGCATGATTCCAAACCGTATTAAAAATCTATATCTTTCAAAACTTGACATTCTTGTCCGTCTGGCAATGAAATTAAACATCCACCCCAACACATTTACGACACTGGGATTTTTTCTGTCCTGTTTCGCTGCCTATCTTGTGGCAACAGGCATGTATCGCCAGGCTGCATGTATTCTACTTCTGGGAGGAATGTTTGACAATATCGATGGACAATATGCAAGGGCCATTAAAAAAGTCACCAAATTCGGTGCCCTGTATGATTCGACACTGGATCGATACAGCGAGGTTATCTTCTTTTTCGGCATGGCCTTCTATTTTATCCGCCACGGCTGGTATCTGACGTCCGTATTCGTAGCTATCGGTCTGGGTGGTTCTTTAATGGTAAGCTATGTCCGGGCCAGAGCGGAAGGATTGGGATTCAAGTGTGACGTGGGCTTTATGCAAAGAGCGGAAAGAATTGTTTTGCTCAGCGCAGGCGGATTGATTCACCTGTACGCTCTTGTGATCGCTGTATGGATCATAGCTATACTCTCAAATTTCACAGCCATTCAAAGGCTATTTTATATTTGGAAAGCAGACAACCAAAACAGTTCATCATCAATAAAAAAAAATACTGGAGAGACATAAATGCTCCGACATATGCTCCTTTCAAAAATTCATAGGGCGACTGTTACTTCGGCCAATCTCAGTTACGAAGGATCCATTACCATTGATGAAACACTGATGAAAGCTGCCGACATGCTGCCATATGAACGCGTCCAAGTTCTCAATATCAATAACGGCACGAGGGCAGAAACATATGTAATTGAAGGCCGAAAAGACAGCGGAGAAATTGTAATGAACGGCGCCATCGCAAGAATCGCACAGGTCGGTGATATTATCATCATTCTTTCCTACGGATTCGTTGAAGAAGAACGGGCAAAAAAAATAAAGGCGAAAATCATTCACGTAGATCAAAAAAACAAAATAAAAAAAATTGACAATTAAAACTAAATATAACTACAGAGACGCTGTTTTATACGAATAAACATTTCAATATCAAGGGTAGAATAAATTCCAGAATTAAAACAAAAATTATCTTTGCAAAAAGGATTATTCATTACATTTGAAGGTATTGACGGGGCCGGCAAATCAATTCAGGCAAACGCTCTTTTCCAAAGATTGAAAAAGAACCGATATCCCGTCCGATTGATCAGAGAACCCGGCGGACCGCAGATCTCAGAAAAAATACGCTCGATTCTCCTCGACAGTCAAAATGATAATATGAATCCCGTTACGGAACTTCTTCTATACGAATCCGCTCGGGCACAGCTTATAGATGAAATCATTCACCCCGCACTGAGTCTGAATGAAATTATTATCTCGGACCGGTTTACGGATTCTACCCTCGCATACCAGGGATACGGACGTTCCATCCCGCTGTCGATAATTCAAAAAATTAACAAGCTGGTATGCGGCGACATTCATCCCGACCGGACCTTTTTGCTGGATATTTCCTGGGATATCTCTCTTCATAGGCGTTCCCAAATTCCTGCTGCCAGCGACAGAATGGAAAAAGAACAAATGGAATTTTTTAACCGTGTCCGGAACGGATATTTACAGATTGCGGAATCAGATCCAATTCGGATCTGTTTTCTTGACGGCTCAAAATCCGTTTCCGAACTGGAACAAGAAATTTTTCAAAACGTATTGATATTATTGAAAAAAGTCGATAACAACGATTTACAATGAGGTCAACTGTAATGGACACCAAAAAATCAAAATCGGGTCTTTTGTTACTACTCACATTTTTAGGCGTCATCGCTCTGTGGGTAACGGTCGCTAAAAGTTATGATGTTTATGAAGAAATCTCGAAAAACCTCCGTATTTTTGGAAGTGTCTACAAAGAGGTTGCCAAGCGTTATGTGGATGATGTGAACCCCAAAGATTTACTGAAAGCTGGAATCAACGGAATGCTGAATACGCTGGATCCTTATACCAATTACATAGAAAAAGAAGACAAAGATCAGCTTCAAATTCTAACGGACGGCAAATACGAAGGAGTCGGTCTTCTTCTCCATTTGAGAAACGATGTTGTTACTGTCGGCGATCCCCCTTTTCTTGGAACACCTTCCGCAAGAGCGGGTATCCGTGAAGGTGATAAAATTATTGAAGTGAACGGTCTTTCCACAAAAACCCTCGGTCTAGATGAAACTTCTCAACACATCCGAGGTCCCGCCGGTACCGAAGTCACATTAACAATTGAAAGAGACGGTGTTCCCCAACCGCTTGAATTTAAAGTTGTCCGCGAACAAATCAAAGTTGAAGACGTACAGTACGCCGATTTAGTAGATAAAAACATCGGTTATATTCGTCTCACCCGTTTTTCAAAAAATGCAGGCCCTGAAGTGGCGGCAGCAATCCATAATCTGGATACAGGCAATTTGGAAGGACTCATTCTCGATCTCAGAAGCAATCCGGGTGGCATGCTGGAAGCGGCTGTGGAAGTTTCCGATCTATTTCTCGATAAAAATCTGATGATCGTTTCAACACGCGGCCGGACCGATAATTCAAATCAAGAATTTATATCATTCCAGAATCCGATATTCGGAAAAAAACCTCTGATTGTTCTAACCAACGGCTTCAGTGCATCAGCATCGGAGATTGTAGCCGGCGCTATTCAGGATCATGACCGCGGTCTCGTTGTGGGAGATACTACGTTTGGTAAAGGATTGGTTCAGACCGTCGTTCCCCTTTCAAAAACCGAAGCTTTAAAAATTACCACCGCTAAATATTACACTCCCAGTGGCCGGTGCATCCAGAAAGCGAATTACTCGACCTGGACCGATTCCACATTGACAGAACCCTCTATAGAATTCAAAACAGATGCAGGGCGCTCAGTATATGGGGGAGGTGGAATTGCACCCGATATACGCAGTGAACCCAGAGAAACAAACGATCTGGTTTGGGACCTGCGCCGTAAATCTTTATTTTTTAATTTTGCCGTACACTATGCAAACACCCACACAGCAATAGATTCCATTTTCGTTGTCGATAAAAATATTCTTGATGACTTTAAGAAATATCTCAAAGAAGAAAATTATCAATATGAGCTTCCGATCGAAAAAGATCTCAACGAACTGAAACAGGAAATTCTAAAAAAAGGATATTCTCCAAGCACCCTTCTGGATATCCAGAAACTTCAAAATGCATTGGGTGCACTTGAAGAAGAAATATTTTTAACCAGTACAGACGACATTAAAAGATTGTTAAAGATTGAATTGTCGTCGAAGTTCTTTGGTACACACAGAGAGATCGCCCTCTCAATACAAGACGATCCAGTAGTACAAAAAGCGATAGAGCTCATGCATAATAAAGCAAGTTTCAGTGGTTTGCTGGCAAAATCAAAATAGCAACATCAATTGATTACGCCTTTTCACATAGCTTTATTTGTTGCTGTCGGATCTCTCGGCGGTTTTCTGGCAGGCTTTTTCGGGATCGGCGGCGGTATTATTATGGTGCCTTTTCTAGCTCTTTTTTTTCGCTCCATGGGTGTTACCGAAACGGTACTCATGCAATTAACTTTCGGAACCAGCCTTGCCGTGGCTTTCCTGGCATCCTGCTCTTCAACAGGCCAGCATTACCGTCAAAAAAGCCTGCTTTGGCAGGCAGTCGGAATTATGGCTGTCGGAAGCATCATCGGCGCCTGGACAGGCACTGCTGTAGCTGTTCGGACAAGCAGCCTAGTTTTAAAATTTATTTTTACAGTTGCTATAGCCGCATCGGCAGCGGGAATGTTCTTTGAAAAACGCAAAACATGTGAAGATACCAAACCAATCCCGTCCTTATTGTGGATATTCGCCGGATTCGTTTCCGGTTTTATCGCTCCGCTTGCAGGCATAGGAGGAGGTATAATCCTTGTGCCTTTGATGGTTTATCTTCTTCGCTTTCCAATCAAAAAAGTTGTCGGCACATCCAGCGGCGTTATTGTTTTTACATCAGCAATCGCAACAATCCGTTACATCTATCATGGTTGGGGAAATATGCTTCTTCCCAAGGGATGTCTCGGTTTTGTCTTTCCTGCCGCTGTAATATTTTTAGGGATCAGTTCCGTAATTTCAGCACCTTTTGGAGCACAATTAAACCAGAGAATAAAAAGTTCTATTTTTAAAAAAATTTTTGGTATATTAATGTTAATGATCAGTATTAAAATTCTTTTTACATCATTATAAAAAATTACAGGAGGTCTTATTTATGTCGAAACAGTTTGTATATGTATTCGGTAATGGAAAGGCAGACGGTAACACGAACATGAAAGAACTGCTTGGAGGAAAAGGAGCCAACTTGGCCGAAATGTCCAAATTGGGTATCCCCGTCCCTCCAGGTTTTACTATTACAACAGAAGTTTGCACCTATTATATGAAAAACAACGGTAAGTACCCCAAAGAACTGGATGGAGAACTGAAAGCGGCTCTTGCCAAAACAGAAAAAATTATGGGTTTAAAATTCGGCGATCCTAAAAATCCTTTGCTTTTTTCTGTTAGATCCGGGGCAAGAAAATCCATGCCCGGCATGATGGAAACTGTTCTGAACGTCGGACTGACTCAGGCAACAATACCTGGTCTCATCAAAAAGAGTGGTAGTGAACGGTTTGTTTACGATGCCTACCGCCGCCTTATCATGATGTATTCAGATGTCGTTATGGAAAAAGCCGCCGGAATCGAACCCAAAGAAGGTATGGGTATCCGGAGCCAGCTTGAACATGAAATGCAAACCATGAAAAATGCCAAAGGAATTCAACTTGATACGGACCTGGATGTGGATGATTTGAAAAAACTGGTGGCCATATTCAAGAAAAAAGTAAAACAGGTTCTAAAAAAGGATTTCCCGGACGACCATTTTGAACAACTCTGGGGGGCTATCTCCGCTGTTTTCCAATCATGGAAAGGAAAACGTGCTGTTTCGTACCGGCGCATCGAAAGAATTCCTGATGAATGGGGAACAGCTGTGAACGTTCAAACCATGGTTTTCGGTAATATGGGCGACAATTCAGCTACGGGTGTGGCTTTCTCAAGAGACCCTGCCACTGGCGAAAATAAGTTCTACGGCGAATTCCTGATTAATGCGCAGGGCGAAGATGTTGTAGCCGGGATCAGGACACCGCAGGCAATCAACAAAGAATCAAAAAGCGAATCTTCCAAACATCTGCCTTCACTTGAAGAGGTAATGCCTGATCTCTACAAACAATTATCGAATATCCGGCTGAGACTGGAAAAACACTACCGGGATATGCAGGATCTTGAATTTACAATACAGGATCATAAACTTTATATGCTTCAAACCCGTGTCGGTAAGCGCAACGGTATGGCAGCCATTCGCATGGCCGTAGAAATGTGCGAAGAAGGCCTTATCACAAAAGAAGAGGCTCTTCTTCGAGTGAGACCTGATCAGCTGGACGAATTGCTTCATCCCATGCTTGATCCAAAAGCAGAGAAAAAAGCCTTTATTCTTGCCAAAGGTCTTCCCGCCGGTCCGGGTGGCGGTGTCGGACGTGCCGTTTTTACCGCCGATGAAGCCGAAGCCTGGGCTAAAAAGGGAGAAACCGTAATTCTGATCCGTGACGAAACGAGTCCGGAAGATGTTCATGGCATGCGTGTTGCCAAGGCTATTTTAACAGCCAAGGGCGGAATGACCAGCCATGCTGCCTTGGTCGCCAGAGGCTGGGGAAAATGCTGTATTGTCGGTTGCGGAGCATTGAATATCAATGTCTCCAAAAAAACACTCACCGTTAACAACAAGACCATTAAAGAAGGTGAGTGGATCTCTCTGAACGGTACAAAAGGTGTGGTTTATGAAGGAAAAATCGGTGTTCTGCCAGCAGATCCGGAAAAAAACAAATACTATAAAAAGTTAATGGGCTGGGCGGATCAATGCCGGAAACTCAACATTCGCACCAATGCGGACAATCCAGCTGATGCAAAACGGGCACGCGTTTTTGGTGCGGAGGGTATCGGTTTAACACGAACCGAGCACATGTTTTTCGGACCGGACCGCATTACTCCCATGCGGGAAATGATTCTTGCCAACAATGAAGAAGGACGCAAGAAGGCCCTTAAAAAGTTGCTGCCTCTTCAGAAAAAGGATTTCATTGGCATTTTCACGGCCATGGACGGTCTTCCGGTTACCATACGTACACTGGATCCGCCCCTTCACGAATTTCTGCCTCAGGATAAAGATACGCAAAAAGAGATGGCGGACATTCTCGGTGTTTCTGTAAAAACCATTCAGGATAAAGTTAAATCTCTCCACGAACTCAATCCAATGCTGGGTCATCGAGGCTGTCGACTCGGTATTACCTATCCTGAGATCACCACCATGCAGGCCCAAGCTATCATTGAGGCTGCCTGCCATGTAGCTAAAAAAGGTGTGAAGGTCTTCCCCGAGATTATGATTCCTCTTATTGGAACAAAAGCAGAGTTTGAGAATCAGAAGAAGGTGGTTGACGAAACAGCCAAAGAAGTAATGGATCGAATGGGAATAAAAATCAAATACATGGTTGGAACCATGATCGAGATTCCAAGAGCCGCTCTTACAGCAAATGAGGTTGCCGAAAAAGCTGAATTTTTCTCTTTTGGAACCAATGATTTAACACAAATGACATTCGGTTACAGTAGAGATGACGTAGGTACGTTTCTTCCAGATTACATTGATAAAAAAATTCTCCCAATAGATCCCTTCCAGAGCCTGGATCAATCTGGAGTCGGACAATTGGTCGATATGGGAATACAAAAGGGAAGATCGACGCGCCCCAATCTCAAAGTTGGTATCTGTGGTGAACATGGCGGCGATCCCAACTCGATCGATTTCTGTCACCGAGTTGGTATGGACTATGTAAGTTGTTCGCCATTCCGGGTTCCGATCGCTAGATTGGCCGCTGCTCATGCAGCTATTATAAATAAATAATTACAGCTTTCCAAAACGAATTCATTTTTTGGGGCATGATTAATTTCATGCCCCATTATTTAATTTTTTCTTTTATTTTTCCCTTGACATTCAAATTGTTTTTGATAAATTACTCCCGATGATAAGGCAATTTGGGAGTTGTGGATAACTTGTGAGTTTGTCTCCTTAAATGCTTTTTTCCTTCTTTCTTTATTGTTACTAAAAGACATATACTATGTTATTTTAATATATTTGTAATTATCTTATAACATTTTAATATATTATTTTTTTTATTTTTAAGTGTTTTTTAACATTCTTATTCTATCAATAAAGACGGAGAGGGAGAAAAAAATGTCTCAAAATGTGGATAACGCTTCTTCTGTTGTGGATAACTTCACGCCTGCAGTCGTTTGGGAAGAATGCTTGCAGATCATCAAAGAAAAAGTCAATCCTCAAAGCTTTCAAACGTGGTTTTTACCGATTCTTCCTTTGAATTTGGAAGACTCGATATTAACCATTCAAGTGCCAAGCCAGTTTTTCTATGAATGGATCGAAGGACACTATCCTCACATTATCAGAGATGCGTTATCTCATATACTTGGTGATCAAGCCGCTCTTTCCTATGTCATTTCACAAAAAAATAACTCTCAAACACCTCCTACTAACAATGTTAATATCATAACCGGTAAATACCTCGGCGACGAGACTTTCCTCAACTCCAGATATACATTTGATAATTTTGTTGAAGGAAGCAGTAATCAGTTTGCAAAAGCAGCTTCTTTGGCTGTTGCCGAAGCTCCCGGGCAAACGTCTTTCAATCCGCTCGTTATCTACGGTGGCGTGGGCCTAGGAAAAACTCACCTGATTCAGGCAATAGGCAATCTTGCCAAAGACCAGAATACTGTCCGGAGTATCCGATATGTTTCAAGTGAAAAATTTACAATTGAATTTATCAATTCCATTCAAAACAACAAATCAACAGAATTCAGTCAGGCATATAGAAACGTTGATTTGTTGTTGGTTGATGATATCCAATTTTTCATGAGTAAAGAGAGGACGCAGGAAGAATTTTTCCACACATTCAACACATTGCATCAAAAAGGAAAACAGATCGTTCTCTCTTCGGATAGACCACCCAAAGACCTGCTCGGCCTGGAAGAAAGATTGCTTTCACGTTTTCAGTGGGGACTTGTCGTTGATGTTCAGCCTCCGGACTTAGAAACCCGAATTGCCATCTTGCAGAAAAAATCCACATGGGAAGACATTGATATTCCAATGGAAATTATTGAGTACATTGCAAGTAACGTTACTTCCAACATCCGGGAACTGGAGGGTGCTCTGATAAAAATGCTAGCTTTTTCATCATTGAAAGGTTTGGATATCGATCTTGATTTGACAAAAACTGTCCTGAAAGACATTGTTAAAAACAAAAAACGGGATATCACAATCGAGGATATTCAACGCGTTGTTTGTCAGTACTTTGGAATCCCCGAAGATCTTTTACGAGGCAAAGGAAGAAAAAAGGAAATTGCCTTTGCCAGACAAATAGCCATGTTCCTTTCAAAAGAAATGACTCTCTATTCATTAAAAAGCATTGGCCTTCATTTCGGTGGAAGAGATCATACTACTGTCATTCACGCTATTCGAACTATTGATCATCATTTAAAAGACAGTACCAATAAAAAAATATCTGATATGTTAGAAGTACTTAAAAGAAAAATCGAAGTCGCATCTTTATAAAGAAACTCTAATGTGGATAAAATGTTGTTCGTTGCTATAAATAGTGTTTATAAATTGATGTCGAAATATATTGTTCTGAAAAGTTGTTTTAATATCCACAACTTCGATACACCTGTTCACATGATATACACGCTTTCCACGTCAATGCCAGAAAAATATTACTTGTTGTTCTTTTTACATTTACAATAGGGTCTATTTTATAAAATTCAGTTACTAACATTATTACTATTACTATTTTTCTTGAATATTATTCTAAAAGTTATTATAATAAATTGTGTTGATAACACCCACCCAATAGATCAGGAGGTCCGTTAAAATGAAATTTACTATAAATCAGATTGATCTTTTAAAAGCTTTGCAAAAAATTTCTGGTGTGGTTCCTGCTAAATCAACAACTCCGATTCTTGAAAATTTTCTACTTGACTTGGATGAAAAAAAGTTGAAAATCACAGGAACAGATCTTGAAGTATCGATGACAACGCAGGTTGAAGTAACTGAAGCAGAAGAATCGGGAGCTATAGCAATACCTGCAAGAGTCATAAGCGAGATGATACGATCATTGCCGGATATACCCATACATTTTGAATCTGATGAAAATCACCGTGTTAAAATTAAAACGGATCAGGGATTGTATCAAATTGCAGGTGTTTCAAAAGAAAGTTTTCCTGAAATACCCAAGTTGGCTGAAGACAGGATAATAGAAATAGATAATAACAAATTAAATAGAATGTTCAGCAAAACCATATTTGCTGTTTCATCCGATGAACTACGTCCAGCTCTTATGGGTGTTTTTATGCAGATTTTGAGTGATGAGTTTAGAATGGTCTCAACAGACGGACACCGGCTTTCAAAAATTGTTGACAAAAGTTTTCATTGTGAAGAACCGCCAATACGGATCATTATTCCACCCAAAGCAATACAGATTGCTTTAAGAAATCTTGAAGATGAAGGAACAACAAAATTAATCATAAACGAAAACGGACTGTCTTTTAATTTTGATCAAACGATACTTTTTACTCGTTTGGTAGAAGGTCAATATCCAGACTATGAGCGGGTGATACCCCGTGATAACGATAAATCGCTTGGTATAGACAGAAATCTTTTGATGGCCTGCGTAAAAAGGGTGTCATTGTTCTCCAGTGCACTAACCCATCAGATTCGTTTTTCTTTGTCCGACAATAAACTGATAGTCTTGTCAGAAGATATTGATATTGGAGGTGAAGCAAGAGAAGAATTAAGTGTGGATTATCATGGAGAAAACATGGAAATTGGCTACAATGCACAATACATTATGGATATTCTTAAACATATTGATTCTGATGAGGTTCTGTTTAGTTTGAAAAACCAGGTTAGTGCCACACTTTTGACACCATCTAAACAGGAGGATGAAGAATCACTTGTGATGCTTATTATGCCGATAAAATTGAGTTCATAGAAAAATGGAATTAATAGGAGACATCCTTAAAAGCTATTTGAAGGATATTGGTGTTGAAAAACCAGTTAAAAGATACGAAGCGTTAAGCAAGTGGAGTTCTATTGTCGGAAAGCGCATATCGGATGTAACGGAGCCGGTACGAATCACGGATGGAAAAATCTTTATTAAAGTAAAGAGTGATGTCTGGAGAAACGAATTGTTGTACCAAAAACAAAAAATCATAAAGGATATCAATCATCGTTTAGAATCGAAAGCAATTACGGATATTGTACTAATTTGAGGTGTGATACTTAAATATGAAAGAAGAGAAATACGACGCAAATAAAATAGTAGTGCTTAAAGGATTGGAGGGCGTTCGGAAAAGACCCTCTATGTATATTGGAGATACATCCATACGTGGTCTTCACCATTTGGTGTACGAAGTCGTAGATAATAGCGTGGACGAATGTCTGGCGGGATATTGCACAAAAATCGACGTTGTCATCAAAGAGGATGACAGTATAACTATTACGGATGACGGCCGGGGAATACCGGTTGATGAGCATCCCGTACAGCACCGACCGGCCCTGGAAGTTGTTATGACAACCCTGCATGCCGGAGGGAAATTTGATAAGCAATCTTATAAGGTATCAGGCGGTCTACACGGTGTCGGTGTTTCAGTAACCAATGCTTTGTCAGAATGGTGTATTGTTCGTGTTTTCAGAAACGGTAAGATTTATCAGCAGGAATACAAACAGGGAGAACCGGTTTATGATATGAAAACCGTCGGTTCGACAAAGAATAAAAATGGAACCGAAACTTCTTTTTTGCCGGATACAGGAATATTTAAAAATGTAAAATTCAAATTCGATATCTTGGGCCAGAGATTGATGGAGTTGGCATTTTTAAACAAAGGCCTTAAAATTACACTGAAAGATGAACGGGAAAAAAAAGAAAAGGTCTATCATGCAAAAGGGGGCTTGAAGGAGTTTGTCGACTACCTCGATTCAAACAGGACCGCCCTCCACAAGAAACCGATTTTAATAGAGAGTACAAGAGAAGATGTGGATGTAGATATTGCATTGGAGTACAACGACACGTATCAGGAAAACATTTTTAGTTTTGTGAACAACATACCTACCACCGAAGGCGGAACGCACATGGTCGGGTTTAAGGGAGCGCTCACAAGGACACTGAATACGTACGCACAGAAAAATAATCTTATAAAAAATGAATCCTTTGCTCTGACGGGTGACGATGTTCGTGAAGGTCTGACAGCAGTGATCAGTGTCAAGGTCCCGGATCCGCAATTCGAAGGACAAACGAAAACAAAGCTGGGAAACAGTGAAGTCAGGGGAATCGTTGAATCGACAGTGGGAGAAAAGCTTTCCGAATTTTTTGAAGAGAATCCGGCTGTTGCTAAGAAGATCATTCAAAAAGGGATTTCTGCTGCGAAATCCAGAGAAGCTGCTCGAAAAGCCAGGGAACTGACGAGAAGGAAATCCGCTCTCGAATCGGACAGCCTTCCGGGGAAGCTGGCCGATTGTTCGATTCGCGAGCCGCAGGATTGTGAGATATACATTGTTGAGGGAGATTCGGCGGGTGGCTCGGCAAAGCAGGGAAGGGACAGGCAGTTTCAGGCAATATTGCCATTGAAAGGGAAAATTTTAAACGTGGAAAAAGCCAGCCTTGAAAAGATTCTGAACAATGCGGAAATCATTGCAATGGTGACGGCTTTGGGGACGGGTATCGGTGGAGAAGAATTCGATGTATCAAGATTGAGATACGGAAAAGTGATTATTATGACCGATGCGGATGTGGACGGCTCGCACATCAGAACGTTGTTATTAACCTTCTTTTTCAGGTATATGCGCGATCTTATTGAAAAGGGGCATATTTACATTGCTCAACCGCCTTTGTACCGGCTCAAGAAAGGACAGAAAGAAATTTACATATTTAATGATGACGAGATGGAAGAACAGTTAAAGAAAACGGGAAGAGATGGTGTTTCAATTCAACGCTACAAAGGGCTTGGAGAAATGAATCCGGATCAATTGTGGAAAACGACGATGGACCCGGAAACACGAACCATTCTTCAGGTAAATATTGATGATGCAGTTGAGGCAGATCATATCTTTTCCGTTTTAATGGGTGAGAAGGTTGAACCCCGGCGGGAATTTATTGAGAATAATGCAGAATATGTGAGAAATTTGGATATTTAGGGAGTCAGGAATATACATGGCAGAAAAAAGAGATCGAATTATTCCGGTTTATATTGAAGAGGAAATGAAAAGTTCCTATATCGACTACTCAATGTCGGTAATTGTCCAGAGGGCCCTTCCTGATGTACGTGATGGTTTAAAGCCGGTTCACCGCCGGATATTATACGGCATGCTTGAATTGGGACTTCATCCAAATCGGCCCTATCGAAAGTCGGCGCGTATCGTCGGTGATGTTCTTGGAAAGTATCACCCTCATGGGGATACGGCGGTTTACGATGCCATGGTCCGAATGGTGCAGGATTTTTCACTGAGATACTGTCTTGTGGATGGTCAGGGGAACTTTGGATCGATCGATGGAGACTCGGCTGCTGCAATGAGATACACGGAAGCCCGGCTGACGCCTGTGGCTGAAGAGATTATTCGGGATATCGAAAAAGAGACAATCGATTTTGTCCCCAATTTTGATGAATCTCTGCAGGAACCGGTCGTTATGCCCTCGCTTTTTCCGAATTTACTTGTGAACGGAGCATCCGGAATTGCTGTGGGGATGGCCACCAATATACCTCCTCATAATCTGGTGGAAGTGATCGATGCCCTGATCGCGGTGGTTGAGAATCCGGATATTGAAACGGAAGCTTTAATGAAGCATATTCATGGTCCTGATTTCCCGACGGGTGGGATTATTTATGGTGCGGCAGGGATAAGAGAAGCTTACAAAACAGGCCGGGGGCGCGTTACAGTTCGTGCGAGAGCCACACTTGAAAAGGGAAAAGGTAACAGGGAATCAATTGTGATCACTGAAATTCCCTATCAGGTTAATAAAACCAATCTAATCACTTCCATTGCTGGTCTTGTTAAAGAGAAAAAGATTGTGGGAATCGGAGATTTAAGGGACGAATCCGACAGAGATGGAATGCGGATCGTACTGGATTTGAAAAGGGATGCCCAGCCCCAGGTTGTTCTGAATCAGCTCTATGTTCATACGCAGATGCAGACCACATTCGGCATCATCCTTCTGGCACTTGTCGGTGGCAGACCGAAGATTTTAGTTCTAAAGGAACTTCTGCAGCAATTCATCCTGCACCGGCATGAAATTATTCTCAGGCGCACACGCTTTGAGCTCGACAAAGCAGAGAAACGGGCCCATATTCTTGAAGGTCTGAAAATAGCGATTGACAACATCGATGAAATTGTTCAGCTTATTAAGAAATCGAGAAATCCGGAAACAGCAAAAGAAAACTTGATGAAACAGTTTAAATTGTCCGAGATTCAGGCCAAGGCTATTCTCGATATGCGCCTTCAGAGATTGACCGGTTTGGAGCGAAAGAAAATTGAAGAAGAGTATTTAAATCTGATCAAAGAAATCGAACGGCTCAAATCGATCCTGTCGAGCAAAGATAAACAGATGGCTCTCATTAAGGATGAGTTAAAAGAAGTAAAGGAAAAATACGGCGATAAGAGGCGGACGGAGATCGTGTCTCAAACGGAGGAATTTTCATTAGAAGATATTATCGCGGAAGAGGATATGGTGATTACGATCTCTCACTCAGGCTATATCAAGCGTTTTCCTGTTTCGGGTTATAGAAGGCAAAACCGAGGAGGGCGGGGGGTTATTGGAGCCGATACGAAACAGGAAGATTCCATCGAACATCTTTTTATCGCGTCGACCCACCATTATATTCTTTTTTTCTCTGATCGCGGGAAATGCTACTGGCTCAAAGTGCATGAAATTCCGCAGATCGGGAAGGGTTCCCGTGGGCGATCCATTATCAATTTGATTGCTGTGGAGAAAGGGGAAGAAGTAACGGCTGTTGTTCCTGTAAAAACGTTTGACGAGAATAAATATTTGTTTATGGCAACCAAGCTGGGTGTGGTGAAAAAAACCAATCTGTCCGCTTACAGCCATCCCAAACGGACGGGAATAATTGCCATTACTCTGAGGGATGAAGACCGGCTAATCGATGCCAAATTGACTGACGGAAGCCAGGATGTTGTACTTGGCACCCACGAAGGCAAGGCCATTCGTTTTCACGAATCGGATGCACGTCCCATGGGAAGAACGGCCAGCGGTGTGCGAGGAATCACGCTTTCGGGCAAGGATCAGGTTGTTGGTATGGTGGTGGTCAGGCGTGAAGGAACACTCATGGTGGCCACAAGCGAAGGCTATGGAAAACGATCTGATATTTCAGATTATCGGGTCACGTCACGCGGGGGAAAGGGGATTATTACAGTACGTACGAGTCCTAAGGTGGGTAATATGATAGCCATCATGGATGTTTTGGATAGTGACGATCTTCTTATCATTACTGTCAACGGTCAGATTATCCGTCAGAAAATTCAGGATATAAAAGTAATTGGAAGAAATACGCAGGGCGTTCGCTTGATCCGATTGAGTGAAGGGGATCATGTAGCTGATTTTGCGCGTGTTGTCAGAGAGGAGGAGATAGTGGAAAGGGAGGAGGAGAAATAATTCCATAAAAAAAAAATCGAAATCATCGAGCATACGGCCGACGTTGGATTCAGCGTTCGGGCAAAAAAATTGAAAACACTTTTCCGCAGAGCGGCCGGGGCCATGATGGCGATCATTGTTGATCGAAAAACTGTTTGCTGTAAAGACGATATATTAATTTCTGTAGAAGGAACGACAATAGAAGAACTCTTCTTGAGCTGGCTGAAGGAAATATTATTTGAGGCGGAAAAAGAGGGAATGGTTTTCTCCCGGTTTGATATTTACAAGGACAATTTTTCCCATCCTCAGCCTGAAAGGTATAGAATTGACGGAAAGTTAAGAGGAGAGAGAATCGATCCTTTGAGGCATGAAATTTGCACAGAGATCAAGGCAGTAACCCGACACGGCTTTTTTTTAGAAAAAAGAGGGCCATACTGGGAATCAAAAATATTATTTGATGTATAGGAAGGTTATTGCCATGTGGGAAAATGAAACAATCGTCTTGATCACAAGCATGAAGAAAAGAATCCTTGGGGATAAAGATAAAATACGCTACGGAAAAATTTCTTCTGATACGGCCATTCCGCCGTTTATCAAAGACATGTTCAAAAAGCGTGTAGAGAATTTTATTAAAAACGAATCTCCACTTTCAGTTCAATCCACACCGCATTTTGATCTAAATCCGGATGATTTAAAAACCCTCCGCACACGATTTCTGGATGTATTCCGTGAAGCGGCTTCATTCCATAAGAAGGAAGTGGAAGAGATCCTTCGTGAGGCACTGGTTCTGCGCCTTGATTATTTGATTAAACCCATGGGAACCATGCGGCGGCTATTGTTCGAGCAGAACGACACGGTGGATTTTCCGACGATGGAAAACATTCTGAGACCGTTTTACAAAGTTTTGCCTTATGCAGAAGAGATGTTAAAAGAATGCAAACGTCTTGGAAAGACAAGTATAACTACAAATGAATATGGAACGATTGCCACTGACCTCTTTCACGGATTGATGGAAGAAGAGCCGGTTAAAATCATTATGCGCGACTTTTCTTTATTGACGGAATATCTCTCTGAAGCTAAGGGAGAAGAGGTCACGCGCATTGAAGGAGCGATGGTTGAAGATTTTCTCGTGGACCGCAACGGATGGGGCTTTCGAAGAGCTCTCGAGGTCGAAATCAATCTTGGTAAAAAAGATTTTAATTCTGTCGATCTGGAAGTCACATTGAACCGCTATCTTAAATTAAAAGAGGAATTTTCGAGACAGGAAGCAGAAGACGGTCATTCGTCCAAAAAGAAACAGGAAGTGAAAGAAACAATTGAGCTGAAAGAAGAAACTGATTCAGAAGTGGTGCATGAGACCAGAGAGAAGGAGATCGATTCCTGGAAAATGGAAGAAGAGCCTGAAATCGAAGAAGAAAAGACATGGGATATTGAGGAAGTACTGGATGAAGAAACTTTCCCGGTAACAGAAACAGAGGATGAAGAAATTAAACAGGAGAAGAAAGAAAAATCCAAAAGCAAACCGATGCGGATTATCAGACGGGAGAAAAAGGAAGAAGAAATCGATGAGGAAGTTGAAAAAGAAGATAGTGTTCTTGATACATCAATGGAAGGGGATTTCGAAAGAAACGGATTAAGAAATTATATCGATGACAAAACAGAAAGTGCATTTGTTAAAAAGCTTTTTGGGGGTGATAACGAATCATACAATAATTTGGTGAATAAATTGGAAGAGGCGGAAAGCTGGCGTGTGGCGAAAATACTGATCGACAACGAGCTTTTCAAAAGAGACGTAGACCCGTTTTCCAGGGAAGCGATCAAGTTAGTCGATACGGTATATACACATTACTATCCAGAGGAAGGGGTAGGAGGAAAGAAATGAGGATGATAAACAAGGTCGTCCTTTTTCTCTTTATCATCGTTTTTAGCAGTGTTCTCTTGACTGGCGAATCGAATGATGAGAAAAAGGGTGTCGTAACATACGTGGATGGACAGGTCAAGCGAAAAGCTGTGGATACGGAAGACTGGCAAAACGCTCCGGTGAACACGGAAGTGATTTCTGGAGATAAAGTCAGAACGTATCAACAGTCCCGTGCAGAACTCGATATTGCCAAACTGGATATTATCCGGTTAGCCCCAAGAACGATTATCGATATTCTCAAATTGTACGAAGAAACAAAAGAGAAGAAAATCAAAACATCACTTCATCTTGAAGAGGGCGAACTATGGGCCGCCGTTCATGAAATTGAAATGAATACGGATTTTGATATTTCAGCACCGATTGCCGCAGCTGCTATTACAGGTACCGTGCTGAGAATGAATGTGAACAGCGATACAACCACTCAGTTGAAAGTGTACAAAGGGGAAGTCAGAATTACAAATGCGCCTGAGAATAAAACCTTACAGCCCCAGTCACTTGTGCCCCACGAGATTCCGGGTCCCCATCAGATTCAGGGACCGCATGAAGTGAGTATGGACGAATGGGTGTATATTGTCAAAGCCATGCAGCAGATCACCATTGGATCGAATGGATCGGTTGTATCCAAGGGAACGTTCAGCACCGAAGATAAAGATGAGAAGAGTTCCTGGGTGGAGTGGAACAAGGAACGCGACAAACTCAAGTTTCAGAAAAAGCCGTGGTATCAAATTTGGTAATAAATCATTAGACAAAATAAAATTGACTTTAAAGCCCGGATTCGAATGAGAGTTCGGGCTTTTTGTTTACAACCGGCGGATATATAAAAAGCACTTGACATTTGGGAACAGGTTTAGTAATATTTGAATAATTAAAATAATTCACGTTATTTTCGAAAATAACACCGATTCCTGTCATTCAACAGTTTCTTATTCTGCAGCGCTACTACGGAAGAAGCAATAATAACATAAAGAAATAAAAGCTTCGTGCTCAAAACCTGAGGTGTGATAGTTACCGATATTGAGATGTTCTGATTACAAAGTTGGAAGAGGGATTTATGGCAAAAATTTTTTTCGTAGTTGTTTTTTGTATAATTTTTGGTTTCAACAAGTGTAGCAAACCGGCCGAGCCCCAAACGGAATTACTCATCGCCAATGCAGGATCTGATCAAGAAATCATTGTCGGCAGCTATGCCGTTTTTGATCCGACACAAAGTTCCGGAGATTTTGAATGGTATGATTGGCAGCAGGATGAAAACAATCCGCAGAAAGTAAAAATTTATTCATACGATAGGGAGGATAGAACCGAAAGCAACATAAACAAAATTGTTTTTACGAAAGAGGGTAGCTATAAATTTATGCTCATTGTCCGAAGTGGCGTAACACCGAGTAACCCTAATGGAACAAACGCAAGCGAACCCGACACCTTGGTAATAAAAGTAAAGTCGAACCCTAACCGTACGTTTGAAGATCCTAATTTAGAGGCTATAATAAGAGCAAAAATAAACATACAAACTGAAGAACTTGATGAGAATGCACTATTAAGTTTGGATTCGCTTTCTTGTGCGGAGGTCATTCCGGTTGAATCTATTTCTTCCTTAAAAGGATTGGAAAATTGTAAAAATTTAATCTATTTGCATTTAGGGTCACAGGATATATCGGATATTTCACCTCTATCGTCACTCACAAAATTGAAAAATTTGTGGCTGGATCAAAATTATAAGATCGGTGATGTTGCCCCGCTTGCTGAATTAATAGAACTTGAAGAACTAAACATAGACTGTAATTTGCTTACGGATATATCGCCTTTGAAAAAAATGATAAACCTCGAATACCTCTCTTTGGAATATAATGCAATTACTGGTATTGCTGCATTAGAAAACATGAGTAAACTAAAAAAACTTTGGATGTCAGAAGCTACGATAAATGATTTATTGCCTATATCAAAGTTGGATAAACTGGAATTATTGTGGTTTAATAGATGTAATATAGAAAATATCTCTTGCTTAAAGAGCTTAAGTAATATTAAAATTTTAAAAATTGCTTGGAATAAAGTTGGGGATATCTCTTCATTATCAAACATGGAAGACCTGGAATGGGTGGCTTTGGAGCAGAATCAAATAACGGATATCTCGCCATTACAAAATTTGTCCAATTTAAGCTATGTCCGCCTTTGGGATAACCAGATTACGGATATAAAACCATTGGTGGACAATTCAGGAATTGGCAATGGAGATATTGTTGGATTAGACGATAATCCCTTAGACGAAGTTTCCATCAATGAGTATATCCCTGTGTTGCAAGCTCGTGGTGTCCTTGTCACCTGGTAATACTTGTCAATAGGTAAAGGTTTTGCTATGATTTTTATAAAACGATTTATTCCCCACAGCGTTTGGAGGAAATTAATATTTTTTATAATTATAAATTAGTTTTGATGTCAATTTGTTTCGAGCTAATTTTTAAGATATATTATGAAAGTTGGAATTTATATCGGGCTTTGTTTCATTTTGCTGTTTTTGGCATGTGATCTTGACAAGGATCGGCAAGATGAGACAAAGGAGTTGCTAAACACATTATGGACATTGGAATTTTTTGATATTGAAGGCACTATCCTCGAGCCACCGAAGGATCAACTTTACACGATTCAATTTAGGGACGATAGTATTGCTTCCGGCAAAATTGATTGTAATGATTTCTGTGCTAATTATTTGATTATATCTGACAATTCGTTAAGATTAGAACAGCTGCGTGTAACTGAAATGGGTTGTGGTGGTGATCAATCCATTAGCAATAGATATATTCTGGCACTTGAAGATGCCAAATCCTACGAAATCCATAACAAGTACCTTTATATTTATTACGGGGATCACTCCAGATTAATTTTTTGCAGATAGTAATTCATTGTTGAAAGTGGATTAAAACTGATATCCGGCTGAAAAATATATTTGATGAAGGCCGTCGCTCATGATCCCGTATCCCAGATGGAACGGGCCCAATGGTGTGTCCACAGAGAGAATGGCGCCGATTCCCTGTTTAAAATCTTTTGTGGTGATTTTTTCGTACTTGTTCCAAACACTCCCCAGATCACAGCGTATGGATAGGTACGAGTCTAACAATTCCGGCCAGGGTATTTTAAAACGGATTTCGCCGTTGAGTGCTATCATCCGCTTTCCAATCAATGCGTCTTCGGGAAGACCCATAAATGAATCCAGTCCGCCCAGATGGAATTGTTTTGAAAATGGAGTTCCGAGATCCGCGGTTCCCCACATTATTTTAGGATGAAAAACAGTGGAATTGTTCAATGAAACATAGAATTCCATCGAAGAGAAAATCCGCATATACGAAATATCGCTTCCGAGAAATCCACCCCCTGTTTCATATTCGAGAATATGATATTTTCCATTTTTTGTAAACGGGACATGATCCCTTGTATCCACTTCGGAACACAATGTCAGGCTTCGGGCTGTATATTTTTCTTTGATAGTGACGTTCCCGGAAAGAGGTTTGAGCTGAATATTTTCCGATTTGATTTGAAGAGACAACCTGCCGAGTCTCTGCATCTGTAATCCAAAAATTAGCTCAGCAGATTGATCAGCATGGCGGTACTCCCCGATAGATTTTAAATCTTTATAATACCGAAACGTTTTTTGGGATGTGGACAAATCGGTTGTAAATGTCATGTAGGTATCAAAGAGCCGGTCCGCCTTGAGCCGGGCAGCAAAGCATTCGTCATATTTTCCGGCAAGCGCAAGCAGAGAACCTTCATAACCATAGCCCAGCATATTTTCTTCTACAATCTGGAGAAATCCCTTGGTCAATCTTTCCGAATCGTATCTTAGACCTGTACGTACAAGAGTAAAACCGTGTTCATTCAGGTGAAAAATAAGATTGTAATGCTGATCCTGTTTTTCATTTTCGAAGCGGATATCGTCAAAATATCCTGTGCTGTATATATTTTCCATTCCTGTTTTTAAAAGAGAAATATTAAAAAGATCGCCTTCATGCAGAGGGAGTTCGCGCCGGATCACGAAAGGATGGGTTCTTTGATTCCCGTTAATGTAGATTTGTCCTATTTTCCCTTCATTAATTGCAATTTTAAGTTCTCCGTTTTCGATTCGTGCATAATCGATTTTTGCCAGGACGTAACCTTGATCGTGGTAACATTGAACGATGTGTTTTAAATCCCGGCGTCCCTGATAGGCGTTTGCAGTTTCACCGCACCGGGTTTCAAGTATGTTGTCTATGGCAGAATCCGGAAATAGTGTATTACCGGTGATCAAAATAGAGTAAATGACCGGATTCTCCTGAACATAAAATGTAAGTTTAAAAGAGATGCTGTCCCAAAAAGCCGATACATTTTGGAAGAAACCGGTCTGGATAAGTGATTGTCCGGACCAGACAATTTGTGACAAGGGAATCGGTGATTGCGTGTCGAGATTGATGAGGGAATCAAAAAGCCGGGCGTCGAGATTTTTTAGCCCGTCTAATATAATGTTTTTTACAACAATTACAGAATCGTCCTGATGCGAGTATTGATTCAGCATGGTTTCGATTTGGGGAATCATCTGCTCAGCGGCGAGTTCTCCGGCCTGAATGAGATTTTCAAATTCATGAAAATCCGTATTCGAAATATCATCCAGCTGGGGCTGAATAACGATATCAGCCAAAGCCATCTGTTCTTTGATTCGGTCCTGCTGCATAATCGTGGTCACCTGATCCGCAATTTCCCAGGGAGCATCTAATTCTTTTTCTTTTCTCAATTTGGAAGAAGTATCCACTGCAATAATCAGGTCGGCTCCCAGGGATTTCGCTTCAGTAACCGGCAGGTTCTGGATCAATCCGCCATCCACAAGCAGTTCATCTCCGATGGAGACAGGAGTAAAAAGAAGCGGGATGGCCATGCTGGCACGCATCGCATCGATCAAGGAGCCGTTCCTCAAAACCACTTTTTGGCCGGTCAACAGGTCCGTTGTAACGGCACAAAAAGGGATGTGCAGAAGATTGAAATCTTCATTGATGGGATAGGGTGCGTTCAGGATGAGATCTGTAATCATCGATGTCAGTCTTTGCCCGGAAGTATAGCCCGAGGGAAGATCGAGAGACAGCCCTTTCAGTCGAAGCTGAATCAGGTACTGTGCCCGGTCTTCTTTTTGACTTAAAAAAAGCTGCTTTCTGGGCGGGGCATTTATGATGATTTCATGCCAATCGATGTCAAAAGTCATTTTTTCAATTTCGCTTCCAGTATACCCGATTGCATAAAGACCCCCAACGATGGCTCCCATACTGGTACCGGCAATCCCGTCAACAGGCAGGCCGTGTCTTTCAAATGCTTTGAGTACACCGATTTGTGCAAGGCCACGAGCTCCGCCGCCACTTAATGCGAGAGCGATCTTTGGTCTTTGTATCTGGTAATAGGGAATGTAGCTATCTCTTGAAATAGGGACAGGTTCCAGTACCAGTGGTATTGAAATACCCGGGTGGTTCTTTTCAGCCAACGACGGAAACGTATGGACAAAAAGGAGATAAATGACAATAGATTTTAATTTCATTGTAAACTAAAGATAATAAAATCGTTAAGTAAAAGCAAGCCGATGATTTTGTAGATAAAAATCGATTTGTTTTTCTTGAAAGTATTTTGTAAAATTTCATGTAAGAAAATGGTCTTAAAAGGAAACGAATGTCATTGCTGTAAGAATACAACTCCCCGGGAAGACAGACTGTATTGAATTTGTTTCAAAAAAATTATCAATTCAAACAGGAAAAGAGATGAATCCCTTATCGAATTTTATGAAAAACGGAAAAGCTGATGGTTGAAAAGTCGGGAATCCGCTCCATGATTTATATCGCGCTTGTTGCTGCATTAACCTGCATCGGTGGATTTATATGTATTCCACTTTTTCCTGTTCCTTTGACCCTGCAGACATTGTTTGTCTATCTTGGAGGCAGTTTGCTTGGCAGCAGGAAAGGAGCGATTGGTCAGTTTTTGTTTCTTTTTATCGGATTGACCGGAATACCGGTTTTTGCCATGGGGGGAGGTCCGGGATACATACTCCAGCCGACATTCGGTTATCTTGCCGGTTTTCCTGTAGGGGCTTTTGTTCTTGGTTGCTGGCTTGAAAAATCAAAAATGTCCAACAGATTGATGAGACTGTATATTGCACACTTGCTGGCACTGATCGTTGTTTTTTCGATCGGCGTTGCGTATCTTTATATTAACGTGAATTATATATTGGGAAAAGAGATGAATCTGATTTATGCAGTATCGAGCGGTTTTCTTGTTTTTATACCCGGGGAATTGGTGAAGATTTTTATATCCGTTGGTGTTACATCAAAGTACAAAACACTTTTTGAGACCGGGTGCATAAATGGATGGACATTTTGACTGACGGGCATATTAATATAGTTGTTATTTTCTCTGCGATCCGGAAAGAAAACAGAAAACGCTTTTTTCTCGGTGTTGTTATTTTTTTCTTAATCAACAATCCCCTGGGAATGGCACAACAGAATAGTTCTTTGAGTAAAATTCGGCAGGAGATACAGCGTCTGGAAAATGAGTTGAATAAAAAGGATAAAGAAGAAGTTACATTGCTGGAGCAGGTGGAGAATATTGAGAGAGAGATAGGTCTCAAGGAAAAACTGATCGGTGAACTTGATTCGGAATTGAAGCGGACGGAAAAAAAAGTGAAAATGGCGGAAGAAGAATTGAATGAGATCCTTGACGGATTTAACAGACTGACCATGTTTGTTAAAAAAAGGATGCTTCGGATGTATAAACGGGGCCGGTTCATGGATTGGGAAGTTTTCTTTTCGATACGGTCTTTGAACCAGGCGGTGGTATGGCTTAAATATCAAAAACGCATTATTGAAAACGACCAGCGAAATATGAAAAACCTGGAAGAGAAAAGAATTGGTATTGAAAATCAACGGTCATTATTACGGAGAGAAATCCAGGCTAAAACAAAACTGTTGCAGGAGAACAACGAAGAAAGGAAAAGCCTTGAGGCCAAAAAGAAGAACCGAAAAAATATTCTGGCCCAGGTCCGTAAAGACAAAGGTCCTCTGTTGGAACAATTGAGGGAAAAGAAAATCGCCTATCAGGAGATAGAGAAAAGAATAAGTTATGAAGAGACAAAACGGAAAACCACCGTTCAAAAACTGGACGGATCGCAATTCGCCGGATTGAAAGGTAAAATGCGCTGGCCCGCAAAGGGGGAGATCGTTTCGAGTTATGGCCGGCAGCGCCATCCTGTTTTAAAAACGTGGACTGAAAACCTGGGGATCGATATCAAGGCAGCGGATGGAACGAATGTGCAGGCGGTGAGCAGGGGAATTGTCCGGTATGTCACTTGGTTGAGAGGCATGGGAAATCTGGTTCTGCTGGACCACGGCGGCGGATACTATTCGGTTTATGCCCATCTTGCGGTTGTTTTTGTGGAAACAGATGACGAACTTCGGGAAGGAGACGTTATCGGCCAGGTTGGTACGGCACAGAGTCTTTATCAAACCAATTTGCACTTTGAAATCTGGAAAGAACAGAATCATTTTGATCCGGTATCCTGGCTAAGGTAGAGGGCTTATGAATAATTCGGACAACGTAGTTGGTCAAAAAAGAGTAAAGGAAATTCTTTCAGCCTCGCTAAAAAGAGAGCGCATGGCACACAGTTATCTTTTTCAGGGTCAGGCGGGCGCTGGAAAAGATGCGATGGCAATAGCAATGGTCAAGGGACTGCACTGCCAGAAAGGTGTCGAATGGGGATGTAATCAATGTGAAGCGTGTCAAAAGATCTCCCGCATGGAATATCCGGAATTTCGTTTTATACTGCCGGTTCCTTCCAGGCCTAAAGCCATGAAGGAGGACAAGTACCGGGAAATACTTTTGGAGAAAGCCCTTTTTCGAATCGCCAATCCTTACCAAAAGTTCAATTATCAGCCTGAGTTGAAAACATTTCCTGTAATTGGAATTGAACATATACGGTCACTGAAAAAGAATATTATGCTTAAAATTCCCAAAGGGCAGTACCGGATGATCGTCATCTCTCATGCGGACAAAATGACGGTTCCCGCATCCAACAGTCTTTTAAAACTGCTCGAGGAGCCGCCGGGCAGAA
>Ga0315536_1000295_pt1 | contig 25019 bp, 20 predicted proteins | sample SalMarSW160230MG_FD_203093 | JGI IMG/M metagenome (GOLD analysis project Ga0315536, IMG submission 203093) | Salt marsh sediment microbial communities from the Plum Island Ecosystem LTER, Massachusetts, United States - Salt Marsh Sediment SW1602-30 ...
AGTCTTCTCGTCAAATCAAAATTAGCCATATCTCAGGAATACTCCTTGCTAGTGATCGGTAGAAGTGTCTGTGGTATATCACCATTCAGCCAAACTATCAAGGCGTTCGGGCTGTCTTCGCGCCGGTGGTGGTTGGCATTTTCATTGACAGTCGACCCATGTAGAGGTATCATGCGCGGTGGGAAAAGCAGGCTGGCTGGATGCTTTTCCTCTATTTATGTTATAGGCCGATAGGAGAGTCTCCCTGGCATCGATCGGCCATCCCAGCTTCCCTTCCTGATGTGGTATACTTCGCTGTGAGGGAACGACGCCTATCATGCTTGACTCTCAAACCGGATGAGCTGCACCACTTGTCCCATTAGGATTGTTGTTGGCACATTAAAATAGTACAATTTGCGCGTCTATTTACCGTCGCTTATGAAATGCCGTCGTGAGTGAAAAAAGGTCGAAATCCACCACGCTGCTCAAATGGCTGACCCCTGGCATCGGCGTCAAGCGCTGGTTTGGTCTGCTGATTGGGGGAGCCATGGTGTTTGGGATCGGCATCGCCCAGTTATTCCTGGTGGTAGCCAGGGCTAACTCCGGCGCGTCCTGGCTGCGCGTCGTGGCCCTGGGGGGAACCCCCGCCTTGATTCGGGCTGCGCTGGCCGGTGTGGCCGGGGTGAGTCTGATCATCCTGGCCTTGATCCGCATCAACCGGTCGATCCTGGCACCGCTCGACCTGCAAGGCAGGGACGTGATCAGCGCGATGGTTGAGCATCGCCAGCGCAGTCGCGGGCCGAAGATCGTCGCCGTTGGCGGCGGCACCGGGATGCCCACCCTGCTTCGCGGCCTGAAGCACCACACCACCAACCTGACGGCGGTGGTCACGGTGGCCGACGACGGTGGCAGCTCGGGAAAGCTGCGGCGCGAGCTGGGGGTGCTGCCGCCGGGCGATTTCCGCAATAACATCGCCGCCCTGGCCCGCGATGAGGGCTTGATGACCCAGTTGTTTCGGTACCGCTTTGGCGAGGGCGGCCTGGAGGGTCACAGCTTTGGCAACCTGTTCATCACCGCTCTCAGCGGCGTGACGGGTAGTTTTGAGCGGGCGCTCGTCGAGAGCAGCCGCGTGCTCGCCATTCGGGGGCAGGTGCTCCCCTCCACGCTGGCCGACGTCACGCTCGGCGCTGACATGCGCGAGGTGGTGGGCAACGGCACCCGCCGGGTGACCGGGGAGTCGACCATCCCCAAGACGATGGGCACGGTCGACCGAATCTTTTTACAACCTGACGACGTGCCTGCCTACCCCGACACCGTCCGCGCCATCCTGGACGCCGACCTGATCGTGCTGGGGCCGGGCAGCCTGTTCACCAGCATCCTGCCCAACCTGTTGGTGCGGGGGGTGGCCGAGGCGATCCGCCGCAGCCCGGCGGTAAAAGTCTACGTGTGCAATGTGGCGACCCAGCGCGGCGAAACGGAGGGCTTCGGCGTGGCCGATCACGTTCGGGCCATTGAGCGCCAGGTCGGCCCAGGGTTGTTCGACAACGTCTTGATAAACGGGGAGTTCCCCGTGTTGGAGCCGGATGCGAACTTCGCCTACGTCCGGTTGGAAGATGGAGATCGGCTTTTCGAGGGCTTACACGTCCGCCAAGCGCCGCTGGTCGACACCCGCCACCCCTGGCGGCATGACTCGGACAAACTGGCCCAGGCCATCATCGCGCTGCTGGCCGAATCGACGGAAGACATATCCCGCTAACCATACTGTGCGGTTCATGATATGTTACTATTTCACCATAAAGGAGTGACTTAAATGGCAGTCAAGATAGGGATTAATGGACTGGGACGCATTGGGCGGCAGGTGCTCAAGATCATCAAGGAGACGCGTCCGGACGCGTTCGACGTGGTGGCCTTCAACGACATAGGCGACCTGCCGACGATGGCACACCTGTTCAAGCACGACTCGAACTACGGACACTTCGACGGAGAGGTCGAGGTGAAGGAAGACGGGCTGGTGGTGAACGGGGATTTCATCAAGGCGCTGTCGGAGCGGGACCCCGCGACGCTGCCCTGGGGTGAGCTTGGTGTGGACATCGTGATCGAGTCGACCGGCCTGTTCCGGGATCGTCCCAGCGCGGGCAAGCACCTGCAGGCCGGGGCGAAGAAGGTGATCATCAGTGCGCCTGCCAAGGAGCCCGACCTGACGGTGGTGCTGGGTGTGAATGGGGACATGTACGACCCGGCGAAGCACCACATCATCTCGAACGCAAGCTGCACGACGAACTGCCTGGCCCCGGCGGCCAAGGTGGTGCACGATAAGTTCGGCATCGTGAAGGGCCTGATGACCACCATCCACTCCTACACGAACGACCAGCGCATCCTCGACCTGCCGCACAAAGACCTGCGCCGGGCGCGCGCGGCGGCGCTCAACATCATCCCCACCACCACCGGGGCGGCGCGGGCGCTGGCGCTGGTGATCCCCGACCTGGAAGGCAAGTTTGACGGGTTCTCGATGCGCGTGCCCACCCCGACGGTGTCGGTGGTGGACTTCGTGGCCGATCTGGAGAAAGAAACGACTACTGAGGAGCTGCACGCTGCCTTCCGTGAGGCGGCGGCAGGCCCGCTGAAGGGTATCCTGGGCGTCGCCGATGAGCCGTTGGTGAGCATGGACTACAAGGGCGACTCGCGCTCCAGCATCGTCGACCTGCAGTTCACCCAGGTGATGGGTGGGAACATGGTGAAGGTCGTGAGCTGGTACGACAACGAGTGGGGGTACTCGGTGCGCACCGTCGACCTGGCCGAGATGATCGGCAAAAGCCTCTAATCGTCTCGCCTGATGATCCTTTTCCGTGGGGGCGGCCACTTGATCGGTTGATCGGGCCGCCCCTCAGTCTGTCTGGGGAGCTGATCATGAACAAAAAAACCATTCGGGACGTGGATCTGAAAGGAAAGCGCGTCCTGGTGCGCGTCGACTTCAACGTGCCGATCAAAGACGGCGCGGTGGCCGACGACACCCGGATTGTGGCCGCTGTGCCCACCCTCAAGGCGATCCTGGCGGAGTCACCACGTGCCCTGATCCTGATGTCTCACCTGGGCCGCCCCAAGGGCGAGCCGAACCCGGAGTTCTCGCTCAAGCCGACCGTGCCCGTCCTGGCCGAAAAGCTGGGCGTCGACGTCGCCTTCGCCGAGGACTGCGTGGGCCCGGCTGCCGAGAAGGCGGCTGAGGCGCTGCCCGAAGGCGGCGTGCTGATCCTGGAGAACACCCGCTTCCATGCTGAGGAGCGTAAGAACGATCCCGATTTCTCCGCACAGCTCGCGAAGCTGGGCGACATCTACGTCGACGATGCCTTTGGCTCGGCCCACCGGGCGCACGCCAGCACCGAAGGCGTCACGCATGACCTGCCCTCGGTGGCCGGTTTGCTGATGGAGAAGGAGATCGAGTTCCTGAGCAACGCAATCGAGAACCCGGCCAAGCCCTTCGTTGCCATCCTGGGCGGGGCGAAAATCTCCGACAAGATCGGCGTGATCGAGAACCTGCTGGGCAAGGCCGACAAAATCCTGATCGGCGGTGGCATGGCGAACACGTTTGCCGCTGCCCAGGGGATCGAGATGGGCGAGTCGCTCGTCGAGTCGGAATCGATTGAGACGGCCAAATCGTTGCTGGGCAAGGCCGGGGGTAAGCTGGTGCTGCCTATCGACGCCACCATCGCCGACGCCTTCGACGCGGGCGCAAACACCAGGGTGATCCAGATCGCCGAGGGTGTGCCCGCTGGCTGGCGCGTGCTGGACATCGGCCCCGATACGATGCTGGCCTTCAACCAGGCGCTCGACGGCGCGATGACCGTCGTCTGGAACGGGCCGATGGGTGTCTTTGAGATGGAGCCGTTTGCCCAGGGCACTTACGCCATCGCGGGCGCGGTGGCAGAGCGCACGGCGGCAGGCGCGACGACGATCATCGGCGGCGGCGACTCGGCGGCGGCGATCAAGCAGGCCGGTCTATCCGATAAGGTGAGCCACGTCAGCACCGGCGGCGGGGCCAGCCTGGAGATGCTGGAAGGCATCACGCTGCCCGGCCTGGCGGCGCTCGACGACCGCTAGACGTTTCTCTCTAGAATCACGAAAGGGCCGCAATCCTACTGCGGCCCTTTTTCGACTCTTTGCGCGGGGGTTGGCGAGAGAACGCCCCTATCGAACTTCCGCCGAAACCGCGTCTTCCGCCGCCTGAAGCACCGCGTCTACCTGCCCCAGCGCGCTGGCCTCAGTGATCGGCACGGTGATGTCCGGCACCACGCCCACGCCCTCGATGTACAGATCGCCCGACGGCGTCTCTGGCCGCCCGGTGGGCATCTGGAGCGTGATGTCGCCCGGCAGCTCGTACTGGCCGCGCCCCACCTCGCCATACATCCCCGCGCTGGGCATGTTGCCGACCACCGTCGCCCGCCCGCCGTAGGAGACGGCGGCGGCGAAGCCCTCGCACGCGCTGGCGCAGTCCGGCCCGACCAGCACCGCGACCGGCCCCTTGAAGTAATACGGCCCCGGCTCGATGCGGGAGGGCACGCCCAGCGGCTCGAAGCTGCCGGTCTCCTCGCTGTAATAATATCCCGTGTCGAGGTCGATCTCATGGTCGAACAGGTACCCGGCGAAATCGAGCGCCAGCGCGCCGTTGCCGCCCCCGTTCACCCGCACGTCGATGATCAGGCCGGGCACGTCGTTGTCGAGCATCGTCGTGATATACCGCTCCCACAGCCGGGCCATCAGGTTGTGGTCTTCGGAGAAGGTCGTGATCCGGATGTAGCCCAGCCCAGAGTCGTCCAGCACCTCGCCCTCCACCGGCAGCGTGAACTCGTCCATCGACAGCGAGGGGATCGCCTCGATCAGCGAGTCGATCTCCACCTCGGCGCTCAGCGTCGTATCCTGCGGGCTGGAGTCGCCGGGGTTCCGGTAAGTGACCTCGATCCGGGTGCCCGGCGGGTAGCGCGTCACGCCGATCAACTGCTCGTCGCGGTCGTAGTGGGCCGTCGAGCCGGGTCCGAAGAGCGTGCTCGCCTGGCTGATCGCCTGGTCGATAGGCTTTCCATCCCAGGTGATGAACTCCGTCCCCGGCACGAACCCGGCATTTGCCCCGCTGGTGCCGGGCAGGACGTCGCTGGCGATCACCCGGCCATCGCTCAGCTCGGCCAGCACCAGGCCGAAGCTGCCGCCGTAGTCCTGGCGGAACACGTTTGCGTTGAACGACATGCCGACGTGCCCGTCCGGGATGTCGTCGACGAACACCCGCATCGCCCGGTAGAAATCGTCGTCATTGCGGGCAGCGGCCACCAGCGGCGCGACCTGGTTGTAGATCGCGTTCCAGTCCAGGCCCTTGTCCTGGGTGAAGGGGTATTCGACCGACGCCTTGTTAAAGAAGGTGTCGAACGCGTCGACGTAGCTCATCGATGAGTAATCGTTGACCGCCCCTTCGCCTTCGATCAGGTCGATGACCGGCTCGGCCTGCTTGCTGAACTGGAACGGCTCGCTGTTGAGGTCGACCAGGTTATACCCGGCGGGGATCGGTGCGGTCGGGTCGTCCTCGGTGAACAGCATGTCGTCCGCCCCAAAGCCGGTGGGGAACGCCTGCTGATCGTCCGGTGCCCACACGACCAGCGTGCCGCCATCGATCTCATAGTCGCGCTCGGGGTCGGTCGTGGTCGAGGCGTAGGCCGTCGACCAGCCCCGGCCATCGCGCGGCTCCAGGAATGGCCCGCCCCAGGTGTTCGACCAGTATGCGATGGCGAACACCTGCACGCCAGTGTCCGTCTGGCCGTTGTTGTCCACATCGACCAGCGTCGCTGCCGGGACGGCGGGCAGTTCCAGGCTGTAGGTCAGCGTGTCCTCATCCACCAGCTCGACCGGCCCGATCGACTGGCTCGCCAGCGACCAGGTGAATTCCATGTTCCGCCCGTTGACGAACCCTGCCTCGTCTTCCAGCAGCACGAACGGCTCGGCGTTGCCTTCCAGGAAGAACGGGCTGGTGAAGGGGATCTCGCCTGTGATGAGCACCGGCTCGTTCGGGTGCTCCGCCCCCGGCTGAACCGGCGCAGCGGGCAGCGGCGTGGTGGTCACCTCCGGCTCCAGCGTGATCGATTCCCCGGTCTGGTTTGAGTTCTGGAAGAGGGGGGGAACGCTCAGGCAGGCCAGGGCAGCCAGCGCCAGCGCGCCCAACGATCCGATCCACATGATGCGTCGATTGCCCATCGAAGTCGCTTCCTTTGGTGGAAAGTGAGTGATTCAGTCAATGCGGAGAGTATAGCCAAACGGCTGGTGCTTCGCACTCGGTGGGCACGCCGCAAAAAGCTGGTTATTGATCGTTGAGCTGTCGGGAAGCCGGAGGGTCGAGATGCCAAACGTGCGGGTTGGGTCGGAATCTGCGCCAGATGCGCCCCACCCTCTGCCTTGCGTTCCCGACCCTCAGCGCCGCATGGTGGCGATCAACCGCTTGGGCGTGACCAGCAGGTCGAGCGCGTCGAGGATCGAGTGGGTGACGATGTCGGCGGCCAGCAGCGCCTCGACGTTCAGCCCCTCCCCCTCCATCACCGCGATCCCCAGCGCGGCGGCTTGCAGCATGCCGACGTCGTTGCCCCCGTTCCCGATGGCGACCACGTTCTCCGCGCCCAACTGGTAGACGAACTTGGCCTTCTGCTCGCGCTCCCGCCCAGGGGTGATGCGCTGCGCGGTCAGGCCCAGGGCTGAGTCGATCTCGGCCTGTTTGCCGTGGGTGTCGGCGGTCAGCAGGTGAATCTGCATCGTGCGGTCAATCGTCGCTAGCCGCTCGCCAACCCCCTCGATGAGCTGGCCCTGCACGGCCAGCGTCCCGTTCACGTCCAGCACCAGGTGTTGCAGTGGATAATCGCCTTTACCGGGTATGAATAAGTCGTTCATGGCTCCTCTTGTTGATAGTGGTGTGGTTTGATCTGGGTGAATAGGTCGTCAGGTCGTGTGATGTGAACCGTCTCCGCCGGGTCGGCCCCGGCCAGCCGCGCCAGGTGGGCCGGGGCGATCCCCTCCAGCCCGACCTGCCCCAGCTCGTCCGGGCCGAGCACCCGCCGCACGCTGCCCTGGCGATCCTCTGCGTCGAGCATCCCCCACAGCAGCGCGCTGGCCGTGTAAGGGGCGAGCAGGGCGACCGCAAAGCCCTGCCCGGCGAGCTGGCCGAGCGCCTCAAGCGCACCGGCTCCCCAGGCCGGGCAGGAACGCCCCACCTCTCGTGGGAATACGTCCAGGTAGCGGGGTATCTGCTCTACAGGGGGAGCGGCGCGCCCGGCCAGCCGGAACAGGCCGCGCACGACTCGCCAGCGGCCTTCACGCCACTGGGCGAGCGAGTCGTCGCCGCTCAGGTCAAGGTCGACCCAATAGCTGTCCCAGTCGTCCTGAATTTGCCGGTAGGCGCTCGCCCACTCGTCGGGGGAGCCGCCCGGCCCGGCGGCCAGCGCCCCACCCCAGGCAGCGGGCAGCGCCGCTCGCAGGGCCGCCCGGTCGAGCAGGGCGTCGGCGTGGACCAGAACCACGCGGCGCATCGGCCTATTCGGCCAGCCCGACTATCGTCAGCTCACGTGGGAAAGTGGTCAGCGAGATCGCCCCATCTTCGGTGATCAGCACGTCGTCCTCGATGCGCACGCCGACCTCGCCGGGGAGGTAGATGCCCGGCTCGACGGTGATCACCATCCCCGCCTGCAAAACCTGCGTGTTGCCCGCCACGACCGAAGGGGCCTCATGTATCCCCATCCCGATGCCGTGGCCGGTGCGGTGGATAAAGTAGTCGCCGAACCCGGCATCCTCGATCACCCGGCGGGCGGCGCGGTCGACTTCCTGGCAGGGAACGCCCGGCCCGGCGGCGGCGCGCCCGGCAGCGTTGGCTGCCTCTACCGCCTGGTAGACAGCCCGCATCAGCTCGCCCGGCTCCCTGCTGACAAAGACCGTGCGGGTCAAATCGGAGCAGTAGCCGCTGGCTGTGGTGCCCATGTCGATCAGCAGCACGTCGCCGGGCTGGATAGCCCGATCGTTAGAGGCCCCGTGCGGCAGGGCAGCGTATGGCCCGGAGAGCGCCACCACCTCAAAAGGCGGCAGGCCGCCGCCGCGCTCCAACTGGGCGATCTCCAGCTGTTTGGCGACCTGGCGCTCGGTCATGCCGGGTTTGACCTGTGCGAGGACGGATTCCAGTGCGCCTTCGGTGATCTGGATCGCCGCCTTGATGTGGCCGACCTCCATCTCGTCTTTGATCAGGCGCAGCGAGTCCATCAGCGGGCCCCCGTCGACCAGCATGGCGTTGGGGACGTGGCGCTGGATCAGCCTCAGCTCAAGCACGCGCATCCCCAGGTAAGGCACGGCCAGGGTGTGTACCTCTGGCAGCTCGGCGAACGCCTTCTGAAAGGCCTCTTCCGGGCCTTCGCCGTCGGCCCAGGCGAAGTCCGACGCTTCGTAAGGCACGCCTGAGTCGTAGGCGGACAACTCCAGCACGGGGATCACAAAAAAGGGGATACCCTCCGAGGGGAAAAAGCCGACCGTCGGGCGCTCCATCAGGTGGAAATTGAGGCCGGTCAGGTAGCGCAGGTCGGGGCCGGGAAGCAGGGCCAGGCAGTCGACACCCTGGCCCCGAAGCGCGGCTTGCAGCCGGTTCAATCGCCCGGAATACATATCATCCTCCAAAGAGGAACAGGGGCAGGTCATACCCCTGTCCGAACTCGGATTATCTAAGGAAATGGGCTGATCGCCCTGCCCGTTCGCAGGTCTAACGACGGCGTGGCTTGGAGCGGGCCACCGCCGTCGTGGAATCCTCCGGCCCCTCACCCCCTGTGCCGCCGGTCACCGCCCCGACCACACGGGTGAGCATCTTGAGCGTGCCAAACTCGATCACGTCGCCGGTGCTCAGCCGGTGTTTGTGGCCGGGCTGTAGATACAACCCATTCACCCAGGTGCCGTTCGTGCTGTCCAGGTCGATCAGGTACAGGCCGTCCTCGGCGGGCAGCAGCACGGCGTGCTGGCGCGAGACGCCGGACTTGCCCTTGTCCAGATGGCTGAGGTCCATGTCCGGCTGGAGGTTGCTCTTGTCGGCGCGGCCTATCACGCTGATGCGCCTGATTTCCGCCCCGACCACGTCTCCCTCAGGCGAGAGGGCCTGCAGGATCACCCGCCAGGGCTGAACCGGTCCCTGCCTGTCTGCCTTCAGCTCGTCCATCAGCCGGTCACGCCGGGAGGGCTGCCCTTCGGCTGCGTCCGGACGCACCTTTTCCAGGTTCGTCTCCGTGCTGTGGGCATCCGGCGGCCTGGCGGGCCTGGTGTTGAGCGTTTCCGTGGTTGGCTTGCGGATGGCGGGGGCAGGCCGGGTCGAATGATCAGGCTCAGGCGCAGGCTTTGGCGCGGCGCTGGCCGGTGGCGGCGCAGATGGTGCAGCTGGCTCTGGCCGGGCCGGAGCGGGAGGATTTAAGTGGTCGGTGGCCTTTTTGGCCGCCTTCAACAGACCGGGGCTGGGGCCTTTCCCGCCCTGCTCAGGGGATTGGTTGGCCTGGCGCTCCTCTGTGTCGTCCGGGGGCGTCAAGGGTTTATCTGTATCCATGGCTGACCTCATGGTATCTGAAGTACTTCCTTATTAATGATAAGCTATATGCGCTCTCTCGCAAAGGGGCCGTTCGTCCTACGTAAGAATTTTCTATCTTGAGACGGCGTCGGATGCCGCGGTCAGCTGATTTGCCGGGCAAGGGAGCGCCCACGGTGTATAATCCGCCCCCATGAGCGATAACCTCACTCTCCGTGCCATAAGCCGCCGGGCCGATCTCCTGATCGGCGGGGCGGTCTTTGTCCTGGTTTTTGCGCTGTACGTCGCCACGCTGGCCCCTGGGCTGGTCTTTGGCGACCCGGCGGAATACACCTTCGTGCCCCACATCTGGGGGATCGCCCACCCGCCTGGCTACGCCTTCCAGACGGTGCTGGGCGGCCTGTGGCAGCGCTTGGTGCCGATCGGGAGTATCGCCTACCGCGCCAACCTGCTCAGCGCGGCGGCGGGTGCGGGGATCGCCGCGCTGGTTTACGGCGCAGCGCGCGCCCTGACTTCTCCCTCGCTCGGTGGGCCGGTGGGTTACCTGCCGGGCCTGCTGGCGGGAGCCTCGGCAGGGGCGGCGACCGACATCTGGCAGCACAGCCTGCACGCCAACGCCCACATTGTGACCGCGCTGCTGGCGACGGCCAGCCTGTTCTTGCTGCTGCGCTGGTGGCGGAGCGGGCAGGATGGGGAGCTGAATAAGCGGTGGCTGTTCGCCTTCTGCCTGGTGGCCGGGCTGAGTGTGACTCATCACCCGCTGCTGGCCTTCAGCTTCCCGGCCTATGCCGCCTTCATCCTGGTCGTCTGGCCGGGTGTGGTTTATTCGGCACAGGAGCGGGCGATCAACTGGCGGACGCCGCTCACGATGGTGGGGTTCGCGCTGCTGGGGCTGAGCGTCTGGCTTTACCTGCCGCTTCGCGCCAGCCTGCCCGCCCCGCTGCTCTTTGGCCCGGACAATACCAACACGCTGGATGGCTTCCTCGACCTGGTGATGGCGCGCGGGCTGCGGGTGAACCTTTTTTACTTCGGCCTGCGCGACCTGCCCGACCGGCTGCTGGTGTTCTGGTCGCTGCTGCGCTTGCAGGCCAGCCTTCTGGTGATCGGCCTGATGGCGGTGGGCCTGGCCTGGCTGTGGGCGCGCCGCTGGCGGGTAGCGCTGCTTTATACGCTGTTCCTGGTCATCAATGTGGGCTTCATCATCAACACGATCCAGGACGTGATGGCCTACCTGATGGTGCCCTTCGGCGCGCTGCTGGCGCTGGCCGGGGTGGGCGCGATCGCGCTGCTTGAGTGGATGCGCCTGCGCACGGAGGCCGAGACGCGGCTGGTGCGCATCACGCTGGCGCTCACCCTGCTGGCGATCCCGCTGGGGCGGGCGGCGCTGCTCGCGCCGTTGGTGTCGCTGCGGAACTACCGCGAGGCCGAGGAGTGGGTCGCGGAGGTGTACGACACCTTCGAAGGCAAGGGCGAGGGGGCGGTCCTGCTCAACCACTGGGAACACCTGACGCCGCTGTGGTACGAAGAGTGGGTCGAGGGGCGGCCCCTGGACGAGGCGGACGTGCGGCTGGTCTTCGTGGCGACCACCTCCGCCCGCCCCTGGGTGGATAACGTCTGGGCGAACATCGACGCCGGGCCGGTGTACGTGTCGGGCTACCAGCGCGAGCTGATCGATGAGGGGTTCCGGCTGCGCCCAATCGGGCCGCACCTGTACCGTGTGCTGCCGCCCCCGGCGGTCGAGCCAGCCGAGATGGCGATCATGCTCGACGCCAAAGCCGGGCCGCTGACGGTGGTGGGGGTCGATCTGCCTGACCGCGTGGTCTTGCCGGGCGAGGCGATCCCGCTCAGCGTGGCGCTCACCGCCCCTGAGCCGCTGGCCGACATCATTTTCCCCTACACCACCCTGAGCAGTCTCGACTCCGACGAGCAGCCGCCGATCACCTTCCAGTACACGACCGACAGCCATTGGCTGACGCCCTACTGGGGGCCAGGCGAGGTGATCGTCGAGCGCTACGACCTGCGCGCCCCGCTGCTGGTCGAGCCGGGCGAGTACGAGCTGCGGCTGGGCCTGCGGAACCTCTCGACGGGGGAGGAACTGACGTTCGCGGGTGGGGAGACGACCCTCGACCTGGGAACGATCGCGATTGGGCGCAGCCCGATCGGGCTGCCCGACCTGGAGGAGCTGCTGGCCGATATTGGACATACGGCGGGGCTGGAAGGCGCGGTGGCAACCGCGAACGGGCAGCGGCGGGCCGCCGTGTGGCAGGAGCCGTTAGTCGTCGAGGTAGGCGACACGATCCGGGTGCGGCTGGCCTGGACGGCGCTGGGCCACCCGGACACGAATCTAAAGGTGTTCGTGCACCTGATCGATGGGGCGAACCGGGTGATCGCCCAGCAGGACGCGCCCCCGCTGGGCGGGGCGTTCCCGACCTTCTTATGGTTCCCCAAGTGGGTGCCCGGCCAGTCGGTGGTCGATCCCTACCGGCTGACCGTGCCGGAAGGCACGCCGCCGGGCGATTACCTGATCGAGGTGGGGATGTACGGGTTCACGACCTTCCAGCGCGCGCCGTTCTTCGACCCAGCGGGCAACCTGAGCGGCGACCGGTTTATCCTGGGGGCGGTGCGGGTGGAGGAGTGATTACGCTCAGGCCAGCGCCCAGCCGACGATGTGCGGGCTGGTGATCCGTATGCTGGGCACCTGGAGATCGTCGATCGCCACCTCGCGAAAGCCCGCCGCGCGGATCGCCGCGCCGGTGTCGCGGGTGAGGTGGCAGCCATTCCCGATCACCCGCCAGGCCGGGTTGACCACGCGCTGCCAGCGGTAGGTGTTTGTGTGATGCGGAGCGGCGACGTGCTCCAGGAACAGGAACGTCCCGCCGGGGCGCAGCACCCGCCGGATTTCGCCCAGCACGCTCTCCTGATCTGCCACCGAGCACAGCACGTGGATGGAGAGGACGGTGTCAAAGCTGGCGGAGGGGAAAGGCAGTCGCTCCGCACCGGCGACCAGCGCCTGGCAGGCAGCCAGGTTCAGGCGGGTGGCGCGCGCTCGCAGGTAGCGCAGCATGTAGGGGTTGGCGTCGAGCAAGGTCAGATGGACGTCTTTCGGGATGTAGGGCAGGTTCCCGCCGTCCCCCGCGCCGATCTCCAGCACGTCGCCCGCCGCCCGCCCGACGAGCGGCGCGCGTATCTCCCACGTGAACGAGTCGGCAGGGCCAGGCTCGTCGGCGGAGCTTAGATAGGTGTTGTACATCCAGGCAAACAGGCGCTTGCCGATCCGCATCGTGAACGACCTCCGGCTTCGTAGAGTATAGCGCAGGGGTGAGGTTCACCGGCAGTGCCGGATTGGGGCTACCCGGATGGGCGGGGGCATGCTACACTAGCCGTATGATCACCAGCCTGAGCAACGACCGAGTCAAGGCGGTGCGCGCGCTGCAAGCCCGGCGACAGGCCCGGCAGAAGGCGGGCCGCTTCGTGATCGAGGGCGTTCGCCTGGTGGGGGAAGCCGTCGACGCTGGCGCGCCGGTGGAAGAGGTGTACTACACCGAGCCGTACGCTGCCGAGGCGGAGAGCACAGCCCTGCTGAGCGCCTTGAGCGAGATGGGGGCCAGCCTGGTGGCAGTCGACGAGCCGGTGATGCAGGCCATGTCCGATACCCAGAGTCCGCAGGGAATCCTGGCCGTGCTGTCCACCCTGAACCCGGAACCGCCGCCCGACTTCACGTTCGCCCTGGTGATCGACGGGATCAACGATCCGGGCAACATGGGGGGCATCATGCGGACGGCAGCCGCCGCCGGGGTGCCGCTGATGATCGTCACGGCGGGAACCGTCGACCTGACCAACCCCAAAGTCGTCCGGGGGGCGATGGGTGCGCACTTCCGCCTGCCGGTGCTCTATCGAAGCTGGGACGGGGTTGCCGGGCTGCTCGACGGATGCGTGATCATGCTGGCCGATTCGACGGGGGGCGCGACCTATCACCAGGTGGATTGGACTCAGCCCAGCGCCCTGATCGTGAGCGACGAGGCGCACGGCCCCAGCGACGATGCGCGCCGGGTCAGTCACTTCCCAGTGACGATTCCCATGCCTGGCCCGACCGAGTCGCTGAACGTGGGCGTCGCCGCCGGGGTACTGCTATTTGAGATGGTAAAACAGCGCCGCCAGGTGGCGGATCAGCCATCCCATTGAAATCACACAACGCCATCTTCTTCTCTTCTCCCAGTCTTCAGACGGATTTTTATATGTGAAGTAATTCGTTCAAAATATTTTAGAAAAGGAATTACTTCTACTGAGCAAGCCAATCAGGTTTGCCGGTCGCAAAAGTTTCTGGTTCTTCAGCAACTTGTTGCGAACCACTTGGAGGAGAAATCACCATGAATATTCGCTCGATTACCGCCTTCCCAGACGTGTCCTATCCGCTTGAATCGAAGAGCGTCTCCGAGGCAGGCGAGGTGCTTCGGGCCGTCCGCGAGGCCCTGACGGGGGCCGGGTACACCGTTCAGACCACCCGACTCGCCACGCAGCCCTTCCCCAGTGTCTTGCAGGACAGCGGGCCGGGCAAGGCGGTCGACTTCGCCAAAGACCTGGAAGCGCTGGCCTTCGTCCACGAGATCGACTACATCGGGCTGGGGCCGGTGCGGATAGACGACCCGGCCCCTTACAGCGGGGTGATCCCGGAGGTGTTGGCGGGCACGGAGAAGGTCTTCCTGGGCATCGAGATCGCCAGCCGGGAGGCCGGGCTAAGCCTGCCCTGCGTCCGCCGGGCGGCGGAGACCATTCACCGGGTGTCGGAGATCGGGGAGGGCGGGCTGACCAACATGCGCCTGACCGCGCAGGCCAACGTCGCTCCCTGGGCACCGTTCCTGCCTGCCAGCTATCACGGTGGGGGGACGATGCGCATCGCACTCGCCACCGAATCCGCCGACCTGGCGGTGCGGTCGGTCGGCACGGCCAGCTCGCTGGAAGAGGCGCGCACCCATCTGATCGGGCTGATCGAGGCGGAGGCGGAGCGGCTTGAGAGCGCCGTCAAACGCGCGCTCAACCGCTTTGACGCGACCTTTGAGGGGATCGACTTCTCGTTAGCGCCCTTCCCGGAGGAGGCGCGCAGCATCGGGGCAGCGCTGGAACAGTTGGGGCTGTCCGCTATGGGGGGGCCGGGCAGCCTGATGGCGTGTGCGTTCCTGGCCGATACGCTGGATAGGGCGCAGTTCAACCGCACCGGCTTCTGCGGCCTGATGCTGCCTGTGTTGGAGGATTCGGTGCTGGCGGAGCGCGCTGCCGAGGGGCTGCTGACCTACTCGGCGGTGTGCGGCACCGGCCTGGATACCATCCCGCTGCCGGGCGAGGTGAGCGAGGACGCGCTGGCGGCCATACTGCTCGACGTGGGCGCGCTGGCCCTGCGCCTGGATAAGCCGCTCACCGCCCGCCTGATGCCGATCCCCGGCAAGCAGGTAGGCGACGAGGTGGCTTTCGAGTTTGAGTATTTCACCACCACGCGCGTTTTCGGCGTGCCGGAGGGCGCGCTCGGCGGGCTGCTGACCGGCGACGAGCGGGTGATGATCCGGTCACGGGCCGCCGGTAAGCGCTGATCGCCAAGCCGTCGCCAAGGCGAGCGCAGATCGATTTTTCCGCATGGAAAGGAGCACAAAGCACGATGCCGGAGTTTCCCCCTGAGCCGTTTCGCATCAAAGTTGTCGAGCCGATCAAACGCACCACCCGCGCCCAACGCGAGCGGCTTATGCGCGAGGCGAAATACAACGTCTTCCTCCTGCGAGCGGAGGATATTTTTATCGACCTGCTGACTGACAGCGGCACCAGCGCGATGAGTGATACGCAGTGGGCGGCCTTGATGCAGGGCGATGAATCGTACGCCGGGGCGCGCAGCTACTTCCGGCTGAAGGAGCAGATCGAGCGGATCTTCTGCTTCAAGCATTTCGTTCCCACCCACCAGGGGCGCGCGGCAGAGAACATCCTGTGCTCGCTGCTGATCGAGCCGGGGAACGCCGTCCCCAACAATAACCACTTCGACACAACCGGGGCGAACGTGCGCGCGGTCGGCGGCCAGCCGGTCGACCTGGTGATCGATGAGGCGAAAGACCCCGCCAACCGCCACCCCTTCAAGGGCAACATCGACCTGGGCAAGCTGGAACGGTTCATCGAGGAGACCGGGACCGAGAACATCCCCTTCGGCATGATCACGATCACGAACAACGCCGGGGGCGGGCAGCCGGTCTCGATGGCGAACATCAAGGCGGTGGGCGAGATGGTTCACCGCTATGGCATCCCCTTCTTCATCGACGCCTGCCGCTATGCGGAGAACGCGATCTTCATCAAGCAGCGCGAGGCGGGCTACGCCGACAAAACGCCGCTGGAGATCGCCCAGGAGATGTTCAGCGCGGCGGACGGCTGCACGATGAGCGCCAAAAAGGACGCGCTGGTCAACATCGGCGGGTTCCTGTGTATGAACGACGATGCCCTGTTTGAGCGGGCGCGGCAGGCGCTGATCCTGAGAGAAGGGTTCCCCACCTACGGCGGCCTGGCCGGGCGCGACCTGGAGGGGCTGGCGCGCGGGCTGGAGGAAGGGTTAGACGAGGATTACCTCACCTACCGGCTCAACCACACGGCCTACCTGGGCGAGCGCCTGTTGGAGATCGGCATCCCGATCATCGAGCCGCCCGGCGGCCACGCGATCTACATCGACGCGGGGGGCTTCCTGCCGCACATTCCCGCCGAGCGCTATCCCGGACAGGCGCTCGCCATCGAGTTGTACCTGGAGGGGGGAATCCGGGCGGTCGAGCTGGGCAGTGTGGCCTTCGCCTACCCCGACCCGACGACCGGCGAGATCATCCGGCCCGCGCTGGAGCTGGTGCGGCTGGCGCTGCCCCGGCGGGTTTACACGCAGAGCCACCTGGACTTCGTGGTCGAGACGCTGGCTGCTATCGTCGCCCGCAAAGACTCGATCGGCGGTGTGGAGATCGTCAAAGAGCCGGAGCTGCTGCGCCACTTCACGGCGGAGTTCGCGCTGGTGGAGTAGTTATCCAGCCTGATGATTGGTCAAAAAACGGCCAGTGAGGTGTTCCCCTGCTGGCCGTTAGACGTTATGTTGGGTCGCGCTCAATCGGGCAGGTTGTCGAGCACCTGCTTGAGGCTGTGCCGGTAGTCGCGGAAGGCGGCTCGACCTTCGTCGGTGAGCCGCAGCATCGTATTGGGCCGCTTGCCTTTGAACTTTTTCTCGACCTCGATGTAGCCTGCCTCCTCCAGCTTGCTCATGTGCGAGGAGAGGTTGCCCCAGGTCAGCCCGGTCTGGCGCATCAGGAAGGTGAAGTCGGCGCTCTCGACGACGTACAACACGGCGAGGATCATCAGCCGGGCTGGTTCGTGGATCAGCCGGTCGAGGTTGGCGATTGGCTGTAAAGCCTGGTTCTCCGCCGGTTCAGCCATTCAGCGCCTCTCCGGCGGCTGGCGACTTCGGCAGCGGATAGTCGCGCAGGAAGCGGAAGAACACGATCCCGCCCACCAGCAGAATGACCAGCGCCGGGACGATGAACGCGATAGCGCCGAGGCGGACGCCGGTCAGCTCGCCCACCAGGAAGTCGACCGGCACCGCCAGCGCGTAGAGCACGCCGTGCAGGTACAGCCGGTTGAACTCCAGGAAGTACGCGCCCAGGCCAAAGACGATCAGCATGTTCAGCGCCCAGACGGTGGGCAGCAAGTACTCGATCAGGCTCGCCCACCCAGCCGGATGGTTGTAAGCTGCCAGCGCCACCAGGAACAGCGCCAGCCCAACCACGACCGAGAAAAAGAGCAGCACCCTGGCTTTGCGCTTCCTGGCCTTCCCCTTTGGCCCGATCTTGACGCGGCCCATGCGGGGCACGGTGATGAACCGCTTGCCCGCCCACAGCACCACCATCGATAGCAGTAACAAGGGGATGTAGATGGCGAAGAGGGTCACTTCTGAGATGTCCTGATCGGACAGCCACGCGCTGACTCCCATCGCCAGCAGCAGCAGCCCCAGGTAAATATCCCACAGGCCGTCCTGGAAGAACGACCGCCAGGCTCTCCGCTCGACTTCTTTCAGATTGATCTCGACAGTCATGTGCTTACCTCGTCAGTTGTGCGCCTGGGGAAGCTCTTTCCCCGGCGCGGGGTAATCGTGAAGAAAACGAACCATGATGACGACGCCAACGGCCAGCACAACGCTGGCGGAAAAGACGTTGCCAATCAAGAAGCCCGCCTCGCTGCCCGCCAGCCTGCTCAACCCGACTCCAAGAATCTCCGGTAGAGCGAACAGCACACCATAAAGGGCCATTCGTGGGAGGTTCATAAAGACCGCCATCAGGCCAAACGCGGTGGTGTAGACCAGCGTCACCGTGATCGAACCCGCCAGCCAGCCAAAGTCTCCCCACCAGGCGGGCTGGCCGAGCCAGCCGCTGCTGAGCACCCACAGCGCGCCGGTGACGATCAGCGCGGGGAGCAGGATCAGCCGCAGCTTCCGCATCCGGGCTTTCCGGGTGGGGCTGAAGGCGACACGCCCCAGGCGAGGCACGGTGATAAAATGCTTGCCCCCCCATAAGACCAGCCCGGCCAGCACGAACAGGCTCAGATATGCGGGTATTCGAACCAGCGAGGGCACACCCCGGCTGTGAAGCCAGTCGCTGACCACCCCAGCAGCCAGCATCAGCCCGAAGAAAATATCCCACAGGCCATCCTGAAAGGTGGACAGCCACGCTCGCCGCTCTACCGCTTTCAAATCCAGGTTTTGTGACATCATTTCTATGCTCCCGAAAATCGCAAAGATATTTGTTATACAATTTACTTTGCAATACAAAGTATAACATAAACGGGTAACCTGTCAAGCGCGCCAGCGGGTTGAAATCAGCCTACAGCGAGGCTATAGTAAGCGTTGCCCCGAACGCTGCGTTCGGGTTGTGTGTGACTCTGGAGAAGCCCTTGATACGCCGTCTGCTTGCCCGCCTGCTCGAATGGGTGTCCGCTAACCCCACCCGCCACCGGATATTCCTGATCGGGCTGGCCGTTTTGCTGACTGCTTTGCTGTATGGTGGCCCCCGGCTGTTCCGGCTGCTGTGGCGGGCCGCCGATTCGCGGGGCCAGGCGTTCACCCGCTGGTTTACCGGCAGCGAGGAAGAGCGTGAGGCGCTCGTCACCGTCCGGCGCGAAGCCTGCCCTGGCGCGCCCTTCATCCTGCCCGCCGACGGTTATATCGGCCTGCTCTATGGCGACTCACGCAGCCCGTATTCGGCAGCCCACCTGCACCAGGGGATCGATATCTTCAGCGCCGGGCCGCCGGGTGTGACGCCGGTCTATGCGGCCTACGACGGCTACGTGTCCCGCGAGAGCGGCTGGATCAGTGCGTTGATCCAGCGGGTGCCCGACGACCCGCTCCAACCGGGGCGTCAAATCTGGCTGTATTACACCCACATGGCAAACGAGGCGGGCACTGAAATCTACATCGACGAGGCGTTCCCGCCCGGCACGCGCGAGGTGTTCGTCGAGCAGGGGACGCTGTTGGGCTATACGGGGAACTACGGCGGGAGCCACCGGGTGGCCGTGCACCTGCACTTTTCGATTGTGCTCGACAACGGGAGCGGAGGCTATTCCAACGAGCTGGAGTTCGACAACACGGTCGACCCTTCCCGCTACCTGGGCATGGCGGTCAACTACGCCTGCGCGCCCGAAGTGGTGGCCTGCACCGAAGAGCCGTTATGCCGGGATGCCGTGCTGGGCCGGGGTGGCGGTTAGACGGGCTGATCCGCCAGGGCCAGCGCGTCTTTGCTCAACAGGGGGGCCATCACCATGCGCAGCCAGGAGCGGGTCACTTCCTTTTTAGGCACGGCGATAAACACCTGGTTGATCAGCAGCACGCCTTCTTGCTCGCCCCGCGCGCTCCAGCCCGCCCGCGCCGACTCCAGGTGAGTGGACGCCGCCGCCTGGTCGCCCTGGTAATACAACACCATGCCCAGTGTGCCGCGCATCAGCGTGCGCGCATTGCCAAACCCGGCGGTGTCGGAAAGCCCGCCCAGCACGTCCCGGCTGCGCCGCACTGCCTCGTAGGCCCGCCCGGTGATCGCCAGCCCCCAGACCAGGCCCGCTTCCAGCCGCCAGCGTAGGTCGTTGGACTGGCTGTAGGAGGTGGCGGGGGCGACCTGCATCAGCACGTTGACCGCGCGCGCCGGGTTGGTCGCCAGCAGCACCATGCCCAGCTTGCTCAACAGGGCCAGCGGGATGGTCGACAGGTTTAGCTCGTAAGCCTGTGCCGCCAGTCCGTATTCGCCGGATGCGGTGTAGACGTCGCCCAGCGCCTCGGCGTAGCGGGCCTGGCGGTCGACCATCTTGGGGTCGCTCCCGGCGACCTCGATACCGCGCCGGTAGAGGCCGACCGCCTCTTCCCGATTGCGCAGCTTGACCGCCTGCACCAGGGCCAGGTCGAGCACGTGGAGGGCGCGGTCGGTGGTTTTCGCCCTGAGGTAGTGGGAGATGGCGCGCTCTGCCCGCAGCTTGTTACCCGCCAGTGGGATCGCATAATAATCGCCTGCCTGGCGGTGCATTGCGGCGCGCTGTTCGGCCTGCAGCGCGTTATAAATCGATCGGCGCGTCGCCCGGTTGGTAAAGCGGATGATCGCGTAGCGGCCTGAGCCGCTCTGTTCGAGCCAGCCGCCTTTGACCAGCCCTGCCAGGCTCTCTTTGAACGTGTCGTCGTACTGCTGCCCGGAGAGCCGCCCCAGCGCGCCGATGCGCTGCCCATCTCCCAGCACCGCCGCGCTGTTCAGCAGGCTTTGCTGGGGCTTGGGCAGGCGGCTGGCTTTCTGGAGGATGATGTCCCCCTCAGTAGGGAGTGGGCCTGTGCCGAACATGCCCACCCGGTTTTCCGCCGAGTCCAGGGCGATGCGCCGGGTCTCCCGCAGTATCTCGGCCAGACAGTGGATGTAAAGCGGGTTGCCCGCCGTGTTGTGCCAGAACAGGTGCTCCATATTCTGCGCCAGCGACTCTGCTCCAAACAGCGACGCGCCGAGCTTGTTCGTCTGCTCCCTGGTCAGGGGGGAGAGGGTCAGCGTGTTCTCGCCGAACGCCTCTTTGAAGACGGGGGGAAGCTCCGGGCCGACCGCTGCCAGCAGCAGCACCGGACGCCCTTCGGCCCGCTTCAGCAGGTGGCGGATCGTCTTCCAGGCTTTCTCGCTCACCTGGTCGAAGTCGTCAAAGATCAGCAGGATGGCGTGCTCCTGCTTGGCGAGCGCGTCGAGCAGCAGCCCGATCGCACTTGCCAGGCTCCTTGGGTCGTCGGCGGGCCGGGGGATCAGGCCGCCGGTCTGCGGCTTTGGCCCCTTTTCGGTCGGCTCTTCCTCTTCGGAAAGCTCGCCGGTGCCTTCCTTCACGCGGGCCAGCAGGCCGCTCGCCGGGGGGATGGCGAACAGCCGGGCAAAAAGCGGCGTCATCTCGCGCAGGTCGAGCTTCTCCAGTGCCAGCTCAACCTGGGAGCGCCGGGTCGTGGTGCCGGGCTGGCAGTCAAGCCCCAGCAGCGTGCAGGCCAGCTCGATCAGGGGTTGATCGGGATGGTATCTGCTTCCCCGGCATGGTACGTAGGCGACCCGCGCCTTATCGGACTGGCGCGCCTGATCGGCCAGCAGGTGCATCAGGCGCGTTTTGCCCACCCCGCTCTCCCCGGTAATGACCAGCGTATGGCCCTTGCTGTCCTGCGCGTTTTCCCAATGCGTCTGGAGCGCGGCCAACGCCGCTTCACGCCCAACGAGCGGGGCCTGGCTGATGTGGTTCTCTGCCTTTTTCGTATCGGCCATCTGGTTTTGACTAAGCGAGCGCCTGAAAGAAAAGCGTGCCAGATTCAACAAAGGTGTCGTTTTACTGCACCGGGCGCAGCCCCGGTGCAGTATTCGAGCAAACCCGTACCTATGGGCAAAATTCTGAAAAGGCCAACCAAAGGTTGGACTGGAATTTTGAGGGTTTGCCATTTACCGCATACCAGCATGATAGTATTATGTTGGTCGGGAGGCAAGCCCGGAGGCATCTGCACACACTTGCCACAAGGAGATTCTCGTGAGCGTTGAGCTTGTCGCACAACCCCCACTGATCGGCCATCGGGGCCAGGTGCACGCCCTGGCGTTCTCCCCGGACGGCCACTCGCTCGCCTCCGCCTCGCGCGATCGGACGGCCCGTCTTTGGAAGCCCTTCGCTGGAGAGGAAGCGCGGGTGCTCGCCGGACACCGGGGCCCAGTCAATGCCGTTACCTTCTCTCCAGATGGTGGGCTGCTTGCCACCGCCTCCGGCGACATGCAGGTTAAAGTCTGGACGGCGGACGGAACCGAGGCGTTCACCCTGGCGGAGCATCAGGGCGCGGTGACCGCCGCCGCCTTCTCCCAGGATGGCGCGCGCCTGGCCTGTGGCTGGAACATGTGGAGCTACGGGCACGTCACGCTGTGGGACGTGGGGGGATGGGAGCCGCTCGACCTGCTGCGGATGGCACACGGGCAGTTGGTGTTTGGGCTGGATTATGCGCCTGATGACAGGCTGGCTGCTGCGCTGGCCGCCGGGTACATCCGGCTGTGGTGCGGCGGCGAGGAGACCACCCTCCGGGGCCACGGCGAGGCGGTGCGGGCGGTTGCCTTCTCGCCGGGTGGCGAGCGGCTGGCGAGCGGCTCCTCCGACCGGACGATCAAAGTGTGGACACCCCCCGACCAGACACCCCAGGCCGTGTTGAAAGGGCACGCCGGAGCCGTGCACGCGCTGGCCTGGTCGCCGGATGGGACGCTGATCGCCTCGGTGGGCGACGAAGGGGCGGTCATTCTGTGGGATGTGGCGCGCGGGGAGCCGCTGCTGGCGCTCGGAGACCTGCCCCGCCCGCTCCGCGCGGTCGGCTGGTCGCCCGATGGGGCCACCCTGGCTGCCGGAGCGGGCGATGGCTCCATTTTGGTGTGGCAGGTGAACCTGTGAGGGGCCTTCCAGAGTTGTCCACGCCTGCTCGCCCACCTGGTTAGGGATGACAAATATCTGCCGTCATTGTGACAGGCGATACTATAAACTCCGACCACCCTGGTCTATATTTAAAGGCGAACCAGCGCTGTGTGGAACACACTCACCTGTTCATAACGTGAGCGCGGGGGCGTTGCCAGTCCAGGGCAAAACGACACGCCCCGCTCAGTGGAATCGTTGATCAGGGGCGTTCTCATCACCGTCGATATATACCCGTTACCTTATACCTTATTCCCAGAAGCCAGGGTGGATTCTCCCAACTTTACTCAACCTGGATACACGTTTTTCATCCTGAAGACGGGTTGGCTTACCATAGAGATTTCCGTCGCCCCCTGCCGGTTGGTGAGGGGGGAGGGAAATCGCGGTTTTTATTCGTTGTTATCTCGTCGGAAGAACGTGGAAGCCGCGTTTTAGGAGCTTTCACTTTTACAGACACTTGCAACTGGCTGGATTAGTTTGATGATGAAGGGAGAGGTCTATGGAGACACTTACGCTTGAACTCCCGGCGATGTATGGCGATCACCATGTGTTGGAGGTGCGCCGTTTGCTTTTAGAGACGCCGGGTGTCACAGATGTATATGCCAGCAGTAGCTTCCGCGCCGCCGAAATTACGTTCGACCCCGCACAGGTGGACGGGGTGACCATCAAGGCCCGCCTTGAAGAAGCCGGATACCTCGGCGAGCTGGACCTGCCGATGGAGAGCGGCGAGCCTGTGACCGGGCGCGGTGCTTCCGAGGGCGTGTCGTATTTCCGCCACACCGCCGCACATGAGTCGGTGGGCAACACGGTCAGCTTTGCCCAGCAGGTGCCGTTCAGCGGCAGGCCGCTCTGGCCCTGCCCAGGCATGGGAACGTTAAAAATATTGGATGAGGGGGAATAACCTATGGCTAAAAAGAGACGCACCCCAGAAGAACAGAGCATCGATCCCGCCGCTCAACAGATGTTGATCCGGGCGGATGAGCTTGGCCTGAGCACCGCCTTCACCCGCGCCGATGATGCCGCCCCTTGCAACATTGGCTCGGCAGGGATGTGCTGCAAGATATGTGGAATGGGCCCCTGCCGCCTGACCAACGAGGGGCAGACCGGCATATGTGGAGCGACCATTGACACTATCCAGGCGCGCAACCTGATTCGTGCCATCGCGGCTGGCGCTGCCGCCCACTCCGACCACGGGCGTGACATGGCCTTCACCCTCAAGGCGGTCGCCAACGGCGAGGCGGAGGGCTACATGATCCGCGATGTCGCCAAGCTGCGCACCATCGCGGCGGAGTACGATATCCCGATTGAGGGGCGCGCGCCAGAGGAAATCGCGAATGATCTCGCCGATCTGTACATGGCTCAGTTTGGGCAGCAGCGCGGTGAGGTTGCCCCGACGATCCGTGCCCCGGAGAAGCGCAAGGATCTCTGGCGAGAACGAGGAGTCATGCCGCGTGGTGTGGATCGCGAGATCGTCGAGTCTTTGCATCGCACCCACATCGGCGACGACCAGGACCCGGAGCACATTCTCCAACACGCGGTGCGTACCGCGATATCTGACGGTTGGGGTGGCAGTCTGATCGCCACCGACGTGTCGGATATCCTGTTCGGGACGCCCGCCCCGATCCTGGGGCAGGCCAACCTGGGCGTGCTGAAGGAAGACATGGTGAACGTGGTCGTGCACGGGCACGAGCCGACGCTCAGCGAGATGATCGTCGCCGCCTCGCAGGACCCGGAGATCATCGAATACGCCAAGGCTGCCGGTGCCAATGGGGTCAACCTCTCCGGCATCTGCTGCACGGCGAACGAAATCTTGATGCGCCAGGGCATCCCGGCGGCAGGCAACTTCCTGCACCAGGAATTGGCGATCCTGACCGGCTCGGTCGAGGCGATGGTGGTCGACGTGCAGTGCATCATGCAGGCGTTGGTCGGGCTGGCCCAGAACTTCCACACCGAGATCATTACCACCTCGCCCAAGGTCAAGATCAAGGGTGCGACTCACATCGAGTTTGATGAGCACCGCGCGCTGACGATCGCCAAAGAGATCCTCAGGCATGCGATTGACAACTTTAAGAACCGGGGCGAGACTCAGATCCCCCAGGATCGGGAAGACCTGATCCCCGGCTTCTCACACGAATACATCAACTACATGTTGGGCGGCTCCTACCGCGCCTCCTTCCGCCCGCTGAACGACGCGATCATCTCCGGGCGCATCCGGGGCGTGGCGGCAATTGTCGGCTGCAACAACGCGCGCAGCAAGCAGGACTTCCTGCATACCTACATCACCGAGGAACTGCTCAAGCAGGACGTGCTGATCGTCGAGACCGGCTGCGGAGCAATTGCCAGCGCCAAGCTGGGCCTGCTGCTCGGTGAGGCCGGGCTGGATAAAGTCGGCCCCGGCCTGCGCGAGATTTGTGAGACGGTTGGCATCCCGCCGGTGCTGCACATGGGCTCCTGCGTGGACAACAGCCGCATCCTGACCGTGCTCACCCAGGTAGTCGAAGAA
>Ga0315536_1000298_pt1 | contig 24917 bp, 25 predicted proteins | sample SalMarSW160230MG_FD_203093 | JGI IMG/M metagenome (GOLD analysis project Ga0315536, IMG submission 203093) | Salt marsh sediment microbial communities from the Plum Island Ecosystem LTER, Massachusetts, United States - Salt Marsh Sediment SW1602-30 ...
ACTAATTATTAATTACTTATGTTTTATTTAAAATTTTTTTCTTTTTTTTTATATAGATATATGAATATAATATACTAGAAATTTAAGGTGCATCGATAATGAAAGGTAATAAAAGAGATAAAGAAAAATTTTGCTCAATTGATCGATTTCCTTTGAGATTGAATCATTATTGCTATAATTCAGGTTTTGATGATTCTTTATTACATAATCCATTGATTGACAACTCATTATTAGCAAACAACAAAAAAGTTCAGGATAGTTTAATTATTTCAGAAAAAAATAACTCTAGTGAACTAATCTCATATTATATTAAGGAAATTCCCCCAATTTTAAGTAATAGTGAGATAATAAATAGAGCAAAATTTTACTCTAAAAAATTGGAAAAACTAAGTAGTAAATATGCTAATAAATTAAAGCAGATTTTAAAGAATGAGATTCCTAAATTATTGAATTCTCAAATTAAACTTGATTTTTGGTATAAAATTCTAGGATTTCATTGGGATAACGAAATCAGGCGTGTTACCGATTATAATCAGTCTTATGCTGTTAGTTTTGAAAAACTTGAGAAAATTAAATCAGTTCTATTAGATCTTTTTAATGAAGAAATCAACCTTCCTAGAAATGAAAATGAATTTAATTTTATTTGTTATAATTGTGGTAATGTTTCAAAATATCAAATTACAAATATGAATAATTTTCCTAAACGTCCGAGAAAAAAATGTCCTTATTGTAATAAAATGATCACATTGCGGATTTTGGTTGATAATGGCATCATTAGTGTTGAACCATATATAGAAAATAATACTATAAAAGAAATTACTTACAATAACTTTCAAACTTCAGTTAATGAAATTTTTTGCTTTATCGAGGAATATATCAATTTTTCAAAATATACAACAGGTTTAGTAGGTCATCGAGTAAAATTTTCTCTAAAAAATAAGTCTAATTTAGGACCAAGATCTTGGTTAATTGAAAATATAAGGTACGCCTTTCCCAGATTTTATGGTCTTGCCCTATCAAATAGAATATTAGATTATTTTTTGTTTAGAGAATTACATGATGTAGCAATTAGCGGAAGTAAATTAAAAAGTGAATTTTTTGAAAATGATAGAATTAGAAGTAAGCCCAGGTTAAGTGTGTTATTATGTATTGATTATAACATATCCAGATTATCAACAAGAGATTTTCAGGATTTTGATATCACTATAAGCGACGATTCTTTAGATAGAGTAAAAGGTTATTGTTCCTATATTCTCTATTTTTTCATTTTTAGAAATCCTTATGGTCTTGTTTATATATCCAATACTACCAGTGGAGGTTTTCCAGTTAATGAAGATTTTTTTGTACCCGATTTTTTTCTTATAAGGGCAATTTTTTTCATTATGTGCAATGTTTCAAATTCTATTCTCTCATTTAGTGAAATTAGGAAGAAATTAAAAATCAGAAACCGTTTTCAACGTTATTTATTGTCTGGAACTAGACTTATAAATTTCCTCGGTAAAACAAAGCCTCGGATAGAGGAATATATTAAAATACATAATGAGAGTTTTTTAATGGATTTTTTAAATGAAATTAATATGTTTTATAAAATATCACAAATTAGAGATAATGAATTTGCTACTCGGGTAGGATTTGCATCGCGTTTTCAAAAAAGAGTTCATCAATTTTTCGAAAACTTTTTTGGAGTTAAGTTCGAATCAGAAAAAAATGTTGTTGCTTTAATAAGGAAAAACGTTATAAATATTTCAGGTGTAAAAAATAAAATACATTATAATCTCTCTTTTGATGGATATTACAAGCTAGATGATTTTCTTAGAAATAGATATAGAATAGATCCTAAATTGAATGCTATAGCTTTTGAAGCCCATGGGGATTGGCATATTAATCTTTCTACATATTTACGTATGTTCCCATATAAAACAATTTCTGATTTCAATCGAAGACAAGAGGTTGATCAATTAAAAAGGGAGATTTGCACATTTTACAATATTATATTAATGGAAATTTATGAAAATGTTGAAGAAAGATATTGGAAAGATGAGATTACTAAGAAACTAAGCAATTACTAATATATAGAATTACTTCATATTAGTATTAGTAAATTAATTTAAGATGTAATTTGAACCATATAGAAAGATGATTCAAGAACAAAAAAATCGAATTATTCCTTACCAAATGTTATATGAAGCAATTTCTGGAACGTATAGTCTAGTTGAGGGGATATTACCAGATTATGGAATCCCCTCATTGCGCTATGGATTAAAGCATATAAAATCAGTAGTTAATGATTTCATTAAAAAGGCTGGGGAGGGACTACCCATTGTCGGACACCATTTCGCCTTTCCGACTGAATTTCTTTATGCATTTGATTGCGTTCCAGTGTGCATTGAAGCAACGTCATATTTACTATCTGCTTTATTACCTGATGGTTCAGAACCCTATTATGATCTCATTACCAATTGGGGACACCCCTTCCACACATGTAGTTCGCAAAAAGGGGTTCTTGGAATGACGCTTGATGATCTCTTCAGATTCGATGCGATCATCACTCCTACAGCCCCTTGTGATAATACCTACGCTTCTTACCCGTTCTTCCGTTATCATAAAAAAATACCCGTTATCACACCTGATCTACCCTTTCTAAAAGCAGAAAAGAGCTATCCTTATCTGGGAGAACAAATTAAATTAGGTATAGAAGAATTAGGGCGGGTCATTGGACAAGAACCAGATTATGATAAGTTAAGAAGAGCCATAGAAATTGAAAATCAAATTTATGGCATGCAGATGGAGATATTTGAGTTGAAAAAAGCATTACCTTGTCCGGTTGAAAACATGTTCAATGCCATGGCAGCTGCTGCTGCAATATATTTATCTGGGCGCCCCGAAAAAATTACATTCTATGAAGAAATGCTTGCTATAGCCAAAAAAAGATACAAATTAAAAGAACATCATGCGGGAGATGAAAAAATTCGGAGTATCTGGCCCTACATGATCATCTTTTTCGATTTAGGATTGTGTGAGTGGTTAGATCGAGAGTTAGGGATGTCAATATTATTTGATATTTTCAATTATAACTTTGCAGAACCTATTGATACCACTTCAGATTTAGAAACAATGTTTAATGGTATGGCACGAAAGACAATGGAAGCCCCCATGGTGAAACAATCAGCGGAATTCTATTATTCTTTCATTGATGAGTGCGTTCAATTAGCAAAAGAATTCTCTGCCGATTGCTTTATTTTTACTTCACATTTGGGATGTAAACAATTCGGAAGTGTACCCCAAATACTCCGAGAAGCTTTACGAGATGAAGTGGGAATCCCGATGCTTCTCATTGATTTAGATGTGGGAGACAAACGCATGACTTCTGAAAAAATTATCAAGGATAAGATAAAATTATTTGCTCAAACGCTTTTATAAGATTCGAAATAAAGATATTAAAATGGATTTTTGATTCAAAGATAAAATAGATACATACTTAACATTATGTTCCTAAAATGAGAAGTATAAGAACCTTTAAATATTCCGTTTTCGCTTTCTATATTAAATACAAATCTAACCAAAAAATTCAAATAAATATTATTTACTCAAGTATGTTCTCACATTGCTTGTCAACTATTTGGTTGTTGCTCTTGATATATTCGTAATAAGATGGTTAAATGAATTTAAAAGAAAAGATCAAGAATCTCTGGAAAAACTATAAGAAACATCATCTTATTTTTTTAAGTGGTTTTATTGCTGGTATATTCATATTGAATTGGATGATGTTCTTTTTGGGAGTAGTGGACTTCGAATTACCATTTGTATTTACAATTTTTGTTACACTCTTGATAATTTTTGCGTATTTAGTAAGTATAGCTAAAATCCAACTAATCGTTGCAAAAATTGTATATATTGGATTGATTGGATTTTGCGTGGGTGTTTTTATCTGGTTCATTACTGGCTATGTACTTATTCAAGCTCCTTGGGCACCCTTACGAATTTTGATTGGAGATCCCGTATTTAGGGGGAGAATTTTGCTTTCGCTTCTGGTACCTGCCTGCGGACTGGGTGCATTTCTAGGCCATCTAGTAGGCAAAAAAAGGAATTGGAAAACCATTTTTACTCAAAAAACTGGAAACTATTAATCTGGTGAAGTAATACCTCTAAATATAATTATCCTAAATTTATTTGGAAAATCGTTCATTCTTGAAACAACCTAAATAATAAGATTATAATTTATTATATTATCATTCCTAATAATTCAATTAGGTTAATTTATCAGAATTTAGTAATTATTGATTCTCTTCAGTTATTGCTATTCTAAATGGTTAATCTATTATGGTGAACTCGATCTCCCGTCCTTTGCTATTAAAGCATTTTATACTGCTTAAATTATATGGATAAGCAATAATAAAATTGAATTTTTTTGTCTTAAAAACATTATTGATATCAACAAGAGAAGGGTTAGGATTTCCAGAAGGATGTGAATGAACAGAACCCTGGAGAGTTGAATCATAACCCAATCTACTAGTGCTAAAAAATCCAGAAGTGTTAGAAGTAATTGCTCCTGGAGGTAAAATGAATTCTACCGCGATATCATTCTGGGTTCTTAGAAATCCTAATATTTCTCTCGGATGTTGATTTCTACATAACGAAAATAGTCCATGTAATAATTCTTTTTTGATATTAATAACGTTAGATTCCAAGTTATTAATGAATGTTAATATCTCATTGATGACATCAATAATAAAAGGAGGATGATTTTTTTCCCATCTATTTAATAAGGGGATAAGTTTATCAACTTTTCGATAATTTCTACCATCTTTACTAATGAAACTTACAATTGGTTTTTTCGGGTAATTTTTGTAATCAATTTTCAAAGAAACATTATTTTTCAATGGAATCTGAACTTGAGAGATGGAGTCTTTCTTAAAAATCGCATTAGGATAAAATTCTATTATTTTTTTGTATTCTTCTTCAACATTATTCATATTATTTACCCAAAAAATTAAATAATGAATGAGTTTTAAAATTACCTCCTTCACCTACTATGTTCATTTCTAAGTCGAAATCTCCTTGCTCTTTAAGAAAAAAGATTCGAATATTAACACAGTTGAAATTACGCCTACAGTAATGAATGCTATAGAAAATCCAAGCAAACCATAACCTAAACTTTCTACAATTCCCCCAACCATCACACCGCTTATTAATTGACCAATACCCGAAAAAACTGATAATAACCCTTGCTGAGAGGCTCTATTTACTTCTGATGTATTATTTAATACTATATAGCGTAATGGAGCTCCTAAAAGACTTATTAATCCTATTCCAATTAAAATTGTAGTAATAAAGAACCAGACATAATTTGCATTTAAAAAACCAAATAATAGCAAACCACTGATTAAAATAAATGTACCTATTAAAATGACTTTTTTCGCACCAATTTTGTCTAATAAACGCCCCGTTAAAGGTGAAATTATCGCCATAGTAATTACTAGTGGTAATAACATGAAACTCGCAGCACTTTCTGTTAAACTGAAAGATATAACACTAATGGATGGAATGAATATCAAGGTTGCTTCAACAAAACCAGCGCCCAAGGACATTAAATTAGCCAATATTAAATTTTTATTATTAATTAATTTCAAATCAATTACTGGATCTTTCGCCTTTTTTTCAGTAAAATAGAAAATGGGTACGAAAATTAAAGCAATAACTAAAAATGGCAACACTAAATATGACTTAATACTTAGTAAAATGTTACTCTCATCAATTTGATTAATTCCAAAAGCAAATGTTCCTAAAATAATTAACAAGAATATTATTCCTTTGAAATCAAAAGGTTTTTGATCAACATTCGGTCTTGATGGAAGTTTTTTTGTAGAAAAGTAGATAAGTATCACTACAATTGGGATGTTTATTAAAAAGAGGAGTTCCCAAGCAATTAAAAGCAAGGCTCCTCCTATAATTGGACCAATGATGAATGCAATACCAAATACTGCACCTATTAAACCTAAAGCACCACCTCTTTTTTCAGGAGGAAAAGTATCCCCAATAACAGCACTCGCAACCGGAAATATCCCTCCCGCGCCAAAACCCTGAATTGAGCGCCCTAATAAGAGAACAATAAATCCTAAATTAATTGAAGACAAGCTTATCTGATTAAAGATAAGAAATAATGGAGAAAATACGACCAATAATGATCCCGTTCCAAACAATAACAAATCGATATTATATATTTTTCTTCTTCCCACTCTATCACTTAATTTAGAATTAACAGGAATTCCCATAATATTAAATAAAACATATATACTAAATATCCATGCTTCAATTCTAGTTGAGAGATTAAAAGTATTTTTAATTGCTGGCAAAGCGGGACCAATTATTGCTATATCTAAAGCCCCCATTAAAACACCAAAAAATAAAATCAATAAGATTTGATTCCTTTCATGCTTATTCTCTTTACTCAAAATAATTCTTACTCTTAAAAATTTGATTTAAGGTGGAGTAAACTGCGTTCTATAAAAATAATGTGATTATGATTTTAAAGTCCTATTCAATTTTGGATAGTATCATGTTTATTACACTTTCAATTTAGTCATGATTTTTTAAGATATTACAATGTTCACTAGCAGATATAATTACATAGAAATAGAACCTTCTCGAAATCTAGTTTTCCCAATTAGTGCATTGATCAATACCGGTTTTCCCTCTTTCAATAGCTTTTTTGCCTCGATCAATACCTCTGGAACATTAGAGTAATCATTTACAAATAGTCCTTCAGCACCATAGCCTTTAGCAACCAAATGATAGTCTGAGTATCTTAATGTAGTTCCTATATCATCATTTAGATATTTGACTTGATCTCGAGTTATTTGAGTCCATCCGGCATCATTTCCGATTATTCCGATAATGGGAATATTGTGTCTTACCATGGTATCGAATTCAGCTATAGAATATCCCGCAGCGCCATCACCATATATTAGCCATACTTCTGAGTTAGGATGTGATAGTTTCGCAGATAATGCAAATCCTGCACCCGCCCCTAAAGTACCAAAAGGTCCAGCATCTATCCATCTTAGCGGTCCATTTGGTCGTACAATGTAGGAAGCAGTAGCAATAAAGTCTCCTCCATCAACGACTATAATACTCTTATCATCACTAAATTTTTCAATTTCAGCACAAAGCTTTAATGGATTAATGTATTCAGAATCTTCGTTTTCAAACTGTTTAATTTCATTCATTCTAAGCTTCTCCCTTTCCTTTAAAATAACTATCCAATCACCAAAATTTTTTTCAAAATTCTTCGCTTCTGAAAGAGCTTGAAGAAATAAAGATGAATCTGCTTGGATAGCTAGATCAGGTTTGCGGTTTTTTTCAAGTTCTTCAGAACTCCTATTGATTGATATTAGAAAGGCTTTAGGATTTATAGATCTGCCATAATTTAGCCTAAAATCTTGTGGCATTCCTACTAGGATTACTAAATCTGCTTCCTTTAATGCTGTACTACGTTTATGATGAAAATATAATGCATGCTCTTTTCCTAAAAGTCCTCGCGCCATTCCTACCAGAAAAACAGGAATCCCTAAATTCTTAATAGCCTCTGATAAGTGGTTAACCTCTTCCACTTTTATCATCGCTTGACTTCCAACGACTAAAATTGGCTTTTTAAAATTATTTATCTGTGTGAGTACTTTCTCTATATCTTCATTATTGATTAAAAATGGTTTAATTTCTTCTCCATCATGAACTTCAACTTTTTCGGTAGAACATGCAAATAATTTATCAACATGTCTTCTTAAGTACCATCCCATTATTTTATGCTTAATTGTATCTTTTTGTGGTTGAGCAATATTATACCATTCCCTCACCAGAGATTCATTGTATATTAAATCAATCGGACATTCTATAAAAACTGGACCCGGAATCCCCGACTGTGCAACATCAAAAGCTTCTTCCATAATAGGCACGATATCACAATCTTGTTCGATACTTGTCGCCCACTTTACAATTGATTTGATGAGATCAATTTGTTCAATATCTTGCAAAGCTCCTTTTCCTTTTAAGATGGTTGCTACAGCACCTCCTAGCAAAATTACAGAAGATTCTGCCATTTGGGCATTCTTTACTGCGGTTATAGTATTTGTAATACCTGGACCTGCTGTAACTGCAGCAACTCCAGGAATCCCAGTAAATCTAGCCATTGCATCAGCAGCAAACACAGCTGTAGCTTCATGTCTAACATCAATTATCTTTATACCACTCTTTTTTGCTCCAACAATTATAGGAGAAATATGTCCTCCACATAATGTAAATAAATACTTAACATCCTTCTTTTTAAGGGTTTCTGCTATTAAATTTCCTCCATTCATCTTTTATTCATCTCTTTTTAAAATATGGAATTTTGGAGTAAAGCAAATGAATTTTCCATCAAATATTAACTCCTCTTTTTTAAAAACTTCAACTTTAACATGAATTTTTTTTCCATTCTTATTGATCACATTTCCATTTGCTATAAGAGTATCACTTCTTTTTATTGGTTTTAAAAATCGTACTTCTGCTCCTCCCAATACTACATTAGGATGATTAACAGCTAACATAGCACAATAATCTGCCAATCCAAAAATGAAACCGCCATGAATTAAACCTGTATCATCGACAATCATCTCTTCCGTAGTTTCTAGTTTTACCTGGGCAAAATTTTCTTTTAATTCTATAGGTATCCCACAAAGATGTTCATTTACCATTTGATGAGTATCTTGTTCAATCATTACTCACTTTGTCTTTTCATATTATAGTATAAGGTTTGTAAAATTAATAGATATAAAAGTTCTTCATCTAATTTTTAGAAGTCAAAAGACCATTCACAATTTTGTTATTGTAAATTAAAAACAATTGGTCTTTTAAGGTAATTTTTGAAGTCAATTTTCATATATACTCTATTTTTCAATGGAATCTGTCCTTGAGAAATACTATTTTTCTTAAAAATCGTATTTGGATAAAATTCAATTATCTTAATATCTCAAGAAATTTTATGTAATTCATAACACATAAAGAGGAATTATATTGCTCTATCCGCAAAGAAATTATCATCGTCATTTTGTAGACCTATCTGGATTCTGGGATTTTCGCTTTGATCCTGATGATAAAGGGATTGGAGAAAATTGGGCTAATGGATTTAATTATGGACGTCCAATAGCTGTACCTGCTAGTTGGAATGATCAATTTGCTGATAACCGTGATTTTTTAGGTCCTGCGTGGTATCAACTCAAATTTAAGAAACCATGGAATTGTGATACTAAAAAAACCATGATTAGGTTTGGTTCAGTTAATTATCTATCTGATTTGTGGTTAAATGGAGAGATGGTAGGGCATCATGAAGGGGGACATCTCCCTTTTGAATACGATATATCAAACATGATCTTATCGGAAGACAATCTTTTAGTCCTCAGAGTAGATGGAAGATTATCAGAAAATCATGTTCCACCTAGCGGAAATCCAATGAATAATCCTAAAACTAATTTTGATTTTTATCCATTCTGTGGAATTCACAGACCGGTGTTATTATATACAATTCCTATTGAGGGATTAAGGGATATATCTGTCAGAACATCTATAAAGGATACCACAGGAATATTAGATATTACGATAGAAACTACCAACTTACGTGATTCCCATGTAAATCTTTCTCTAAAAAGCTTTGAATCAGAATTGACTAATACCTCGAAAATTGAAGAGAAAGTTCAAAAATTGACTTTAGAAGTAAAAAAAGCGAAATTTTGGAATACAGAAACACCTAATCTATATGATCTAACAGTTGATATCGTTAAATTGGATTCTATAATCGATTCTTATACACTTAAAGTGGGAATTCGAACGATTAAAGTGAAAGGGGATAAGTTGCTATTAAATAATAAACCCATATATCTAACAGGTTTTGGACGACATGAAGACTTTCCAATTACAGGGAGAGGCTACGTCCCAGCAGTAATGATCAAAGATTACTCTTTGATGAATTGGGTTGGAGCCAATTCTTTTCGGACTTCGCATTATCCCTACTCAGAACAAATGATGGATTTAGCAGATCGTCTTGGTTTTTTAGTTATAGATGAAATTCCTGCTGTTGGTCTCACATTCAGTAAAGATGTAATTGATAGAGAACTTGAACTATGCAATCAATACATTGAAGAATTGATAAAGAGGGATGAAAACCATCCAAGCGTTATAATGTGGAGCTTGGCAAACGAACCTCATAATAGTTTGAAATCGGGGAAATTTTTTAAAGTTTTGTATGATAAAACAAGAGAATTGGATAATTCAAGACCGATTACTGTTGTAAACATGATGGGTGTGAAAGAAAGAGCTTTTGAATTTTGTGAGGTACTATGTATAAATCGCTATTATGGGTGGTATATGCAACCAGGAAACATTGATGAAGCGTGCGATATGCTTTCAAAAGAAATGGACAAGTTATATGAACAATATCGTAAACCAATCCTCATCAGTGAATTTGGAGCAGATACAATACCTGGATGGCATTCTCAACCACCTGAAATGTTTAGCGAAGAATACCAAGCAGAATTCATAGAAAGATATATAGAAGTTTGTCACAGTAAGCCTTATGTAATTGGAGAACATATTTGGAATCTGTGTGATTTCAAAACATCTCAAGGAATAACTCGAATGGGATCGATGAATTATAAGGGAGTATTTACTCGAGACAGAAGACCAAAATTGGCAGCACACCTTTTGCGCAAAATTTGGAATAAAAAGGAAGTTTGATTAATTTGATATTTTTAAAACAATAATACTTAAGAAAAATTGATTTAAATATGAAAAAAGATTTAGAAATCCTTACAAAAGAAGAATTAATAAATTATGTTGAAGATTTAAGCAAGAACTGGTTGGCTATTGACGGAACATGGTTTCAAGCAGTTGAAAAAGAATTCGGAATAGAAAAAGCCATTGAACTTGACGTTGCGCAATGGAAAAGATTTACTATTATCGAAGCTAAAAGAATTATGAGTCGTTTTAATATTGAAGAAAATGGTGGTATCACTGCTCTAATGAAAGCATTGAAATTTCGGGTTTATGCGAATATAAATGTACAAGAGATTGTCGAAATTTCAGAAAATAGTTGTGTCTTTCGCATGAATAACTGCCGAGTTCAATATGCAAGAAAGCAGAGAAACCTACCTGATTTTCCTTGCAAACCCGTAGGAATTGTGGAATACGAAGATTTCGCTAAAACTATTGACCCAAGAATTCGAACAAGATGCATCTCATGTCCGCCAGAACCACATCCAGAAAATTATTACTGCGCTTGGGAATTCACCATTGAAGGTTAAAAGTTAATAAAATTAATAATTACTACAACGTAATCTAAATATATAATAATTATTCAAAAAATTAAAGGTATAGAAAAATGTTTAATGATAAGTATTGCGCGGAATGTAAGACTGTAGATTGTATGATGAAGTGTCAATGGATCGATTTTGAAAATATCGCAGCTGCTAAGCATGAGATCATCAAATTGGTAAATGAAGAAGAAGACTGCAGAATATTGAAGGAATGCATGTTATGCTTTTCTTGTGATGAGTATTGTCCTTATCATTCACATCCTTTTGACAAGATAAATGAATTGCAAGAGAAGTATCAATCTCAAGATATTCAAGATGCAATAATAGAAAACTCACTCAATATGTACAAAGCAAAAGGTGAATTCACACCTCGGCCAATTGATCCTAAAAAACCCATATTAAACAAGTGCGCATTTCCTAAAATGAATGCCAAAGAAATGTCAGGTCCGATGTTTGATAACCTTCAATCTGTTGGTGGCTTGCATTATTTCTGTCAATTAGTTTATCAACACGTTGCAAAACCTTCTGTGATCAAGGAGAGAGTCCCAATCATCATAGATAATTTCAAGAAAACAGGAGTTTTAAAGGATACGAAAGTTATATGCTGGCATGATGAGTGTTATGGATTATATACCTCATATTGTCAAAGAAACAATTTAGATGTCCCATTCAAACCCATACATATTTTTGATTATGTCTATGATTATCTCAAGGAACATGAATCTGATATTAAAAAGTTGAATATTAAAGCAGCATACCAACGTAATTGTTCTAATCGTTACGTACCTGAAACAGATGAGACACTAGATAAAATATGCGAATTAATTGGGGTTGAAAGAGTTGCAAGGAAATACGATCGGGAAAATGGTCTCTGTTGTGCGGCTCCCTTTGGGATGAGGGGTCATAATAAAGAAGTACGCAAGACGCAAAATGAAAATGTTCAAGATATGGTGGATTATAGTGCTCAAGTTGCCATTTTCAATTGCCCAATGTGTAAGGATACCCTTGAGAGGAAAGTTACCGCTAGTGGGATGAAGGCATATTTTATCAGTGATTTAGCAAGACTTGCTCTAGGAGAAAAATTAGATTATTAAAGAAGGAATTGCTAGTTTTTTCTTTTTTTCAATTATTTTTTATAGTTATTTTAAATTTGAGTTCTTATATTAATTCAAAATTAAAAATTAAAAATGAACAAAAATGTTTGATGCATCCTTTTGCATGGAATGTAAAAGTATAGACTGTTTAACTCGTTGTCAATGGATTGAATTTGAAAGCCTTGAAGAAGCAAGATCTGAGAAAGAAAAACTTAATAATCGAGAATGCTCAAGGGTATTATCTGAATGCGTGACATGTTTCGCTTGCGATGAGTACTGTATCTACAATTCTCATCCGTTTGATTTGATAACTGAACTTCAAGAGAAATATGATACTTTAAACATTAAACCTCAAGTGCTCCAAAATACTATCATGAGATTCAAACCTCATCCTGAATTGAAATTAAAAGAGATTAATCCCTTAAAACCTGTGCTCAATAAATGTGGTTTGGCAAAAATTAATGCAGAACGAATGAAAGGTAAACTTTTTGATGATTTGCAATTTGTTAGAGGGTTATCTTTTTTCTGCAATCTAGTTTATCATCATTATGGTAGAGATTCTGTGATTAAGGAAAGAGCACCAATCATAATTGAAAATATTAAAAAACAAGGTATCAAGGAAATGATCTGTTTCCATGATGAGTGTTATGGTTTCTATGCCTCCTATTGCCCACGAAATAGTATAGAACTTCCCGAAGGGTTCAAAGCAATTCATATTTATGAATATCTCTATAATTATTTGGTAGAACATCAAAACAAGATTAGGATGTTGAATTTAAAGATGGCTTATCAAAGATCCTGTTCAAACCGTTTCATCCCTGAAGTGGACGATTGGGTTGATAAAATATGTGAATTAATAGGAGTGGAACGCGTAGATCGCAAATATGATAGAGAAAATGCATTGTGTTGTGCGGGTATTCTCGGTGTTTTTGGAAAAACTAAACTCCAAAGAGAAACACAAAATAAAAATATTAATGACATGCTCGATCACGGAGCTGAAGTTTGTGTATATAACTGTCAGATGTGTTTAGAAAGCTTGGGCTCAAAGGTCTCTCGAAAAGGCATTAAGAACTATATTTTAAGTGATTTGTGTCGTTTAGCTTTGGGAGAGTCTTTAAATTAATATCTCTATCAAATTCAATGCAAACTTATAAATCGATTTTGATAAATAAAACCCCATTTAACACTCTTATAAAACATTAAAGATATTAGATATAACATTTTAACTTATTCAATGCTATAAAGGATATAAGATATTCAAATTGTCATTTGATAATAAAAAAGTCAAGGATTTATTTGATGAATATTCAGATAATCTAGCATTTTGGTATTTAGATTCATTATTTAGCCGAGCTACTATAAATTCTCGATACAGAAAAGATGCTATTAAATTCTTAAAATTAACACCAAATTCAAATATTATTGATATTGCTTGTGGAACAGGATTTAATTTCAAGATCATAGAAAATTATTTAAATAATAGCGGAACGCTTGTTGGACTAGATATTTCTCCGAAATCTCTTGAATACGCAAAAGGAAGGGTGACTATAAATAATTGGACAAATATTAGATTAATATGTGCGAATATTGATGATTATAATCCCGCCATACAATTTGATGCCGCTTTATGTACTTTTGCAATCTCTATAATTCCTAACTTTACTAATACAATTGATATCGTTTACAATTTGCTTAAGTCTAAAGGAAGATTTACAATAGTTGGTATGAAACTAAGCTCTAAAAATCCTTTTAAATTATTAAATCCCTTCATAGATAATTATTATTTAAAATGGGGCATTAATATACATCGCCCAATTATTAAATATATTAAAACCAAATCATTCAAAATTGAATATTATAAGGATTGCCATTATGGATTTGAATATATTCTTGGATTAAGAAAGATTTAGCTTTTTAACCTAAAAAAATGATTTGAGTATCTTTAATTTTTATCAAAATGCTTCATTTTTGGTTCATATTATTGGTTTGTCTTTACAATACCCTATTACTAATAAAATGAAGATTATCGCACAACCAAGAACTTCAATGGTCCCAATGGGTAGAAATAACATTGTAAGGATCATGGTAATGAGTATACTCCCCATTCCAATCCAAAATCCCCATAATAAATTTTTCATAAGTCCAATTGCGGCCACAACTCTCATCATCGTAAAAGCCCAGAAAAGTGGTGCGAGAGATAGAGGTTGGGTTGTTAAAAGTTGTTGAATTATGGGGACTCCCCATCCTATATAAAGATTAGGGATGATATTAACGGCAATTAGGATAATTGCTATGCTATCTGTAATTTCTAAGATTGCGTAAAGTAGCATTGAAATTGCTGCGACATATAAAAACTTATTTTCTTTAATTTTACGTGGGTTTTTGGGTTCTTCCATAAACATTCACCTTATTTTATTAAAATTTAATCTAATTTTGATGTTTTTATTAATTTGGGAAATAATGCTCCCGTTCTTTTCTGATATTCCGTATATTTTTCTCCGAATCGCTTAGTAAGATCTATTTCTTCATAGTGAATCATGATGGGTGTATAAATGATGATGAACAATGAGGAAAGGATCACTAAAAACCACGAATTGAAAAAAAAACTAATTGCAACGAACGTGGGAAACTCTCCAAGAGTTTGTGGATGTCTAATATGATTATAAATTCCTCCATACATTTCGGTATCTTTCGAGGGTGAGAGTGTTTCAGAACCCGCATCCTTAATACCCTTCATCATTATCAATACACATGGGATCGTTATACATATTCCGATTATGATTCCAACCCATATATTTGAATTGACTATCCATTCGCTCACGATGGGAAGTGGAAACCAAATCCAAAAAAATAAATTGATTATAGAAAGTAATTCACCGACACCACCAATGGAACGAAAATTTTTGCAATCTTTCCAAGCTTTATCGCCATATTTAGCTGATCTTTTCATTGGTTGGATGCTAAGAGTGTAAAAGTATGCCATTATCACAAAAGAGCACAATAATGAAACAAAATTAATGATCGAGATTAGAACCAAATTATTACACTTCTATGAATAATTATTCTTATTTAATTGGAGAAATTAGAGAAAATATTTATAGTTATTGCATCTTCTAAACAGATTTAATATTGAAATAATTTTGAGTATCTATGTCAGTCCAAAAAGGAATTTAAAAAATAAACCCAACTTTTTAGGGTATACGAAAAAAGCAGGGGTTTGACTTCTATATTCTCTGTAAGAATCTCCAAATCGATCGATTAATTCTTTTTCTTCAACAAAATGAATATGAATATACATTCCTATGTATAGAATTAGATAAAAACTGATTGAATATAAAGTAAATTGGATGATCATTCCTCCAAGACAAAGAAATAATGCTCCACTATATGCTGGATGACGCAATATTGAATATATCTTATGATCCTGCATTTCGCTTTCTTCAGGAAAATAAAGATAGATGACAGTCATGTAGTCAAATCCAAAAGTTTCTAATGCTCTAAATAACATTACAACTCCGAGAATACATATAAATCCCCCTAAGAAAAGTCGTACATATTCAAGTGCTAGAGAAATTGGCGTAATATAAGATGTTAAAGGAGTTATGAACAATCTAAACGGTAATTGTGACCAGAAACCAAGATCCCATGAATAAAAAGGAATAAAATTATGTATCGCAATACTAAAAATGACGACAACACCTCCGAATCCCGCAAGAAATACTCTTTGATACGATAATGCACCATATTTCGTTTTTAAACGATCTCGGAAGTACCACATCTGATATACCAAAAAAATTGCTAAGGAACCTATCAGTATTACCCCTAAAATTGGAAATAAGAACCTTGTACTTCCTAATATGCCCTCAGAAGGAAGTATTGTAGGTAAAAGATCAAAATAGAATTGAATAATTATACTAATGGTAAGGACGAAAATTACAAATAACGGAAGAAAGATTATCTTTTTGCCTGACAGCATTGGAATTTTTTCTCGGAATTTATCTCCACCTTTGATTTTCATTTAATTTCACCTTTTAGATAACCCTGTAAGCTTAAAAATGAGTCATGTTGCGTTAATCTTTGATTTTTATAGAAAAGCTAATCTCCAAATAATAATACGAGATAGATACATTGATAATAAAAATATAACATTTCAATTAAAAGTATTTGTAGGTTTTTCTATAATTAGTTAAATAAAACCAATAAAAAAAAATTTTTTAACTTAATAAAGATATCAAAACCTAAATGAAATTGAAATTAAATAGAAGATAATTAAAATGTCAGAAGAAGAATATAGAACGCAAGTTAGCGATTTAAAAGACGATATCACTAGAATCGAAGAAGACGCTACCAAAAAAGAAGCTGGAGCAGAAAAGAAGATTGAAGGAGATTGGGATGCTAAAATTAATGACACAAAAGAAAAGTACGATACGGCAGTAATAGACTTGAAGGAAGCCAAGGAAGAAGCAAGTAAATGGGTTAAAAAAAGAGATAAACTCATCGTAGAGGAAAAATCCTTAAAAACTCAATATGAAAAATATCTCAAGGGTAAGGAAAAAGCACTAAAAGATTTACTGAATGAGATTGATGGAGATAAGAAATCAAAAATAAAGACCAAAGATAAACAAATTAAGATCCTTGAGAAAAAGCTTGAAAAACTAGCAGAAGAAAAACTAAAACGGCAAGAACCTTAAACATTTATAGCTTATTTTATTCCTATTTTTTATTTTAAATATTATATCATAAAGAAACATGATTTTAATCTCAGGTTTTAAGAAATTTGGGAAATTCGCTGAAAATTATAGTGAAGTACTAATTTCAAAGTTACCAAATCATATTAACGGGGAAAGGATTGAAAAATTAATCTTACCAGTTAGTTGGAAAAGGAGTATCCATGAGTATATGGATTTTTTTTGCAGATTAAATGAACTTCCAAAGTTAGCACTCCTTTTAGGTATTCATTCTGGCAAAAAAATTCATATTGAAAAGTATTCATGGAATATTAAGTTTGGAATTGATGTGGATAATAAGTTTAAATGCGGATTAATTGATTATGGTAATAAATTAAGAATTAAATCGATAATTGATTTGAAAAAAATAACACTTCCAAAATCTCAATTAAAGGATATTAAAATTTCTAATTTCCCAGGTTATTACTTATGTAATTATGTATATTTTCACGCTCTCAAAGTATCAAGGAAGGAATATCCTGTTATTTTTATACATCTACCAAACAAGAACGGAATTAACGGCTTTTATGATACCCTATTAGAAATAATTGTAGAAATTATGAATAGGTAAACTTCATACATTCAGAGGGAGTTTTTGTCCTATTTCGTTTAACAAAGTTTTTGAGTAATTCGTTTGAATCTTTATTTCATCGTAAAGCCAATTTAATAGACGTAATTTAGCATTGTAAATTTCGATTTCCTCCTGAAAGATTTCTAAATCAATACTATTTTCAATTGCATCTTTATTCATGAGCGTGTTATATAATTATTTTACTATTGAATTAAGAAAAAAATGAAGTTCCATAAGTTTCAGTCTAATATCCCGGTATTATTTCATTGATTTTTATATCTTTGAAAAAAGTAAATAAAAGGATAAAATTAAAAAAAAGGAATTATATGAATTCATTTAAAATATGGATGCTATCTATCTTCAGCTAATATTAACTCTTCAAATGAAGGGAGGATTATCTTTCTTATACTATGTTTACCTAAATGGATATGTATTTTAGATTGTATTTTTATTAATTTTTTTTCATAAATAAAAAGTGGTAGCGCATAGAATCCAGTTAATATTAGAGGAAGTATCATTAAAATTATAGGCGTCAAGAGAGCTGGATCGCTGGATCGCCGGGGTTAATTGCTGTAAAAGTTTGTGTAATTACCGAGTAGTAAGCATAAAATGTAGAAAATCCTGAATAAACTTCTAGAATATTGCTGTAAAACTTGTGAATCCCTTCTATCACAGGAGTTTTTCTATTTCCATTGTATAGATGGTACTCGATTAAACCAGAATCCTCTAATATCCAGATTGGCATGAAAATTGCCAGACTAATGAATGTAAGGAAAAAACACCCAAAAAAGATTCCTTCTGCACGTAACAATGCTTCAGGTATCCCAGATAAGGGATCAGACGCCCTAAAAAGATTTGCTCCATAAAATTGCACCAATAATGCTGATGTTCCAAATGTGAATAATCCTACTATTACAGATCGATAAACATAGGTATGAAATTTAATCTTAGTTCCTTTATCAAAAATTCCATATTGTGGTGGTTTTCGGAATAAATACGTTAATTTATTCACTCTAAATAATGCACCAACTAGGTTAGGAGCAATTAGGATATAAAAACCACCGATCAAGAATGGTAACGCTAGTAAAATGAGAACATCAGTGTATATAGGTCCCGGAATTATTTTTACAAATTCATAAATATATTCAGGAGGAATTAAGTTCAATGGACTGATAGACGTGATGCTAATTAAGTAGAGAATGATGATTGTTGCAATAAGTGCTAGCATTAGTAAAAAACTTGAAATTATAAATAATTTGCTTTTTTCCATCATTAAATCACTTATATTCGTAATTATAGGGAGTTTTACTTATATTTTCCTTCAATTTTTTCAATATCATATGCTATGTTTTCAATAGGATCGCCTTCAATGACTTTATCCATTCTTTCTATGAGTTCATTAGGGAAGATAGGAATCTCAGACATCTCTTGCCTAAAAGTTCTAAACTGGTCTGTGAGGATATATTCACTTGTGCTTCTTTTAGCATCAAATTCTTCCATGATGATTTTTACAAATGAATCAATTAACTCATTCATGATTCCTCTTTCGAATTCATTCACTTCGGTAGATACATCATCTATCATGTGATCGTATTTCTTATTTACTTCTGCCAAGGCTTCTGCACGTTTTTCTTCAAGTTCTTTAATTCTTGGAGAAGCATCAGATTTTCTAATTTCTAATTCTTTAAGCTTTGTCTTGATTGATTGAATCATTATAACACATTAGCGAGAGAAATTATTTAAAAATTTAAGCATGAACCGATTTAATATAATACATGCGAAATTATTTATTCCTTCTATAATTTTCCTATCAAATACTTTTGATACATTCAATACTAATTCAGAATGATAAAGAAAAATCTCGTCCCAGAACCAGAAGATGGACTGAAGTTTATTGACGTACATTGTCATCTCCCTTTTCCACGGCCAAAAGTAAATGATCGTCTACCCTCCGATGAAGAGCAACTGAAAAACTATTTTGATTCAGGAGGGGTCTATTTAATTACTAGCACCATAGATAATAATACACTTAATATGACTTTGAAATTTATCAAGGATAAACATCGAATTGGATTTACATGTGGATGGGCCCCTCAAACAGTTACATATACTTCGCAACAAAAATATACTGAAGAATATAAGATATGGAAAAATTACGTTGAAAATCATCAGCTTGAATATTTGGCAATAGGTGAAATAGGATTAGATTTTCATCATGCAATTGAATTAGAAAAAAGAACTAAACAAATTAATGAATTAGAAAAAATATTTGAGACTACTAGGGATTATAATAAACCATACGTCTTGCATGTGAGAAATGCTACGCAAAATGAAATTGATAAAAAACATCCTAATCATCATTTCAATACTGATGATGGAGCAACAAAAAAAATGCTTAGCATAATGCAAAATTACAATATTAGTCCAAATAGAGTTTTATGGCATTGCTTTTCAGGTCCCGAAATATATGGTGCCATGTTATCTCAACAAGGATTCATGCTTTCTGTTCCAAGTTCTGCATTTAGTATAAAAAAATGGCAAAGAGCAACTACAAACGCTCCTCTTGAATCTTTACTTACTGAAACGGATAGTTATTACCAACATCCCTTTTTAAGAGGACCCCTGAACGTACCTTCAAATGTTAAATATTCAATTGCTGCTATTGCCTATTCTCATGATCTTCCTCAAAAGGAAGTTAGTCAGAAAACTGTCGAAAACGCTTCAAAATTTTTTAAAATTGAAGAAAAGCATTAGTTGATTTATCATAATATCTTTTATAAAATAAGAATAAGGATAAAAAGCAAGTTTAAAGTCTAAATATTGGGCATCAAATATTGGTTTAAATTTCATTTAAATATCTTCAAATTAAATTGATCTTAATTATAAATTATTCAAATTTTAAAGAAAATGAGAACATATAAAATAGCAATAATATTTGTTAGCGCCCTATTGGTAGGTGGAACTATTGGATTCTTTATTACTGGATTTGTTACATCTGGAAGTATTGTAAAAACTGCTAGTTATAATTATGATCCTAGTGTTCCTTCGCCTATTGAGTCATTAAAAATGCAAGCAGATATAGGCAAGATAAATTTTCAATACAATACATCTAATCTGGCTCACTATGCAACGATAGATGTTGATATTAGGATTTCTGGATTATTCATGGAAGCAAAAGATTATACAGCATTTTTTGTACCAGATACCGAGTGGTGGCTCTCGGAAAACGAGTTTTATCTGAAAACTCTGCCAGATATTTGGTTTGATCCTTCCTTTTGGTTTAAATCTTATGATGTTACTATTAATGTTACGTTGAGAACTGATATTGTCTATAATCTTACTGCAATTGTGACTACTGGCGCGATCGAAATGACTACTGCAAATGGAGTTGTTCTAAATGACCTTACTTTGCAATCTACTACTGGTTCTATTACTTATATCTCTAAAGATAACACTCAATATCTTGGCGATGTCAACTTGGCTACGATTACTGGTTCATTAACTATGTCAACTTTAGAAAATTCAACGTTTCAAAACGGCTTAATATTAAGTACTACTACTGGAAGTTTAAACCTTGTTGCAGATCTTTCTAAATTTGAACAAGGAATTGATCTTCAGACTATAACTGGCTCATTGGATATGACCTTAACATCTTGCGTATTAGGCGGTGATTTAATCGGAAGTGTCACTACTGGTAGCATCGAATTAAACATGGATGATACTCTATACACAAAAGATAATGCATTAAACTTAATGACTACAACAGGTAGTATCACGTTAGATATTAGTCAAACTAATGATATGGGAGCAAACATCACCAGTACAATCCAAACCACGACGGGAAGTATTACTATTATCTATAAAGATTATACTGGAGATGTTGGTGCTCAATTTGTAAGCTCAAGTGGTCTTGGAAGCGTTGATTATACCTATTTACTATCAGAATTTTCAGAATCAAGCAATATACTTACAAGTTTGAACTATGATGGCCCATATGTGAATACATATTCAATCACTAGTTCTATTACTACAGGAAGTATAAATATAGATGCTCGATCTACAATTTAAAATTAAAAAATTCGTTTTCTTTTTTCATTTTTTAAACGGGTAATATTCGTAAAAGGTGCGATTTATCTCTTTAAAAGGAAGTTTATGATTTGTTCCTCTATCGTTTAAATATTCAACATATTTTTCACCATTTAAAGTAGTATCAGGAAGGGTAGCATCATGAATTCCGTCAAATTCTACCGTTCTATATCCAAATTTATCACATAATTCCTTATTAAATGTAGGAGTTACTTTTACCCATTTCCCTTGTAGGAATAATTCAGTATATCCGTGATATAAGAAAATATCAGTACCAATTATTTCTTTCAGCTTATCTGGAGTTTGATAATTTCTGATATCTGCAAAATGAAGTCTAGCTGGGAGATCGACAGCTCGAGCAAGAGCGGTTAGTAAAACAGCTTTCTGAACACACCATCCCTTTCCCTCTTGAATAATTTTTGAAGCTTTGTATTTCCTTCTCGAGGAAGATAGACTATAGGCATCATATTTAATCTCATCCCTCGTCCAATAAAATAGCTTGATTGCCATTTCTTTCTGATTTCTCGATTCTTTAATGATACTTTTCGCGATTTGTTGAACAATTTCGGAATCTGAATCAATGAAATAATCAGAACTTAAATATTTCTCCATTGTTTTTAATTTCCTAATTTATAATAATAAAAAATAAAAAAAATTGATAAAAGTTTTGAAATGGAAGAAAGTCATTTATACAGAATTTTCGTTATTTAGAAAAATTAAAAAAAAGTGAGATTATTTTAACATTGACATGTTTTTCCTTATTGCACTTTCTGCTCCCTTCATAACACTTTCAATGATTTCATTTACTCCGTCTATGCTATCAATAATTCCAATTGATTGACCAAGCAATACTGCACCAGTCTCCATATCCCCAGAATAAACCCTGTCATAAGCACCCAAATCTTTCACTCTCTGTTCAGGACTTATTGATTCCTCATAAGCAATCATTTCTTCTTTACTACTTGGAGCAGGGTGTGAGAGCGCATATTTATTTTTATACAAGCGGATAGGCCCAAATGCTCCGGTGTATAGTCCTGTATCTTGAGGTTGTCCCGGTGGAATCAATGCTTTGTAATCTTTATGAAATTCACTTTCTTTTGATGCAATAAAGCGCGATCCCATAGCTATTGCACCAGCTCCCAATGAAAGAGCTGCTGCTAATGATTCACCAGTTGCGAATCCTCCACAAGCTATTTTAGGTAAATCAGGGAGATATTTATTTATCTGTTGTAACAATACAAGGGTTGACACTCTCTCGTAACTTTGATGACCCCCTCCTTCAGTACCAGTAACAACTATTCCATCCACATTAGCCTCTACGCATTTTTTCGCTAACCATACTGCTGGTGCTACATGAAAGTGCTTAACATCAGAATTTGCTCTTAATTCTTGAAATGATTTCGATGCCGGTAATATTTTTGAAGACCCTGCTGAAGTTAACCAATACTTGCATTGATCTCTCATTCTTACATTGCTCATAACTAATTTTGGAATGTTTCTTACCATAGCTTTAACTCCAACATTATTACGAGAAGTAAGGAAGTTAATACCAAATGGCTTATCTGTATGTTCTATCATGTATTCGATACTTTTTTTATGTTCCTCTACTGGATCTGTACCAACAATATTTACATTTGATAAAACACCCAGCCCTCCTGCTTCACTAACTGCAAGAGCTAAGTCCCGCGTGAAAAATGGACCCATTGGGGCACTAAATATAGGATATTTAATGCCAAACATTTTTGTTATGTCTGTTTCAATCATTAAATCACCAATAGATTTTAGAATTAGCAGTTAAATAATAATTTTTTTATGACCAGAAAATAGGGAAAAACGTAGATAATAAAGAAGTGATCAATATGATTATATATGAAAAAAAGAAATATCAAATGCATCGTCTGCGACAGTGAAGTTAATTACAATGAGGATTTAGGTAATTTTACTTGTTTTGCGTGTAATGCTACCTATGAACGAGATATTTTTCATTTTTCGCAAAAAAGAAAACTATCTTTTCGATTTAAAAATCTAAAGGAAGATGATATTAAATTTCTTGATTCATTTCCAATAATGAGGGAATTAGAAAGGTCAATATAACTGGTGATAGCTTAATTAATTTAATACCAATATTTAGGTGTTTTTCACAGCAATCTTTCTATATCACCTTATTTGTTATTGAGTTACAGAAAAGTTAAATATTCAATGAAATAATTTAATATAATAAGTGTTAAATCTATTGAACAGAAAATCCAATCTTAATGATTATGAATGATACAATCTTAGAAATTGAAAATTTGGGAAAGAAATATGGTAAATTTGCAGCATTAAATGATTTTAACCTTTCTATTCGAAAAGGAGAAATCATCGGATTAGTAGGACCGAATGGAGCGGGCAAAACTACAGTACTTAAAATAATTGCTCGTTTGATGAGACCGAGTTCTGGAGAAGTTTTAGTACAGAACCTCAATGGTGATATGCAAAATATTCACCAAAAGTCATCCAACTTAATTGAAATGGGATATTTAATCGACATTCCTAATTTTTATAATACGACACCTTACATCTTACTTAGACATGTAGCGAACATTAGAAATTATCCTAATGTTAACATCAAATCCCGGATTGATGAACTTCTTAGTCATTTCAATCTATATCAGTGGAAATATAAGAAATTAAAGAATTTTTCAAAGGGAATGATACAAAAGGTAGCTTTTCTCGTGGCGATCATCCATGAGCCAGAACTCATAATTTTAGATGAACCTCAAACAGGTTTGGATCCTGGTGCTCGAATCAAAATTCGGGAATACCTAAGATTGCTTCAAAACGAGAAGAAAACAGTCCTAATCTCATCTCATCTGTTGGATGAATTAAGAGAAGTCTGCGATAAAATGGCTTTGATAAATCAAGGTATATTAATCGGATTTGATACTCTTGATAATTTAGAGCGAAAGTTCAAAATTAAAGTTATTTTTTGCGAGATTCTTGAACCGATCCCTCAAAAAAAAGCAGAAAATGTGATAGAAAAATTGTATCGAAATTTAGAATCCTATTTAGAGAACGATATGGTCAATACGAATAATAGAGAGGAAATTACTTACAA
>Ga0315536_1000299_pt1 | contig 24818 bp, 18 predicted proteins | sample SalMarSW160230MG_FD_203093 | JGI IMG/M metagenome (GOLD analysis project Ga0315536, IMG submission 203093) | Salt marsh sediment microbial communities from the Plum Island Ecosystem LTER, Massachusetts, United States - Salt Marsh Sediment SW1602-30 ...
ATGTAATTGCTTGCCGAGTCTACAAGCACCTCCCACTTGTTTCCGACTTTTTTATAGGTGTAGATATCCGGCGGTGTAAACCCTTCAGGCATCTGCACCGGATCGGAAAAACCGTCCCAGTGCAGCGTCTTTTTGAAATTTCCGCTTCCGGAATATCTCTTCAGAGGGGTGTTTCTGTCGGGTTTGCCGTTCCACACCCTGTACAGGGTAATATCCCACTCACGGACGCCGTTTTTATCGCCTATCTCTGTGTTGATGTACAATGTATCGGCCTCACCATCACCGTCCGGAGAAAACAGTTTGGGGGAAACAACGAAAAGATACCCGGGAGCTTTTGTATCAACCGTAATTGTGCCCGGCTTGCTTGCAGGATGATTGCCGCTTTCATATACGAGCCGTAAAGTATAGCTGTACTCTCCATCCGGCACCACGCCGCCGTCTTCACCGGTTCCGTCCCACGTTACCGCTGCGGGAGGTGTGCCGCTTCCGCCGATTTTCCGAATCAGGCGACTTTGACTGTCGATGACATCGATGCTCCAGGAAATAAGACCCTTCTCTGAAGCAAGAACAGGGGTAAAAACAACCGTATCGAAAGCCCCGTCGTTATTGGGTGATATTCCCCGTTCACTTGCCAGAAGGCTCACCTTCTCATACTCTGTTGTCAGGACAATATCGTTGATACTCTGTTCGGCTGTGTTTCCTGCTGCATCCTCCCCTCTGACGGAGTAGGAGTATACCCCCTCTTCAAGGGGATTCCCGCTGTCATCCCGACCGTCCCACACAATCTCAGCCGGAGGATTCCCGACCCAGTTGAAGCTCTTCACCACGACACCACCGGGGCCCCTGATTTCGCCTGTGTAAGTATCATCCTTATCGCCACGCATTCTCTGATAAATGGTGAGAGTTTCCTTGGCGCCGTCGTTATTCGGTGAAATGTTTAAATCCTCGACATACACCTCGATCGATGGAGCCAGTGTATCAATTCGTATGTCCTTCGGTTTTGATATCGGATTGTTGCCCGCATCGTACAGAATACTGAGCACCGTCGAGTAAAGGCCGTCCTCTGCCAATGCGCCTGCATCTGTTTTTCCGTTCCACACCACCTCTGTCGGCGGCACTTTCCCCATATTCTGATTATTGAAGGAGCGCACCACCATATTGTTCCTGTCCCGAATATCGAGCTTCCACTCAACGATGCCCTCCATACTGCTCGTATGCAGATTGAATGTAACACTGTCCTTAATACCATCACCGTTCGGCGATATAATATACTCGTCAGGCTCGACAGACACCTCTTCAAAACCGGTCACAAGCTTTATAGGACCCAGGCTTGCCACTGTACTGTTTCCGACCCTGTCTCTTCCGGTAATGATATAGGTGTAAATACCCTCAATGGGCTGGGTGTTGTTGTCCCCTATACCGTCCCAGACGATTACTTTCGGCGGATTCGTGCCAAACTCAAATGTCTTGAACGTTGCGCCGGCGGCATTGACGATTTTCGCTTCGAAGATATCTCCCTCGCCGGATTTTATGGTGTTCACGATATTCATGGTGTCTTTCACGCCGTCACCGTTGGGAGAAAATGCCGTAATATTCGAACTGACGGTTATGGAAGGGGGTGTATTGTCGATTCGAATAAACTTGTAAAATGATTCGGGATGATTCCCGCTTTCGAAGAAAAGCCTGAATTCAAGTGAATAGAGCCCGTCGGGTAAAACCACCCCCTCGCTGTCTTTTCCGTCGAAACTTATTACATCCGGAAAAACCTTACTGCCGCTGTATTCCCTCACATCCCTCCCCTTTTCATCGACGATACGAAGATCCCAGTTGATGAGCCCCTCGGTGCCGCTCGAGAACAGCCGTATATCATCCATATCCGAATAGCCGTCACCATTGGGTGAAAAGGCCTTGAGTACCGGGGATGCGGATATCTTTTCATATTCCGTTCGGACGACAATACCGTCCACCGAGGATTCGGTCCGGTTGTCCGCAAAGTCCGATGCCGCAATCGTGAATTTGTACACCCCTTCCTTGACGAGAGCCCCGCTCTGGTCTCTACCGTTCCATTCGAAGACTTTCGGGACAGAGCCTGTTTTTTTCTCTTCAAGCACCGTGTTTCCGTCTCTGTCGCTGATACGTATTACAATTGCGTCGTCCTTTCCAATATTTGCGCTCTTGATTGTAATATCCAGGGTATCCTTGACTCCGTCATCGTTCGGGCTGAAGAGGAGCTCTTTCGCTTCCGCTTCGACAATGGGTGTAACATCATCAACAATGATCTGTTTCTTTTTGGTAACAATTTTATTGTTGTTCTCGTCCCAGGCTGTCAGGACGTAGCTGTACTCGCCATCGGGCACAACGTTTCCCTCAGAGTCCTCACCGTCCCATTCTATGAATTTCGGTATTTCCACCTCCTGTTTTTTCGAGAACACCCGTTTGAAGTACTTGGCGAACGTCATTTTCCTGATCTTTCTCACATCCTTCGCCTCGAAGGACTTCACCGGTTTTCCCTGCGCGTCAGTAATATCGAGTTTCCAGCCGAACACCATCGTATTGTCGTTTATACTGATATCGAGTTTTGCCAGATCGTTTATTCCGTCATGATTGGGTGAAAAATATTCACGCTCTGCATCTACCGCTGCCTCGGGCGGCTTCTTATCATACGTACCGAAGGCGACGTTTATTCCCGCATTATGCACAATCTGCCTGCTCCCGTTGAAATTTGTGGGTAGAAGCGAATAGGATAACTGGACGCCTGTGTCCTTTATATCAAAATTCAGATCAACACCCACTGAGAATGGGCCGACATCCTCCACTCCCAATCCCGCCCCGAGTTTGACATCGACCATATCAAAGAAGATATTTTCAAGGCCCACCCCTGCAAAAAAATTAAACGGATTGACGGGAATCGCCGCATGCGTTGAAAGACGCGCCCTGTAAATACCCTGCCGTATTACTTCAGCCTGCACGCCGAGATCGGCTTCAAGCGGTGGAAACGCATCGTATCCTGAATAGGAAATATTCTTTCCGATATTCTTCAGGGCCAGCCCGACTGAATGATCGAAAAATCCGAAGCCCGTACCGCCGACTTCCTTTCTGTATATTGTTCCAATATCAAAGGAGGCAAGAAAATCCCGCGCCGGCCCGTCATTAGCAAAACCCACATTGATGCCTGCTCCGAACAGCCACTGTTCACTTACCGGTTTTGAGAACGTCCCCTTCATGCCGATTACATCCCCTGCACTCACCCCCGACGGTGAGGTAAGGGCGAGCACATTGCCCGTAATGATACCGACAGTGGTCGGAAAACTTGCACCGAAATTAAGAAGAAAGTTGTCACCGCCGAATCCGCCGAGCGAAAGGCCCGAGGTAATTCGTTTGGTATCGGCAAGCGCGGCCGGGTTATACAGATTCGATTCCATGCGCATGAAATCAGCCGCGCCGCTCGACCCAAGCGGAAAATAACTGATACCGCTGCCTAAATAGTAGTACTGCGAACCGGGAATTTGATCCGCAAAAGCAAAGCCTGCCGGTACAACCAGCAGGAGAACCAGCAGAAGGGATGTCCTTTTCATCATATTTCTCCCTTTTATACAACATACGAGGGTTATACATAAAAAACCAAAATGTTCAGTATCCTGGCGAATATAAAAAATATCAGGGAAGCGCACTTTCGGTTGTAAAAGGTTCAAACCAATAAGGCTCGCTGATCAGCGGTTTTCCCATTCAGCCGGCCAGATGAACTGGAATTTCAATGGATAAAACCATACAGCCGACCTGTATAGCCAGTATAGCACATATTGCACGATTTTTTACCATTTTTCTATGATAATTTTCTATGGTCGAAAACAGGTTTGTCAGCAGCCCGTGTCATAGCGTGTATTTATAAGATTGCCGGTGGTGTTATTCGGAAAAGGGCACTCCGTCCAAAATATAGTAGAATGCAGGGGACTTCGTTGCGGTACTGTGTATCGTGTCCCGTAAAAACAGCCCGGTCAGTATGTGCGGCATTTTAACGTTATATGAAAACTGCCCGAGTTTTTCGAGAAGCCCTCTCCCCCGTGTAAACTCAACAATAGCGGGAGTGGCGATACCCGCCAATTTGGATAGTATCTTCACAGCGTCCTGCATATAACCGACCTGGTCTATGAGTCCGAGGGCTCGTGCATCTTCGGCCAGGTAAAGCCTGCCATCGGCAAGCTTTTCCACCTGCTCGCGGGTCAGGCCTTTCCTGCCCTCCGCAACCGCATCTATGAACCGATCAAGAAGACGGTCGACAATATTTTGATTCCAGGCAATCTCTTCCCTGTCTACCTCCTTGAAGGGAGACATCGAGTCTTTGTGTTTGCTCGACTTGACCGCAACATACTCGATTCCGTACTTATCCATAAGCCCTTTAAAGTTGAAATTATACATTATAACGCCGATACTGCCGGTAAGCGCAGTCGGGTACGCAACGATCTCATCGGAGGCCGAGGCGATATAGTATCCACCGGAGGCCGCCATCTGTTTGATAAAGCTGACAACGGGAATCCCGCTTTGAGCGCGAAAATTCAAGATCGTATTGTAGAGAACATCGCTTGCCGTTACACTCCCACCCGGACTGTCAATCAAAAGCAGCACACCCCGTATGTTTTTATCTTCACGTATGATGTTCAGTCTATTACGCACGGCATTTACAGGATTTTCAACATACCCGAACATACCGTCAGTGGAATCATACTCTGAAATGACGCCGTTTACCCGTATAACCGCGATCTCATCGGAGGAATCCGGATTGGAGAATGGGAATTTTTCATCTGCATATATCTTATTATACCCCTTTTGGACAAACTCCCTGTCCTTCTGAGCGGTTATGAGGCTCATAACCACAACAATAATTATCAGAATAATATTTAAAAGAACACTGATGGCAAATATCCCCGCAAGAACGGCCTTTGCAATTGTATCGAGCCAGTTTTTTCTACGGGTTTTTTTTATTTCATGATCATCATTGTACATGTACTGTTTTTCCTCTCCTTATTTATAATACGTCACGAGACGATTCATGTCAAAACATGTCTATTATTTCATGTTTCTCATTTTCCTATGTAAAGATGCAGGATTGTCGGAGGATCTTCACCGTTCAGAAGACCCATTTCCCGAAGGCATTTCTAGATACCCGCAGGTACAGGGATATTCTATTCCTGCACCTCGATCCCTTTCCAAAAGGCAAGGTACCCTCGTATATGGCTCGCCGCTTCTTTTGGTTCGGGATAGTACCAGGCGGCATCTTTGTTGATCTCACCATTCACCTCTATTGAATAGTACGACGCAAGGCCCTTCCAGGGGCACGTTGAGTGCGTGTCGCTCTCTTTCAAGTATTGGCGATTCACAGATTCAGGAGGAAAGTAGACGTTTCCTTCCACAACTTCAACAGCATCACTTTCAGCGAGCACTGTATTGTTCCATATTGCCTTGGCCATTTTTCCACCTCTGCTTTTGATATAAAAAACATTACTCCTGCATAGACCCGAGGTCAACTTTTTATATTTATAATACGGGTACAAATAAAACTAAATATTTATTATCCGGGGGCGGAAACACAAACGCCGCTTCCATCAGAAAAATATTCTTCTTGCCTGGAGGATACCGAGCGCTATGATGAGGGATGCGGTCGGAGTGCTCAGCCATCCGATGGCGATTCTCCAGAGCACCTTCAGGTTTACCGATTTACTCGATTTCACCAGGCCTACGCCCATAACCGCTCCGACGATTGCCTGTGATGTTGAGACCGGCACCCCGATAAAGGTAAATATATGAACGGTGATGTCCTGTCCTAAAACCGCAACGAGAGCGGCGAAATCGCTCATCTTTGTTATTCTGCTGCCCACCGTTCGCATTACCGGCTTGCTGTAGGTTATGACACCAAGCCCTATTGAGAGCCCTCCGATCACCGACGCTGTTACCGGAGTAAGCAATCCCGCTTTGACGAAAACCCCGGTTGCATTGGCAACATTGTTCGCACCCAATGTATAAGATCCGTATATGCCGGCAATTAGAAAACCGATCCTCATCATCAAGGACCACATACGGATATTCTTTACCCGTCCCTCTAAAAGCCAGCCAAGCACTTTGTACAGGCCGTACGAAATAACTGCCGCAGTTATCGGGTTTAACACCCAGCTCAAAAGAACCTTTACGAGTATTCTGAGGTCAACTACTCCGGATGTAAGGCCGATTGCAAGAATGGAGCCGACAATCGCCTGAGAGGTGGAAACCGGAAGCGCAAGCACGGTCAACACGTTTATCGTAATTGCTGCGGCAAGCGATGCAATAAATGCCGTTGTAATATCCATGTCAGTAAGCCCGCCGAGGGTCTTAATGCCCCGGGCCCCCTCCAGGTAAGCGCCTATAAGAACGAACACAGCTGTCAGTATCACCGCAGTCCTGTACCTGATGACACCGGTGGATACCCCGGTCCCGAATATATTTGCTGCATCGTTCGAGCCGAGGCCCCACCCAAGATAGATTCCGGCAATTATTCTAAACATAGGCATTACCGATAACCAGGGATTCGATTTTACTATTTAATAAATCCAGCAATGTCCGAAGAAATTCGGTCAACGCCATATAAAATTTCACAAAAAACTCCTCTCGATGGAGAAATTCCGCAAAAATCTTTGAAAAAAACAAAAAGAGCAGCTCAACCCGAACCGCTCTTTCTATGCACTCCCTATTTGCACTTTATAATAGTCACTATACTAAAAAAGATTGACCATCCTGAATAATAATTGTACAATACATTTACTTTAAATATTAACACTTTTTTAACAGAAAACTAACAATTATAATCGGCGATTACAAGTATTTTATTAAGGAAGCGAATAAATAAATCTTTAAGGAGGTTCACAGATGAAAAGGGCAGTTATTTTTCTCGTTGTTTGCATGCTGGTATTTCCGGTTTTTCTGTTTGCCGGAGGGCAAAAAACAACTGGAGGCAAAGCAGTTGAGGAGGGAAACGAGATTACGCTGTACACATCACTGGAGACTGATGAAACCGAAGATTACATCAAGGCTGCTGAAGCAGCAACCGGTTTGAAAATTAACTGGACCCGTTTCTCCACGGGTGTTCTCGGCGCAAAGCTTCTTGCAGAGAAGGAAAATCCTCAGGCAGACCTGGTATACGGCTGGGCCGTTACCTATCTGATGGATTTCACACAGAGGGGTTTCTTCGAGCCGTATGTTCCAAAAGAAGGCGACAAGATTCCCGCTCGGTTCAAGGACCCCAACAACAACTGGTACGCAATCGATCTGTACCTTGCCGCGTTCTGCGTGAATACGGAGAAGCTCACTGAGTACGGGCTTCCCATGCCGACCTCATGGGCAGATCTTACCAATCCGGTATATGCCGGACATCTCATTATGCCCAACCCCGCAAGCTCGGGAACGGGATTTCTGCAGGTAGCCGGAATTCTCGAAACAATGGATCCGGACTATAAGAACAAAACTGTTGCCGAAAACAAGGGCTGGGAATTTCTTGAAAAGCTCGACAAGAACATGGGCCAGTACATCAAGAGCGGTTCACGGCCTGCAAAGTACGCTGCTGCCGGCGAGTATGTGATCGGCGCATCCTTCGCGTTTGTCATTGCGAACCTCAAGAAAGAGGGAAAGCCGGTGGAGATGGTGCTCCCTGCAGAAGGCAGTGCGTATGAGCTCGAGGCAAACGCGCTCATGAAAGGGGCGAAACATCCGAACAATGCAAAGAAGTTCTTAGACTGGGCGCTTTCCGACGAAGCCATGAAACTTTACGCCAAGTGGAAAGTCGGTGTAACCAAACCCGGTATTCCGCCCGCACGGCCGGACCTGCCGAAACTCGAAGACATCAAGCTCGTTCCGATGGACTTTGACTGGCAGTCTGCAAACAGGGGCGATATCCTCATCACCTGGCAGGACAAGTTTTTAAGATAAGGAATGTGTAACCGATACTAAGGACGTTTTGTTTCCGGAAGGACAAAACGTCCTTCATTTTTTTTACAGATGGCGGACGCTTTCATAAAAAAAACTTAGAATCGCTCTAGAGCAAACTACTGCCGGTGGTGAACGGCATTATCCGGACGAAAAACGTCCGGATAACATCTTTTTACCCGGGGAGGCCTGAATGGAAAAAGATATTATTCTTGAAAGTATTACGAAGAAATTCGACAAGATTGTCGCCGTTCGCGATATGAACCTTCAGGTTAAAGAGGGGGAGTTTGTCTGCTTTCTCGGTCCCTCGGGCTGCGGCAAAACAACCACCCTTCGCATGATAGCGGGTTTTGAAACTCCCTCAAACGGCATCATTCGATACAAAGGCGAGGTCATCAACGATGTCATTCCGCAAAAGAGAAACTTCGGCATTGTGTTTCAGTCCTACGCGCTCTTTCCCCACATGACCGTTGCAGAAAATGTTGGGTTCGGCCTGAAAATGAGAAAAGTTCCCAAATCCAAAATCGACGCACGAGTCGACGAGCTGCTCGAGCTGGTAGGGCTTGCCGACCAGAAGCGTAAATACCCGCCCGAGCTTTCCGGAGGCCAGCAGCAAAGGGTAGCGCTCGTCCGATCCCTCGCGACCTATCCGGAGATTCTCCTCCTCGACGAACCGCTTTCCGCACTCGATGCAAAGATCAGGGTCAACCTGCGGGCTGAGATAAAGAGGGTACAAACGGAGCTCGGCATCACCATGATATACGTCACTCACGACCAGGAAGAAGCGCTCTCGATTTCCGACCGGGTTATCGTTATGAACAAGGGATTCATCGAGCAGGTCGACAAACCAATTGAAATATACAAGAATCCAAAATCCAGATTTGTCGCGGATTTTGTCGGCACCTCCAACTTCTTTGAAGGCGAGCTTAAAAAACACACTGTTGTTAATGATAAAACCGGAATCTCATTCAACGTTACCTCCGACGCATTCAAAGCCGCCGGCACAGCATCCGGGGCCGTTACACTTTCGATACGGCCTGAAAAAATCGTTCTTCTTACAAACGGACAAAACATACCGGCCGACTTCGACAGGGCAAACATCAAAAAGGGCACCATCGAGGTCGTCACATTTCTCGGTGTTATCGTCCGTTCGCTCGTAAAACTTGCCGGCCAGCGCATAATTGTCGATATAACAGAAACAGAGTTTGAAGAGCGGAGTATCAGCATGGGGGATACCGTCTCCTTCTATTTCCCGCCTGGTGATTTTCTCGCATTCAGGGGTGAGGGGGCATGATGAACAGACAGGAAGAGCTCAAAATAAAACCCGTGCACACCGTACTCCCCGACCAGGCGGTGGCCTATATCATTGTTTCCGTTATCTTTGTCTATTTTCTCTTTTTTCTGCTGTACCCTCTCTTACAGATATTAAAGACGAGTGTTTTCACACAGAGCGGGTTTACCCTTTCCAACTACGTCGAGTACTTCGGAAAGGCGCGTATACGAAGGTCCCTCTGGAACAGCTTTTATGTCGCCAGTGTCACAACCACAATCACTACGATTATGGCGTTTCTCGTTGCATATGCGATTACCAGAACCACCATACGGGGAAAATCCTTTCACAAGGCAGTATCCTCTCTTCCGCTCATGGCGCCTTCGGTCGTGCAGGCGCTTGCCCTGATATCACTTTTCGGAAGAAACGGGCTCATCACAAACTGGCTCAGCGGAAAGTGGGACATCTACGGCGCACCCGGTATTATCATCTCTGAGATTTTTTACTGCTTTCCCTACGCCCTTCTTATCCTTATAACAACTCTCTCTGCCGTGGATACACGCCTGAACGAGGCGGCCGAATCCCTGGGCGCAGGCCCCTTGACCGTCTTTTCAAGGATAACCATTCCGTCGGCGCGTTACGGTATCTTCTCTGCAGCGGCCCTGGCTTTCAACCTCACCATCACCGATTTCGGCAACCCGATTGTAATAGGCGGCGATTACAACGTACTTGCAACCGAGATCTATACACAGGTCAATGGAATGCAGAGGTTTGATCTGGGTGCAACGATCAGCGTGATACTGCTCGTGCCTGCAGTGCTCGCATTCGTTCTCAATAACTATTTTACCAAGCGGAACTATTCACTCATAAGCGGTGCCGCACGCCCGTTTCTCAGACCCTCAAGTATTTCGAAGAAGGCGCTCTTCTCCACGATCTCATACATCATATCAGGCGCGATTATCATCATCTTTCTCACCATACTGTGGACATCTATCGTCGATGTGTGGGGCGGCCGAGCGGGAGAATCGAGAGAGATACTGAAATGGCTCACCAGCTTCAGCACCCGTCACTACAACTTCGAGCACCGCGGCAGATCGATCTCCGTGGTATGGACGAGTTTCTGGATTTCGATTATCGTCGCCTTTTTCGGAGCGTGGCTGACGCTGATCGCAGGATATATCGTCGAAAAAAGAAAACCGCACGGAAACCAGCTTTTGTATCTCATCACCGTTTTACCGGCTGCGATCCCAGGTCTCGTTCTCGGTCTCGGGTACATCCTTGCGTTCGTCAAGGTCAACTGGCTGTACTACAAGGCATCGATAATCATACTTAACATTATTGTCGCCAATTTTACCCTCGGCATGCTCTCGACGATGACGAATATGAAAAATATCGATAAATCGGTGGACGAAGCCGCCACCTCCCTCGGCGCTGACCTGCCGAAATCATTTTTTCAGGTGATTTTTCCTCTGAGCAGGATAAGTTTCTGGAACAACGTACTCTTCTTCTTCGAACGGAGCATGGTTACCATCAGCGCCGTTATCTTTCTTGTTTCCCCGAAAGTAGATCTTGCATCGATTACCATCATCCATCTGATCGACGACGGGTACGTCGAAAGTGCCTGCGCCATGTCCACAATCGTGGTGGGGATTGTCGTTATCGTACATGTTACCTTTCTCTCTATTTTCAAGAAGAAGGGCATTAAAATAATGTAATGCCGCTATGAAAAAAATAGGACTATACTTTCTGCTGTTCCCGATCATATCGATACTGGCAGGAACGCCGTTAAAGACCGAAAGCTCTTCTAAAAAACCGAAAGCCGACAAGGCGGCGGAACATAAAATTCCTTCAGTACCGAAAAATCTAAAGGTTCTATCGGATCTCGATGAAGATACTATCCTTCAACTTTTAAAGTTTATCGATAATCGAACAGGCCTCGCGTGCATCTTTGTTTCATATGAGGGGACCGGGGACAGCTTTGACGTTTTTGTCGGCGGCTTCTTCAATCCTGCGCCTGAAATGGTTCATCCTTTTACGTCGGATGTATGGAAGGATACCAACAACGGGATAGTCTCCTGGTCCCGTTGGCAGAGCTGTCTTGTATTCAATACCATCCTACTTGATGACAACGGCCCAACTGATACAAAGCAGCCTGTTGACCTAACAGGTATGATCAGCGCGATCGACCCGCTGAAGGATAAATACACCGCTTCAGTACTGTACACCCTCTATAAAAAATACGGCAAGACGGTCCTCTATCGTATAAACAGGTACATCCCTTTATACATGAGCTCAAAAAAAGAATTAACGGCTGTACTGGAAAACGGAAGGTATGCCGGTGCTTTTACAATCGACGGACATGCGATCCCTTTACTTGAAGCAGAGTACCCTCTTCATATCGACTACACTGCACTCGACACCGATCAATTTCCCGTCACAACGGTGATGGATACAAATATCGCTTTCATATCTGCACATGCTCAAAACCTGCGAGGGGCACAGTACTTCATCGATTTCCTCGCAAGCGAGCAGTTCAGACGATTTGTGGGGAAGAACTTTTTTTTCACTCCGCCGTACCCGCAAAGAAGCCTGCAGACCGATTACCTGCCCCTGGCACTCGACGCAAACTGGTTTCAAGCCTTTACAGAAGTGTGGAAGGGTGTTGTCTTTCCCGAGGGAATCGACGAGAATCTTCTTTCGGAACTGCGGTAATCTCCTATCTTTAGGCAATTCGTTATTCGCATTTGCCTATTAGTACGTAAAAACAGCAGTGTTACATCAAGGGTTATGGCAAATTAGAGAATTTATGGTTTTATTTTAAAAAATTTAAGAATAACCCAGTCGTTAATAATATCAAGCTTCCCCTCCAGGTAAATGCCGTCAAAGGTCTGATAAATATTTCTTTCAGCCTTTGGAATCCTTCTGATTCCTTCGTATTTATTTTGAACCTCCAGTTTTAAATCCTCAATATCCTTCAGCTTTAATTTTCTGGTATTAAAAAATTGTTTTAAAACATCGACTTTGCCAGAAGTTGACCAATACCGATACTTGTAATCCATGGATTTACCTTTCGAGTATCTCTCTTGATCTTTTTGAAGTCGGACGAGCTCCTGTTTAATTGTCTTGCGGATATTCATCAATCAATTCCTTCTTTATTATTTTTAATATCATATTTGTTTTTTTTGAAACGAAGCAATAAGGTAAAAATAGCTAATAAAGAAAATATCAAAATTATATATTAAGAAAGATTGTTTACTAGACTGAAAGAATAATTCTATCATACTCTTCAATACAGTATAACACATTTTTCTTTTTTTTATTGCATTCTCTCGATTTTTTAATAATTGTGGGTCTCGGTAGAAAAAACTCCCGTACACCTTTCTGCAGGGAGTTTCGCAGGGGATCTTGCAACAGGACTGCTCATCCGGCACTTCTAAAAACATATTGCAAATGACTTCTCTTTCTAATAAAGAATCCGGATAGTATTACGCCTCCATAATTACTTTTATCCTATGAGAAGTATTATGTCTCCATAATTACCCATGCCCCATAAATAAGTATTATGTCCCTTTGATTCTGAGTTGCTGTAAGGCTTCCAGTGCGATCTCGCGATCATCAAAGTGGACTTTTTTTGTGCCAAGCACCTGGTAATCTTCATGACCCTTGCCTGCAATCAGTACAATGTCGTCCTTTTGCGCAAGCTCGATTGCACGGTAAACAGCCTCCCGGCGGTCGGGGATGATGATGTGATTGTCTCCGGTCAAACCCTTTTTAATGTCTTCTATAATTGCAAGCGGGTCTTCGGTTCTCGGGTTGTCGGAGGTCACGATAGCTATGTCGGAGCGCTCCTCAACGATCTTTCCCATCTTCGGTCGTTTCGTTCTATCCCTGTCACCGCCGCACCCGAATACGGTGATGATCCGGCCCTCCTTAAGGACAACTACCGCATCGAGGAGGTGCACGAGGGCATCCGGCGTGTGTGCGTAATCCACAAAGACGTGAAATCCCATGCCGCCCGGAACCCGTTCGAATCTGCCTGGCACGGTTTCAATGTCTCTGATCGCCTTTTGCACTGTTTTTTCTTCGATATCCATCGCACGTGCGAGCGCTACAGCCGACAGAATATTGTATATATTGTGCACACCGACAAGCCGGGTCTCATAAAGCGTTTTGTTGATGAAAAACCGAGTCCCTTTAATGGACAATGTGTAATCATGTGCAGCAAAGTCCGCACCCCGATTCAATCCATACGTTGTTTGTTCTATTCCCGTGATATTCAGAAGCTTTCTTCCATAGGGATCGTCGGAATTGATTACCATACCCGCGCCCTTATGCAGACCGGTAAAAAGCTTTGATTTAGCCCTGAAATAATCGTCCATGCTTGAATGAAAATCGAGATGGTCCTGGCTGAGATTGGTTAACACCGCATAATCGAAATCTCCGGGCAGAACCCTGTCCATGGCAAGAGCATGTGAGGACACCTCCATTACCGCATGGGTTATGCCTCCATCCCGCATCTCGGCAAATAACCGCTGTACTGCAACCGGATCGGGTGTCGTATTGTCGGCTTTTACCACGGTATCGTTGTACCTGTAGGATATCGTGCCGATAACACCGGGGTTGAATCCCGCTTCCCTGAGGATCGCCTCGAGCAGATAGGTTACCGTGGTTTTCCCATTCGTTCCTGTAATTCCTACGAGCTGAAATGAACCGGATGGGTACCCGAAAAAAGCGCGCGATATGAGCAGTACACTCTGCCGGGCCGACCGTGTCGTACACATGGCCACCGAATCGGGCGCCTTTACTCTGACCCCGTTCTCGACCACAACGGCAGCTGCACCTCGCAAAACCGCGTCATCTATATAGCGGTGTCCATTGTCCCTGTACCCATCGATTGCAATAAACATCCCGCCCTTTTTCACGGTCCTCGAATCAGCGCTTACCATCGATATATCGGGGTTGAGCATCCCATCATAGGTAACGACAGCTGCAGAATTCACTATTTCACGCAATTTCATCCTTTTTTACCACCATTTTTTCTGTTTTTTATAGTATACTGTTTTCCTGGATTATGGAATACCTCAAAGAGAGTTTATAATTTCCTGGCATGGAACTGCAATGAGATTGGTTATAAGAGACATTCTGACTGTAACGATGAACAGCAGACATGAGATCGGCCGCTATTCAATAGTCATCGATAAAGATAGGATACTGTCCGTCTCAAAGAAGCCTGTTGCACTACACCCGGGTGATACCGTCATTGACGGGAAGAACAGGATTGCACTTCCCGGGTTTATCAACGGACATATTCACTGTGATATAACTCTTGCCAGGGGCCTCGGCGATGGACTTACCCTGTATGAACAGGATCACGATTCGTGTGTGAGCAGAAAGAGGTGGTTCAGGGATGAGCTTGATAGAGAGGCGAGGCACTATGGCCGCCTGCTTCAGTACGCGGAAGCGGTAAAGGGCGGTACTGCGTTTATCTGCGATGTTCCATTCTGGTGGGAAGGGGACGATTTAACATCTCCATTCGCGGAAGTCGGTGTTGCGGGCGCAGTTGTTATGGATTACCGCACCGATTTTTTATCCGGCGAACTGGTTGATGAAAAAAGGTACTTCAAAACCGCAGAGAACCTTAGACAAAAAGGCATTCTGCCGATTGTCGAAGCACCTGCTGAAGAGGACTTTCATGAAGACCTCCTGCATATGCTTCTTAATCGCGCGGAGGATCTTGATACCCTGATCCAGATGCACCTTGCAGAAACGAAATGGCGGGAAGATATAGTCAGAAAGCGGTATAAAAAAACATCGATTGAATACCTTGACAGTATCCATTTTCTGAATCAACGGATCATCGGTTCGCACGGGGTATACATTGGCGAGAGCGACCGGGAACTGCTGAGGGACCGGGGATCGCGAATCGTTAACTGTCCGGCTGCCGAGATGAAAATTTCAGACGGAACTGCACCGGTGGTGTCACTTCTGAAAGACGGAGTACCGATCGGACTCGGCACGGACGGGGCGCTCTGGAATGATTCGGCAAGTTTGTTTTCAGAGATGAAGACGCTGCTTCTCCTGCAGAGGGTCTCATCCGAACCCTCTGCCATCAGTCCGCACGATTGCCTGTACGCGGCAACAATGGGCGGAGCGAAGGTATTTAACCTCGACAGTGACCTGGGGTCGATAGAACCGGGTAAACGGGCATGTATTACCATAGTCAATTTTTTCAACACCCGTATGCTGCCGCTTTATCATAACAACAGTTCAAACGTTCTTGAAAACCTGGTCACCTGTGCGGAAACTGCCGATGTTGAAACCGTCATCATCGACGGTGATATCGTGGTGGACAATGGAAAACTCAAAACATGTGATGAAGACACGCTTCTGGAAAAATGCCAACAGCTCGCGCTGGAAAGATTCGAAAGTATGATTTTTCGATAGTTCTTTTTTCATCAAAGGGGTACATTTACTCGGAGTTTTCAGCCCGGGTGTTACGCAAGCGTGCGCCGGCCATTTTCGGAGAAAAACGATGATTATTAAACTCCTCGATTATCTCAGTATCAACCGGGTGCTGTTCACCACAGCAACAACCAAGGAAGAGGTAATCGACGATCTGATCAAGATATCACGGGATGACGGCAAGGTAGAAGATGTCATGCGCTTCAAAAAAGCGCTTTTGAAACGCGAATCTATTATGAGTACGGGAATCGGATACGGCGTCGCCATTCCGCACGTAAAACTCCCCCAGATCGAAGAATTTTTCATTACAGTAGGAATTCATAAGAGAGGCGTAAACTGGGATTCACTCGACTGCAAACCGGTGTATCTTATTTTCCTCATCGCAGGCCCTGAAAAAAAACAGGAGAAGTATCTTCGTATTCTCGCGCAGCTGACAACGGTTATAAAAAAACCGGAGAGACGCCAACAATTTATCGAGTTGAGCACAAAGTACGAAGTGTTTGAACAGTTTGCCGATGCACTGAAATAGACCAAACTTCACTATATCTTCGTACGTATATCATGCATATTTCTGTCCTGCATTTCCATGAGCGACGAAAAGACACGTGCAACCTTACCATGCAGAGCCGGCAGCTTCAATACCATCTCATAGGTTTTTTTCGTATTCTTCTCCCTGGTATACGAGAGACACATAACATCAACCGGCGTTGCGTGTACCGGAATAGTTCCCTTTGCAAGAATTTCATCGAATACTGTAGTGTCGACATCCACCATTTCGCCCAGGTCGTCACCGTTAATAATGCATTCGTTCAGCAGGTTTTTCAGCTCGTGGAGATGATATGCCTTGTTGTCGGCAAGGCTGTCTGCAAATGATTTGAGCTCATTACCTTCAAGAAACTTTGCCGCCTTTCTATAGAATAAAAATGAATCCTGCTGTATCCTCACCGTATATCTGATCATTTCTTCAATTGTAAGTTCTTCCATTCTCTCACACTCCGTCAATTTCTCAAAACCTCTGTTAATAATTTCGACACTCGAACCATTCAGCCAAAAAGATGAACGGTTCATCGCACACATTATCGTATGAAATTTAACGAGTATTTACACGTTTGCATACTAATAAAAAATTATCTTAGATGATCTTCACATTTTTCCAGAAACAGCGATGACGGGCCGTCCACTTCGAATATTTTAATCACCTTTTTAAAATCATACACAGCCATTTCATATTTTTGTTCATAGTACATCTCAATACCGTGGGTATACAGCTTGACAGCCTGCTCCAACATCGTATGTTCATGCAGGAATATTTCATATATATCCCGTCCGATTTCCGTAGAGGATTGCGCCATATCGAGCTTTCTGAAATAGAGGGATTCCACCTTTTCGAGGTCATGTATCGAATCAGTCACAAGATAGACACCGAATGCCCGAGCTTTTTCAAGCATCTGCGCACTTGATTCAACTGAATCTCCGAGAACGAGATACTCATTACCAACAACTCCGGTGACGCCCATGTCAGATGAAACTCCCATTCGCACGGTCCATTTTATACCGCTTTTATTTCTATCGGATCGGTTCCGCTCCGCTATCCATCTCATTGTATCTTTTGCACATTGTACCGCGTTACCGTATGAGAGCGCATCTTCCCGGGGAATACCAAAAACAAGATTTATTCGGTACCCGTTTGAAAAGTTGATCAACCCGTTTTTTTTCGCAGCCGATGCTTTTAAAAATATATGAAAATCGTTGAGCTCATCCGTAATTACCTGCGGATAGAGATCCTTTATGGGTGTTAGAAAATTCTGCAACTCTATCATCAGAGATATTATATTCTGCCTTCTGCTCACTGTCTCTGTAATATTTTTTTCATTCAGTTTTAAAAGTATTTTATCCGGAATATGCTTCTTATACAGGAACACAATCTTTTTTAAATTATCTCTCTGTTTCATGAGTGCATTCAGCTTTTCTTCACGCTTTTTTATCCACTCTCCAACCCGTGTGGTCATAGCATTGTAGCCCTCAATGAAAGCTTTCTCATCAGTGCCGAATCCACCCTGCAGCATCGAGGGCGTCTTTTCCTTTCCCTGGACAACATTTTGAAACCGCCTTACGGCTGTATCCATAAACATATGCCACATCCTGAACATTCTCCCGTTTATTATTAAAACAATCAATGCCAGCACAGCAGTAAGACCGGCAACAACAAACAGGAGTAGATTCCTGTACTGAAAAACATCCCTATTTTTGGAAAACACGAAAAAGGTGAGGCCGAGCTCACTGTAATTCACAAAGTAACCGAATTTTTCCGGCAGTACGAGCTTTCCCTCAATTTGTGAAGCGGTACCGGATAACACTTCATCAGGCGCCTTAAGTCCGCGGCCGGAAGGAGGATATACAAGCCCGCCGTTCTCGGTCTTGAATATCATGATTGACTGTGAAGCATCAACTGCGAAGTAATCGGCAATGGAGCCAACTACGTTGTTGTACACACCATCCGGATATCCACCTTGCTTTGTGTTAATATCCGCATCCATTCGAAGCGCCTGAATCCTCGCATCAATCAACGAAAGAATAAACTGCAGTGTTTCCCGGTTTTCGGTGAGTTTCTGATCTTTCAGATCTGTTGTATAAAACAGGTAAATGATGAAAAGAGTTATCGAAAGCGAAATAAGGTAAATAGACGCAATATTCAGCAGGGTTTTCGTTTTTGTTTTCATCTATAACGGTCTTCTACGTAACTTCGAGCAAGTTGCTGTTTGATACTCGGTCGCGAAATGATACATCCTGTCAAGGACGTACGACACTTTATTCTTCCACTCTTTTAATACGGGCTCCCAGGAAGCCGAGTCTTTCTTCGAGGCGGAGGTATCCCCTATCTATCTGCCCGACATTGTGTATGATACTCTCACCTTCAGCGCAAAGACTCGCAATAAGGAGCGCCATCCCGGCCCGAATGTCAGGACTGACAAGTTCTGTTCCGTAAAGCTTTGAGACACCGGCAACAACAACCCGGTGCGGGTCACAAAGAACAATTCGCGCGCCCATGGCGGAAAGTCTGTCAGCAAAGAAAAGCCTGCCGTCAAACATTTTTTCGAAAATAAGGACTGTGCCTTCTGACTGCGTGGCCGTCACAACTGCGATGCTGGTGAGGTCCGTCGGGAACCCCGGCCACGGCGCATCGTAAATGGTTGTTATCTCTCCGAAATGGTCGTTTTTAATCACCAGTTTCTGACCGCCTGGTACAACGATATCGTTTTCCCGTACATCAACCGTCACACCCAGTTTTTCAAAATAATAGAGGATCATGGTCAGGTGGCCCACTTCAACGTTTTTAACGGTTATTTCCCCCCCCGTAACAGCGGCAAGGCTGATGAAGCTTCCCACTTCAATGTGATCGCCTATAATACGCCATTTCCCCCCGGAAAGTGAGCTTGATCCTTCGATGGTAAGCACGTTACTACCCGCCCCGGATATTCGTGCCCCAAGCGCATTCAGAAAACCGATGAGGTCCTGCACATGCGGTTCCGAGGCGGCATTTCGTATTACTGTCGTGCCCTCTGACAGCACACTTGCCATAATTGCATTCTCAGTAGCGGTAACACTCGGCTCGTCGAGAAAGACACCGGCCCCCGTCAGCTTCCCACTTTCAATTGAAAAACCCTGTTTCTCGGTTCGCACCGCAGCTCCGAGTGCCTGGAGGCCTAAAAAATGGGTGTCGAGGCGCCTTCTTCCTATTACATCGCCCCCCGGGGGCGGGAAAACAACATTCTTTGACCGGGCGACAAGCGGTCCCGCCAGCAGTATTGAAGCACGGATCTCGCATGCATACTCCCTGTTCAAAGCAATTGTTTTCTTATCGGGGATACGGGTTTTTATAGACAGTATATCCTCATCGAGCCATCTGACATCCGAGTCAAGCGATTCGAGGAGATTCACCATGATTTCCACATCCCTGATTTTCGGGATGTTTTCAAGAATTATTTCTTCATCAGTTAGAAGGGTAGCAGCCAGAATGGGGAGAGCAGCATTTTTATTACCGCTGGGAGTCACGGTTCCATGCAGTTTATATCCGCCCTGGACTACAAACTTTTCCATCCACCTCTCCCGGAATTCCTTTCAATAATGTATGGCAGCGCATTTCTTTTTGCAACATTTTTATTTCGATTGGCTCATGCACTGTTTTTATTTGAAGCTTAATAACAGTGTTAGTATATTCTACCCACAGTGTAAAAAATCCCCGGAGCCACCGTCATGGAGACTATACGAACACGTTTTGCGCCAAGTCCCACAGGGTTTCTCCATATCGGTGGTCTGAGAACAGCACTGTTTTCCTACCTCTTCGCAAAACATCACAGCGGCACATTTATTCTACGAATTGAAGACACGGACAGGTCCAGGTTTGTCGGTGAGGCGCTCGAAGATATCGTGCACTCTTTGAAATGGCTCGGTATACAGTGGGAAGAGGGCCCAGACATCGGTGGGCCTTTCGGCCCGTATATGCAGTCAGAACGCACTGACCTGTATCGAACATATGCTGAAAAGCTGATAGACTCGGGTAATGCGTACAGATGCTACTGCACACCTGAACGTCTTGCGGCGCTCAGGAAAGAACGTGAAAAGTTGGGCCTCGATACGGGTTATGACAGGCACTGCAGGAATCTTACTGAAGATAAGAAAGAGCAGCATGAAAAAGAACAAGACACGTCTGTGATTCGTCTTAAGGCTCCGCTTGAGGGTAAAACCGCATTCAACGATCTCATCAGAGGTAGAATCGTTACAAACAACGGACTGCTCGATGACCTGGTACTCCTCAAGTCGGACGGTTTTCCGACCTACCATCTTGCGAATGTGGTTGACGATCACCGTATGGAAATATCTCATGTCATACGAGGCGAGGAGTGGATATCAAGCACACCGCGTCACATGATTCTTTACAAAGCATTCGGTTGGGGGCCTCCCGAATTCGCACATGTACCGGTTATCCTCGCTTCCGGTGGGGGTAAGCTTTCCAAAAGGCACGGCGCAACCATGGTGAAAGAGTTCATCGAGAGGGGGTATCTCGGTGAAGCCGTGCTCAACTTTATCGCTTTGTTGGGGTGGTCTCTTGACGATAAAACCGAGCTGTTCAGCATGTCCGATCTTATCCGCGAATTTGACATTACCAGGGTAAACAAATCGGCCGCTGTTTTTTCATATGAAAAACTCGACTGGTTCAACGGAGTTTATATCCGGAAAAAATCTCCGCAGGAACTCTACGAGCTTGTTTACCCGTACCTCAAGAGGGACGGCATTGTTACCTCGAAAAACAGTATTCAGAAGGAATACCTTCTCCGGATCCTCCCGCTCGTTCGCGAGCGGCTCAAGCTTCTTTCTGAGATAACCAATTACGTCTGGTTCTTTTTTGACGACAGATTCGAGATAAAAGATCCGACTGCTTTGATTCCGAAGAAATTGTCTTCAAAAGACACGGTTAATATTCTACACGCAGCGACCGAGGAGCTCGATGCTGTCGATCCTTTTCAGGATACCCAGATCGAAGCCGCAATGAGGGACCTGGTAAATGAGCTCACCCTGAAGGCCGGCCAGGTTTTTATGACACTTCGGGTTGCAATAACAGGAACAAAAGTTTCACCGGGACTTTTTGAAACAATGAGAGTGCTGGGTAAAGAACGCGTGCTTTCGAGAATGAAAAGCGCAATCGAAATTTTGGAGAAATTAAAACTATTTAACACATGAGAGAGGAGCTGATCGTTGGTAAGTTTCGGTCTACTTGGATTGATTCCCTTTATACTTGCAATTTTTTTTCTCCTGTGGCAGCGGGACGTTATCTTTCCCATCATCGGCAGTCTGATATTAGGTTCCATTATTCTTTCACGATTCAATCCGCTCCTCGGTTTCTTTCACACCGCCGGCAGCATAGCAGGCACTGCATTTACTGACAGTACCAATATTTTGGTTTTACTAATAATCGGTGAGGCTTTGCTTTTCTTTTCCCTGCTAAACAGGAGCGGATTTATACATGCGTTTACAAAAAAACTAGCAAATAATAATCTTACAAAAGGAATCCTTGAAGCAGTTGAGCTTGTTTCGGGACTCGCCGTATGTATCGACCGATACCTTGCCGTACTGCTCATCGGTCTATTTTCACGGCCTTTTGCTGAACGAAAAAAACTGTCATCACTGAAACATGCGTATATTCTCAATACCTCAACATCGGCTGTTTCAACTCTCATACCGTTTACAACACTCACTCCGCTCATCATAACCGTGATCGGAACCGCCTTTGAAGGACTCGGCATCGAGTATTCACCTGTCATGGCCTTTTATAAAAGCATACCGTATCAATTTTCCTCGATATTTGCTGTATTCACCGTTATAACGTCCATTGCATTAAAGAAGGATATTTTCCTCATGAAGGAAGGCCGGTATAAAGACTCGGCGCCGTTCATTCATTTCGGAATTGAAACTGAAAAGCGAGCAAAACCCTCTGACAGACTGGCACTCTACGGTGTGCCTGCAGCCCTTTTAATTGTTTTAGGCAGTATCCTGCTCAGCCTTCTGTTTGAAAACAGACTGCCTGCGGCGAATGCCGTCGAGAATGTACGGAACTTTCAGCTTGTATTCATGAACGCCCTGTTCTCGGGCATGATATTTGTCATTGTTTTTCTGCTTTTGACAAAATCAATAACATACAATCAATTAAAACCTAACAAGGTTATTCTCACCCCACTGGTAACGGCACTCTATCTGATGCTTGCCATGTCGGCCCACGCAATGGCAAAAAAAATCGGCTTTCAGTCGTCGATCACCGCATTAATTCTAAGAGGTTCATTACCTGCGGTTCTGGTTCCTCTGATTGTATTTCTGCTCTCATCGGTTTTCAGTTTTTTCAGTGGGTCATCAACGCTTACCATACTGACAATGATTCCTTTAGCTTTGAAGCTACTTGGTTTAAATTTTCCTGATCCGCACATTGTCGGAAACCTGACCTTTGCGACAATTGGATCGGTACTATCAGGCGCCTCCTTCGGGGACATCAATTCTCCCCTATCACTCAACTTCATTCTTTCCACAGCAATCGTGAAATCTTCGGTAAACGGCCACTTCAATACACAGATCATCTACTCATTCATTGCCGCAGCAGTCACGATCTTTTGCGGGTATGTGTTACTCATAGCGGGAGCACGCCCGTATCTTTCAATTTCCGCAGGATTTCTCGTGATTGCAGGAATATTTATTCTCATCGACCGTAGAAACAACCGGTGAGCGACAGTAGGACGTCTTTCTTGCTTCAATAAATAAGTATAATTACCCTTTTTACGGTAAATTCAATATTTTATCTGAATATATTAAAAATACAGTAATTTATTCTTTACAAGTATCATTTGCGATTAGATAAAATATTTTTTGATATCTAAATAATTTATTTAAAATGATCTTAATGGTTGAATTATCCTTTTATTTTTGATACACTGCAATAGCGTACGACTCAATCGCATACCTATGGAAGAAAGGAGATAACATGCTTAAGGGAGAGGGAAAAATTATCAGCACTGAGGAAGCGGCGCGTCTTCTTGGTGTTTCACAACAGTCGGTACGAAAATGGTGCCAGAGCGCTAAGATCCGGGCGAAAACGACACCCGGCGGGTTTTACAAAATAGAACGATCAGAGCTCGAGCGGTTCAGACAGGAATTTAACATGCCGAATCTTGATTCCAACGAGTTCGTTCTCATCATCGAGGAGAATACCGACAGGATTAAATTCTTGAGCGGTCTGCTCGAAATGCTTGATTTCGATGTTATAACGGCAGATGACCTCATCAGTATTGGTATCTCCATCGGTAATAATCGACCGTCATTCATTATATCCGGTACTCGGCTGTCAAAACTATCCTTGAAATCATTAATCGATTCATTTTCCGAAAATGAAGAAACGAAGAATCTCTCCCTCCTGATTATCGCCGAAGAGGGTGAAGATTTAACAGAAATTAAAAAACAGCTTACCGGAACACGGAATTTCAGCGTGTTGCATGAGCCGCTTGATATTCATCAATTTAAACGAGAGGTTGAAAAACTCGCATAAAAAACTAAAGGGCACTGCCTCTGGTAGCAACCGGATGTGATACCCGACACTATAAACAGGCGCATCCGTCGACCGGATGCGCCTGTTTTATTCAGCGATTATTCAAAACGAAATTTTCTGCTTCTTTCACGCAGTCATTTTTCTATTTGCTAAAATCCGTTAAAAAATAGCCTTTTCTGTTTCAGCATCAAACAAATGGCATTTTTTCAGATCAACGGCAAATCCTACTTCATCTCCCAATTCTGTTCTGTACTGGGACGGGACACGTACCACAAAGTTGTCGCCTCCTGCACTCAGGTACAGGTAAATTTCAGAACCAAGGGGCTCGATAACTTCGACTTTCGCCCGAACTACCTTACCCTCCTTGTCTTTGGAGATATTCTCGTCGATCATGTCTTCAGGACGAAAACCGAATGTAACCTTTTTCCCTTCAAAGGATGCTATTGTTTGATACTTGTCTTGCGGCATGATCACCTTAATGCCATCCGTTTTCACAAAATAGTCTGATCCCTCTTTCACCAGATCGGAGTCCATGAAGTTCATCGACGGGCTTCCGATGAATCCGGCGACGAACTTGTTGACGGGATTATTGTAGAGTGTAAGCGGGTCGGATACCTGCTGGATAAGACCGTCCTTCAGCACCACGATTCTGCTTCCCATGGTCATTGCCTCTACCTGGTCGTGGGTGACATAGATAATGGTCGCCTGGAGGGCATGATGCAGCTTCGCAATCTCCGCGCGCATCTGAACGCGGAGCTTTGCGTCGAGGTTTGAAAGAGGCTCATCGAACAGGAAAACGGCCGGTTTTCTCACAATGGCCCTTCCGACCGCAACTCTCTGTCTCTGGCCGCCTGAGAGCGCCTTCGGTTTTCTGTCGAGCAGATGCTCGATATCCAGTATCTGCGCCGCTTCATGCACCCGGCGGTTGATCTCTTCTTTCTTCATCTTCCTCAATTCAAGTCCGAACGACAGGTTCTTGTACACATTCATATGGGGATACAGCGCATAGTTCTGAAAGACCATTGCAATATCCCTGTCTTTCGGCGGTATATC
>Ga0315536_1000300_pt1 | contig 24817 bp, 21 predicted proteins | sample SalMarSW160230MG_FD_203093 | JGI IMG/M metagenome (GOLD analysis project Ga0315536, IMG submission 203093) | Salt marsh sediment microbial communities from the Plum Island Ecosystem LTER, Massachusetts, United States - Salt Marsh Sediment SW1602-30 ...
AAAAAGACAGATCACACCGAAGACGGAGGCGATTCGTTTTTTAGCCATGTTCGCTCCTTCTGGTAAACCGGCCGTTCATGGGATCCAACAAGACTCCGGGAATGCCGGTCTCATCCTGCAATAGCACGAAGCGGCCGAAGCCGGTGTTCCAGCGGTTCATCAGCGAAAAACCGAACCCGTTCCATTTCCACAACGCGACCGCCCTGCCCTGGGTGGGTAGATCATACGCGGTTTCCACCGTCATGAGTTCGTCGCGGCCGTCGGCATCCCAGTCGGCGGCGAAAAAGGCAAGTACGGGTTCCGCCATTGCGGATCCTGCCCATAATTCGCGGAAACGCGTCCCCCCCCATCCCCAGAGGATTATATGACAAGAACGATTCTGTGCATCGTGAAACCCGGTGATCCGCCCGCCGTGGGGAAGCCAGGCATCGACCGGCCACGGCTTGAACGGCCGCCAAACCGCCATGACGACTTCCGGCTGGCCGTCCTGATTTACGTCGGCGATCTGCACCAAAGTTACTTCCCACTCCGATGGAGTGGACCAGAGGCGTGCGGCGTTGCGCAGTATGGTGATTTGCCCGTCGCGGGAGACAATCCGTTCCATCGATCCGTCAGAATCCAGGTCGGCTTCGAGTAGAGGTACCGGGGGATGGGTTGGACGTGGAGAGGCGGTAATCCATTCCCCCCGTTCCCACAGCAGAAGCACTGGAGGGGAGCGGAAGGTTGTGAGCAGGGAAACAAACACCATGAGAACCAGGAGGGAGCGCGGCATAGCTTTTGAACAGATATTGTACAATTATGATCCGGGAATGGCAACGCAGGGAACAGTTATTTCCTTCATGCACTGCTTTTTCCGGTTCACTCGTTTGGGCAGGAAGAAAACCGTTGCGAGGCGTGATGGATGTGCGTCTCTGTTTAGAGAGAGGAAGCCATGAAAAAAATCACGAACGACAATCTGCAAGCGGCCTTCGCCGGCGAAAGCCAGGCCCATATCCGATACCTGTATTTTGCGGAAACCGCGAAAAAAGAAGGTCTGGACAACATCGCGCGGTTGTTCGCGGCAGCGGCGTTGTCCGAGCAGATCCACGCCGGCAATCATTTAAAGGCGCTGGATGGAATTCAGGATACCCCGTCCAATTTAACGGCGGCCGCCGGCGGCGAGGAATTCGAAATCGAGGAAATGTACCCTTCGTATATCACGATCGCCGAGCAGCAGGCCGAAAAACGGGCGCAGCGCTCCATGCAAAATGCATTACAGACGGAGAAGGTCCACCTGGGGTTATACCGCAGCGCGTCGACCAACCTTTCGGCCGGGAAGGACATCCGGGAAGTGGAGTATTACGTCTGCCCCGTCTGCGGATTTACGATGGAGGGAATTGCGCCGGATGTGTGCCCGGTCTGCGGCGCGAAACATGAAGTATTTAAGAAATTCTAGTTTTGGCGGCTAATACGTAACCTCAATTTGCAGACTATCGACCATAGACGATAGCGGGTAATCCTACGGGTACCAATCTCTCAAGGCCGGAGGTTCTTACTGTCCCTCCGGCTGCGGCATAATGCGGATGGGAGAACCCGGTTTTTCTATCACTCCCTGGCGACGGTTCATGGTCCGATCGTCGATGGTCATTAGCAGAAGGGGCATTTTCCGCTTATTCTTCGAAACTCTCCACATGATAGATTGACACATCGAGCTTTTCCCGGCGCCACAGATCGTAATCGAATCCCATTTTCTCGCACAGCATATCCAGAAACGAAGTCGGGGCGGGCACCTGTTCCCATACCTGCGGGAGGAAGGTGGCGCGGCGCATTCCGCGGGCGAGGATAACGCCGTCATCGCCCGGATGCAGCAGACCGGGGAGAGCTTCCGGATTGGCATAATGAAGGGGCACCGGAGCGCTTAATACGGATACTTCGATGTGCAGATCTTTAAATTCGGATTCGCTCAGCGGAGAAAAGCGGAAATCACGGAATGCCGCATCGCCGGCATGTTCCTGGACATCCGCGGCAAGCGGCTGGCGGGCTTCCAGGCTGCCGATGCATCCGCGTAAATTTCCGGCAAGGGTCAGGGTGACAAAACAGGCGCCCGGGGCCTGCAGCTCCGGCGGGAGCGAAGAAAGGTCGAGCCGCGATTCAATTTTGTCCCTCAACTGCGAGGCAATCGAATCCCGGGCGATGGTTAGTAATTTTTCTTTGCATGCATCCGACAACATCGGGATCCCTTTCGCTCCCGTCCGCAGGGATGCGGGCGGTTATGCTTTTTCCACGATGACCGCAGTGCCGTACGCCAGAACTTCCGTGACCCCCTCCATGACATCGTTGGCATCGTATCGGACACCGATAATCGCATTGGCGCCAAGAGCTTGCGCGTGCTCCAGCAGCAGCTGGAAGGCTTCCAGGCGGGCGTGTTCACATAATTCGGTGAAGATGGTGATATTCCCGCCGAAGATCGTCTGGATCCCGCCCGCAAAATTACCAAGGACGCTGCGCGAACGGACGGTAATGCCGCGCACGATCCCGAGGTTGCGGACGATCCGGTATCCTTCAATTGTGAAAGCGGTGCTGGTCATGGATGAATCCATGCGGACCTCCTTTTTACGCGGTTCTTCCGGACCACTCGCCCGGGAAGGCCTCCAACGCGCGTTCGGCCGCATTGGCGATATTCGGATCCTTGTCAAAGCGGCGCATACGGATGACATCTTGGGCTTCCTTGGTGCGGAATTCCACCAGGGCGATTAGCGCCAACAGCCGCGCGGGACCGTTGGATCCTTCCTGAAGATTCCCATCGACCAGGAGATATCCCTGGCGCGGGTTTTTAAGTATCTCAATCAAGACCGGGATGACAACGGGATTCTGGATTTTCACAAGCTTCTGGACTGCCGCCTGGCCTGTATCCAGTTCGGCGGCGCGTACAGCCCGAAACCGCAGAATTTGGACCAGCGTTCGGATGGCGACATCTGAAACCACTGGGTCGGGATCTTCCAGCGCGGCTTCAAGATCCGCGATGATCGATTCATCCTGGGACATGCCCGAGCGGTTGGAAAATTCCACCGCCGTTTCCTGTCGGACCCGGGCGCCTCCACTGCGAAGATCGTAGGAAGTCTGCGCGCGCTGGACCAGCCGGCCGACCGGAGTGTTGGCCGTTGCGGCGGCGGCTTTATTGAAAAGCGCGGCCTTCTCTTCCGGGTCCATGGCCATGATCTGCTTTGCCCGTTTTACGGCCTCGACCACCTCCACATCCCCGCAGCCGAGGAGTTCCTCCAGCGCGGTCAGCATCGCTTTCTCACCCGAGGGATTTTCGATCGCGCGGATGCGGTCGCGCCACACATTTACCTGATCCGCCAGGAGCATTTGTTTGTCCTTGAGAGCTTCCTGTTCCTTGACGATGCGTGGACGCTCGGTTTCCTCCTCTTCCACCCATTTACGGCGCAGAATGGCGAGGTTGTCGGCAATCGAGGTGAACTCACGCTGGATGGCGGCCGCCTTCCGATCAAGCACTATTGCAAGTTCTCGTAATTCGAGGATGACCAAATTTGGCTCTCCGCTGGGGGCATGTCGCCGGATCTGCCCGGGGTACCGGCAGTCCTTGAATCATAGCACTCGAAAAGTGCGCGTCAAGTGGACCACAGAAGCGGGGTGATACAATTTTCAGCGGGATAGGTTGAGCATGAGCATTCCACCGGTCGATCTTCACCATCACGCCCGCCAGACCAAGCGACGGCTTTTCGCCGGCGGTTTGGGGCTGGTTTTCGTGGTCGGGACCGTCCTGATTGCCGTCACCTACGGAACCCCGGCCGCGGGATGCGGCGTGGCGTTCTTTCTTGTGGCGCTGATACCCATAGGGTTAATCAGCCTGGTCTTGGCCGGGCTGCAATGGATCTCGGATCGTTCCAAGCAGGACGATGCCGAAGGTGGCAAAACGGAATGACTACGCGCAAAGTCGTCATGCGATCAATCATGAGTTTGGCAGGATTGGCGGTCATCGTGATCCTGGGACTCAGCATCGCATCGAATCCTCCGCCGCAAATGCACGCTTCCCCGACAGTGGATTCCACGCAAATATCCGGCGTGTCCCCTTTTTCCCCCACCCTTCCGGGCGAGCGGATATCCATTCAAACCAATTCTCTTCTTCCCGGTCGGGAAATCCTTTCCCGTGCGAACCTGGATGCGTTGACGGAACTGGGATATTTTGGACGCGGTTGGCCCGCCGCCGCCGCGTTTTCCCCGGATGGGTCGCGCCTGGCCATCGGAACATCGCGCGGCGTGGAGATCCTTTTCACATCAGATTGGACATCGGCCGCAGGTTTTGCTTATACCTCGCCGGTTCTGGCGGTCCGATATTCTCCCGACGGTGAATTGCTGGCAGCCGGGTTTAAGGATGGATCGGTGCTGGTCCTCGATGCCGCATCGGGAAAAACGCTGCAGCGACTCCTCTGGCACGCGCGGCCGGTGCACGGTCTGGCCTTCTCCGGATGGACACGGGAGGGGCAGACATCGGCGTTCCTCGCCTCGGGCGCCGAAGATGGATCCGTCGCTGTGTGGGATTTAAAATCCGGAATGGCCCGCTACCGGTTCACCAATCCGCTGCTCGGGTACTGGGGGTACGGCATTCGCAGCCTTGCCTTTTCACCGGATGATACGGTTTTGGTGACGGGCGGCGACCAGGGGTATCTCTCCCGGTGGAATTTGGCGACGGGAGAGGAACTTCCGCGCCTGCAAACACAGTTCGGATTGCTGTTTGGCATCGCTTTTTCCCCGGACGGCAGCCGGCTGGCTTCCGCCTGCGGGGACGGCACTGTTCAATTGTGGGATTACGCCTCCGGGGAGCCGCTTGCGCTCCTGCAAGGGCATGCCTACGGCGCCTGGAGCGCCGCCTGGAATTCCGACGGGGACAGGCTGGCGACCAGCGCGGGCGACGGTATGATCAAAATTTGGGATCCGGAATCGGGTAGCCTGTTGCGCGAGAAAGCCGCCACTTTCACAAAAATCGACGCATTGCAATTTTCCCCTGACGATACCCAACTGGCGGCGGTCTCCATCGGCGAGCGCGCGATGATTCTGGACGCGCAGTCACTCGCGGAAATCCGGGTCTTTTCGGATATGCTCGGCGGGATACGCTCGACGGCATTCTTTCCAGCCGGGGATTGGGCCGCGTTGAGCGTGGAAAATGGGATGACCTACCTGTGGAACTTCTCCAAGGGAGAGGTGTTTCCGATTGGAAATCCGCGCCCGGCCAGCAAGGCTAATCTCTCCGCCGAATTCTCTCCCCGCGGCGGAATTCTTGCCACCGCGGATGGATTGCCCGGAATCGTGCGCCTGATCAATCTGGAAACGCTTTCCCCCCGAACCGAGTTTCGCGTGATGGGGGTGCGGGCGCTTGCCTTCTCACCGGACGGGAAGATTCTGGCCGCCGGGGGGAACGGCGTGCTCACGCTTGCGGATTTGGATACCGGAGTGAACCGCAATCTATCCATCCCATCACGGATAACCAGCCTTGCCTTCCTTCAACCTGCGGAAGAAGGGGCGCTGCTCCTGGCCGGCGGATTGGAGGATGGATCGGTACTCGTTTGGGATCTGAATGATCCGGAGAAGCCGGCCGAATTATCCGCATCCGGAAATCCGGCGATTTGGAGCCTGGCGGTTTCCGGATCGTTGCTTGCAGCCGGAGATGACCGGGGGGACATCCGGATCTGGGATATGACCCGCCGGGTTCTCCAGCGGACCTTCTCAGGCTACATGAGTTCGGTATTCGGACTCACGATTTCGCCGGACGGAACGCTGCTGGCCGCCGGGGGTATTCAAGGAACGATCCGGTTCTGGTCACTGCAAAACGGAATGTTGGTCCGGGTAATCCCCGCCCACAACGGATGGGTGAACGGGTTGGCTTTTTCTCCGGATGGACGGTGGCTGCTCTCTGGCGGATCGGATGGCGTGGGACGCATATGGGGAATCCGGGCATGAAGTATTTTCCATAAAGCCTGCACCGGCCGCAAGCCGGGGCAGGCTGAAAAAGATCAGAAGAAATAATAATTCGAACTCTCCGTGAAATCCGAATAATCCGTTTACTCCGCAGACGAAGGAAATTAAGCTGAGTAGATACTTAGAAAGTATGAATTCAAGAATTCCCTGACATGTCAGCACGTGGTAAAATCCATTCGCCGATATTATTTCAACACAGATAAACGGCCATATGAAACGGCCGATCGAACGGGAGAGAGCCATGAAGATCGTAATGGGATTCGATCATGCCGGGTACCTGCTCAAGCCGGTTCTAATAGAAACGGTCCGCCAGGCCGGTCACCAGGTACTGGATGTTGGAACGGATTCCCCCGCTCCGGTAGACTATCCGGATATTGTCCAAAAAGCCGGCCGGGCAATTCTTGAAAAACAAGCCGTCCGCGGAATACTGGTATGCGGCTCCGGGGTCGGCGCCTGCATCGCCGCGAATAAAATCAACGGCATCTATGCCGGCGTGTGCCACGACACGTATTCCGCCCATCAGGGCGTCGAGCATGACGACATGAACGTCCTCTGCCTTGGTTCGCGGATCGTCGGATCGGAACTGGCGCGGGAGTTGGTTCGGGCTTTCCTTGCCGCGCGGTTTTCCAAAGACGAACGCCACCGGCGGCGCGTGGGAAAAATCCGCGCGATGGAATCCGAAGCCGCGGGAAAGGCCGACCATGACCGATAATCCGCTAGTCCGCTTGAATCGGATGGGACAATCCGTTTGGTACGACAACATCCGGCGGGGGCTGCTGGAATCCGGCGAGATGGCACGCATGGTACGTGATGGGGAAATCCGGGGAGTCACCTCGAATCCGACAATTTTCGAAAATGCGATCGCCCGGTCGGAGGAATATGATTCCGCAATCCGCGGACTGTCCGGAAAGACCTATACCGCCGAACAGGCGTACGAGATGCTCGCCTTGGAGGATATTCGGGCGGCGGCGGATATTTTCCGCCCGGTATGGGAGGAGAGCGGCGGGGTCGACGGGTACATATCCCTTGAAGTATCGCCCACCTTGGCAAACAATCCATCCGCAACCTTTCGGGAGGCCGTGCGGCTGTTCCAGGCGGTCGGCAAGCCGAACCTGATGGTGAAGATCCCGGGAACCTCGGCCTGCCTGGACGCCATCCGTCAGGCGATCGGAGAGGGCATCCCGGTGAACGTCACGCTGTTGTTCTCGGTCGAACGCTACCGCAAAGTGATGGAAGCTTACCTGACCGGGCTGGAAGAAAGGCTGGCGCGTGGCTTACGCGTCGACCGGGTCGCCTCGGTGGCTTCCTTTTTTGTCTCGCGGGTTGATACGCTGGTGGATCGGCTGCTGGATCAGATGATGTCCGATCTTTCCATCTCGGAGGATATCCACCATTCCCTGCGTGGAAAAGCCGCGATTGCGAACACCCGGCTGGCCTATAGGGCGTTTTCCGAGTTCTTCCGGGGATCGCGCTGGTTGAAGATTGCTTCATACGGTGCGCGGATTCAGCGGCCGTTGTGGGCATCGACCAGCACCAAAGATCCTGCCTATCCGGATACGTATTATGTCGATGCTCTGGTCGCCAACGACAGCGTCAACACAATGCCCCCCGCGACCGTTGCCGCGTACCGCGACCACGGAAATCCGGCTGTCAGGATCAACGACGATCTCGAGCATGCGCTGGCCCTGACCGGGAACCTGGCCAAAGCAGGAATCGCGCTGGAGCAAGTAACCTATCAATTGGAACTCGAGGGTGTACAAGCGTTCCAAAGATCGTACGAATCCCTGCTGGCGGCGGTAAAAGAACGGCTGCCCGGCCAGGAACCAAAAGGGTAAATTATCGGCATTATTCCGTCACCGACATCCTTGCACAACAGGCCCGGGACGGTTATAATGCCGCCGTTTCAGAGCGAACCGGACGGGGTCGGGCTCGCGGGTAATCAACCGGAGCACCGGCCCCCATTTAAAACCGGAACATAGTGGGCTATCCTCTCCTGGTCTTATCATCCCCCAACCCGAACCGAATCGGCTTTTGGAGGAACCGCCCTTCAGGGAAGCATGGAGAAGTACACCCGCCTGAAATCTTGGAGGCAATGATGACGGAAAATCCTGAAATGGGTGGAAAAGTTTTATTGGCCGATCTCAAACCGAAGACTCCGTTAAAAGGCATTGTTAGACGGATTGAGCTCTCGGGCGCTGTGGTGGATGTTGGCGCAGAACGCGACGGTCTGCTGCATATTTCAGCTTTGGGCAAGGAAAAAATCAACCGGGTGCAGGACGTCCTGCAGCCCGACCAGGAAATTTCTGTTTGGGTGAAAAAAGTGGATGCGGCCAAAGGCGAATTGCATCTGACCATGATCGCCCCCCTGGCCCACGATTGGAACGATCTGCGCACCGGCACCGTGGTGCACGGAAAAGTAACCCGAATCGAAAAATTCGGCGTTTTCCTGGATTTCGGCGCCGAGCGGCCGGGATTGATCCATATCAGCGAACTTTCGAACGAATACATTAAAGACATTTCCAGCGTGGCAAAGGTTGGGGATGAAATTGAGGCGACCATCCTCGAAGTGGACCGCAAGAAAAAACAGGTCCACCTCAGCCGAAAAGCATTGGAAGCCAAACCCCAGCCTCAGGCGAAAAAGGAAGAAGCGGTCGAGTCCGAGGAGCCGGAAGTAAAAACCGTTACGACGATGGAAGCCGCCTTCCTCAAAGCGCAAACCGGAAATTCGGGCGGAACCACCGCCGGTACGCGGATGCGCGAACTGACGGAAAAGAAACGGCGGCAGCAAGAGGATATTCTGAGCCGCACCCTGGAAACTGCGCCGAGAAAATAATCTGTCTATTGAAAAGCCGCCAGAGGTCAACACGACTTCTTGATGTCCCGAAAACGGCGTCACCTTTTTAAATAAATGATCGGGCGGGGTCTACAACTCGCCCGATCATGTAATATAGATTGCTCATCGCCGGCGGTTACTCCCGATGAGCCGTTTCCATTCGAATTGCCGGCGGCTTACGGCTCGTCTTCGTCAAAAGGTTCTTCTTCGTCATCCTCTTCAATTTCAAAACCTTCTTCGTCGTTTTCCCAATCCTCATCGAATTCGTCTTCTTCCCATTCCTCCTCGGTTCCCGTTTCCTCGGATTGGGAGTAGGTCTGGCAGCCGGTATCAGGATCCAGTTCAATGGCTGCGGCGCCGCAGAAGTTTTCCTCCAGGAAAATGCAATCCATGTACCGGCAACGTATCCTGGGCATGAAGCCACCTCCAAAAAGGGCTCCCGAAGTATATCGCAAACCGGGCCGCCTGCCCCCATGTAATTTCCGATGTCAGCGGCCGGTAATTTTTTTACTATAAGGAAGAAAATCTATTCGGTCAAGTACTTTCCCGAAATCCATCCGAATGGAACTCTCAGGGCCGTACCCGCCTGGCCTCCAGGATGTTCGGCAGCGCCTCAATCCGGTTGAGCACCCGGCTAAGCTGTGAAAGATCGGTGACTTCGATCATCATGTCGATGGTCGCCTGGTGGGCTTTGGTGTTGACGCTCACCTGCCGCATGCTGACGTGGTCTTCGGTGATGATCGAAGAAACATCCCGCAGGAGTCCTTCACGGTCAAACGCGGAAATCCGCACTTCCACCGGATACGTCCGGACGATGCGCCCCCACGAGACACGGACCAGGCGTTCCTTATCGGGGATGCGGAGAATGTTCTTGCAGTCCGTGCGGTGAATGGTGGCCCCCTGCCCGCGCGTGATGTATCCGACGATCGGGTCGCCCGGCACCGGTTTGCAGCAGCGGGCAAGATTGGTGAGCATTCCGCGCAATCCGGTGACATTGATTTCACCGGTGGTGGCTGATGTCGGCGCCCCGGTGGTGGAGACGATTTCCAATCCGGTCTGTTCGGTTTCGAGGAGTTTCGATACGATACGCGCGGGTGAAACGTCGCCGGCGCCGATTGCGGCGAAAAAATCGTTCATGGTTGGAAAGCCGGCCTGTTTGGAAAGGCTTTCCAGGGTTACATCTTCCACACCCAGGCGGTGCAGCTCGCGTTCGAGAATATCGCGGCCATTGGCGACTTTCTGCTCCAAGTCCTGATGCTTGAACCACTGGCGGATTTTACTGAGGGCACGCTGGGATTTCACCAGCCGCAGGTGCGGGTTAAGCCAGTCGCGGCTCGGGCCGCCGCTGCGGGTGGTGACGATTTCAACCTGGTCGCCGGTCCGCAGGCGGTATTCCAGCGAAACCATCTTGCCATTGACCCGTGCGCCGCGGCAATGATGGCCGATCTCGGTATGGACGTGATAGGCGAAATCGATCGGTGTCGACCCGGCGGGCATATCGTACACGTCCCCCTTGGGGGTGAAACAATAGACCCGGTCTTCGAACACATCGCTCTTCATGCCGTCCAGAAACTCGCCGGCGTCGGGGACTTCCTGCCGCCAATCCATCAGGCTGCGCAGCCACAGCACGCGCCGTTCGAAAGATTCGTCGCGCTTGGTGGCGCCCTCTTCTTTGTAACGCCAGTGGGCGGCGATGCCGAGCTCGGCGCTGATGTGCATCTCCGGCGTGCGGATCTGCACTTCGAGCGTTTTGCCGTCCTCATACACGACGGCGGTATGCAGGGATTGATAGAAATTATCCTTGGGGGAGGCGATGTAATCGTCGAATTCCTTCGGCAGCGGCACCCACAGGTTATGGATTACCCCCAGCGCGACATAGCAACTGGGGATGTCCTTGACGATGATGCGCACCGCCCGGACATCATGAACCGATTCGAAGGCCACGCCTTTGCGTGTCATCTTGCGGTAAATTGAATAAATGTGCTTGGGCCGGCCGGTAACCTCGGCTTTCAATTCGGACTTGGCCAGTTCCCGGCGGAGGTTCTCGACAATGGATTTCATCATCGATTCGCGGTCCGAGCGGCGTTCTTCAAGCTTGGCGGCGATTTCCTTGTATTGGACCGGATTCACATAGTGGAAGGCCAGATCTTCCAGCTCCCACTTCATCTGCCAGATTCCAAGCCGGTTGGCCAGCGGCGCAAACAACTCCAGCGTTTCCTGGGCGATGGCTTTGCGCCGGTCGGGGGAGAGGTGATCGAGCGTGCGCAGATTATGCAGGCGGTCGGCCAGTTTGATTACTACCACGCGCACGTCGTCGCCCATGGCGAAAAAAATCTTGCGCAGGGTTTCCACGTCCAGGGCCTTGCGGCGGGCAGCTTCATCAACCACCGGCATCGGACGCCCGTCGTCGCGGGTGACGCGCGGAAGCTGGGTGAGTTTGGTCACCCCGTCCACCAGCTTGGCGATTTCCTCGCCGAACTCCTTGCGGATGGTGTCGAGAGTGACGGGCGTGTCTTCAACGACATCGTGCAGGAGGCCGGCGGCAATGGCTGGGCCAGGGAGGTGCAGGTCAGCCAGGATCTTAGCGACCGCAAGGCAGTGCTGAATGTAGGGTTCGCCGGAGGCGCGGGTTTGACCCTCATGGCCGCGCAGCGCTGTTTGATACGCCCGCGCGATCATCTCGCGGTCTTTTGGGGAAAGGTAAGAGAGGGTCTCGGAAAACGACTGGTAATCCATGGTAAAAATTTTGATAAGTATACCTCTCCCCGCCCGTCCTTCCCCGATGCAATAAATTATAGGATTTGCTGTGTGGAAAGCTCGGGAAGCAATTTTGTGGGAAAAAAAGAGGGGGTGACTGGCACTCTCCTTGCACGTATCCATGGCGACGGTATTGTTTGGAACGGCTGCCGCGACCGGGAAACCCCGGCTCCGGGGCCGCAGCCAATTCTTCCGGAGGAACCCATGGCGTTGACCGGGAAAGGGTTTTACATCTGGCAGATCCCGAATTGCGAATCGGGCGACGCGACACGGATCGCGGCGCGGGCCGTTTCCGCGGGATTGTCGCATGTTCTGATCAAGATTGCGGATGCGGGCAACGCCTTCAATATCGATAAGAACGGCAGGGATCTGGTGCCCCCGGTTGTTGCGGCGCTTCATGCCAGGGGAATTCAGGCCTTGGGATGGCATTATGTATATGGGTACGATCCGACGGCAGAGGCGCGGGTGGCTGTGCAGCGCACTCTACCGCTCAACCTGGATGGGTACGTCATTGATGCCGAAGCCGAGTTCCAGTATTCCGGCCGAGCCGCCGTGGCAAGGACTTTCTGTCAGCTGCTAAGAGCCGGTCTGGGATCCCTTCCGATCGTGCTTTCCTCCTACCGGTTCCCGACCTCTCACACCGCTTTCCCGTGGAGCGTTTTTTTGGAATATTGCGACTACAACATGCCGCAGGTTTACTGGGAGGGCTGGCACAACGGTGCCGAACAGCTGCAACGGTCGTACGATGAATTCCAAAGGATTTCCCCGGTCCGGCCGATCATTCCGACCGGCCCCGCCTATTCCAATAACGGCTGGCGTCCTGCCGCGTCCGAGTTGACCGCATTCCTGCAGAAAGCGTTGGAACTCGGGCTGCTCGGCGCTAATTTTTGGTCCTGGGATTATTCCACCCTATCCAGTTACGTGGATTTATGGAATGCCGTAGCCAATTTCCCCTGGCCGCCCCCCACCAGCGCGGATATTGCCCAGCAGCTTCCGGCAATGTGGAACACGCACGACCCCAACCGGGTGATCTCCCTGTATCAAAACAACGCCGCGCACGTAACCGGTGCCCGGACAGTGGTCGGATCGCAGGCGATAATAGATTGGTATTCGGATATGTTTGCCACCCGCCTGCCCGGAGCGCTTTTCCAGATCACCGGATACAGCGGGACGGGAAATTCCCGCCACATCTCATGGACGGCGACAAGCCCGGCGGGGAATGTCCAGGATGGAAACGACACACTCGGAATCCGGGACGGAAAGATCCAATACCATTACACCTACTTCACGATAACCTAGAGCCCGTAATGACACATTACAGACAATATTCGTCCGGTATTGGATTTACCCGTCTTCAATAATTGACATCGCATTTGCAAAGGTTATAATCGTCCTGCTGTCTGGAAATCCCGCATTTGCAGTATTTCCGGGAGTTCCATTCGGTCTTCCGCAAGCCCCCGTAGCTCAAAGGATAGAGCGGCTGACTTCGAATCAGTAGGCTGGGGGTTCGAGTCCCTCCGGGGGCGCTTGCCATCCCGACGTCAGTGCGCCGCATGTGCGCACCGAAAATAATCATCTTTTTCAGGTGAGTGTCCGTGCGCCATTCGCGCCGCCTTCTCTTCGGCCCAAAAACGATCAAACTGGAGCTGCTGCTTACTCCGCTTTGCCGTCTGCCGCTGGCGGTCGGTGACGGTCCGGTGGGAGAGGCGATTGCCGTCCTGCGGGAAGACCTGAAACGGTTGAAGCTTGAAAGGGTCCAGCCGAACTTTTATCTTTCCACCGGATACGGGACGGTCGAGGGTACGACGAATATCGCGGTGGGTTTTTACGATGCGCATCTGCTCGTCCGTGAGCTGCACAAGGAATATCGGCGCTGGAGTTACAGCCCGGAGGAAATCCTGGCTACCCTGCGGCATGAAGTCGGACACGCCTTCTGTTATGCTTATAAAATCTACCGCCGCAAGGATTTTCGCGAGACCTTCAATGTCCGCGGGCACTTTTTCCACACGTATCCGGTGACCAACCGGTATGTGGAACGGGCCAATCCGTGGAGCAGGGATTATGTTAATCCAAGCGGCGACCATTACGCGCAAAAGCACCCCGACGACGATTTTGCCGAAACTTTCTGCGAATGGTTTTCCTCGCGCCGGAGCTGGCGGAAAAAATACCGCCGCTTCCCGGGTGCCTTAAAGAAATTAACCTATGTGGATACATTGGTCCGCGAACTGCGCCGGAAGGAACCGGAATTCGTAAACGATCCGGCGATGCTCGACGAGCCGGTCAGCGATTACACCATCACGTTGGCGGAATTTCTAAAAGCGAAAAACATTCAGCGCTACCGGCGCGGAGCGACCGGTTATATGGACGGCGATCTGCGACGCTTGTTCCACAAAACACCCTCGCGGACAGACCTGCGGCGAAGCTATCTCCCGGCGGATGAATACCTGAAGGAAAACCGTCCGCTCCTGACGAAACGCATAATCGCCGCAACCAAAGCGGATCCGCTGGTGGTGAAGGATCTGCTGGATAAATGCCAGCACCGAACGAAGGAATTGCTCCTGTCGCTGCGCAAGCGCGAACGGGAGATCAAACTGATCGAGCTGGCGGCATACCTGTCAATGCGTTGCGCGCTGTATCAGGTGACAGGATCGTATTTCGAGTAATTATTTTCTTATTCACTTCGAGTTTTTTACCCATCCCACTTCCCGGAATCGACGGTTCTACCCCCCTCACCCGGCCATCGTCTTGGAAAATCGCCGGGGCTCTGTCAGACCTCTCCCCTTTCCCGATATCGGGAAGGGGGAGAGGTCTGACAGAAGGGGTTAGGACAGTGAAGTGCTATCGCATGTGCTCGATGGTAAAAAGAAATATAGAGGAAGAAAAGCGTTAATGTACGTGTTCCATGGTTGGATCCGCCGCGAGCGTGCCCGCCAGCACACTTTCATACAGCACAAGCATCTGGTCGGTGATGCGTTCCCAGGAATAGGCATGCGCCAGGTTGGCCGCGTGCCGCCCGAGATCCCGGCGCAGCCGTTCGTCCGAAAGTATCTTCTGCAGTTTGTCTGCCAGTGCGGCCGGATCGGAATCCGGAATGTGGTATCCGGTGCGGCCGTCGCGTACCAGGTACAACAATCCCCCCACTCCGGATGCCACCACCGGAGTGCCGCAGGCCATTGCTTCAAGCGCGACCATCCCGAAGGATTCATATTGCGACGGCATCACCACGGCCTGCGCGGCTGAATAATACAGCGGTAGCTCCGTCTGCGGCCGTTTTCCAAGGAATGTAACCACATTCGTCACGGATAGTGTCTGGCGCAGTTCCTGCAGATAGCGCATCTCCTCCTGGGGATTTTCTGGATCCCCGCCGATCACCATCACACAAGGGCACGCCGGAGAAAGGAATCCGCGTCCCTGGAGAAGTGCCGCGGCGCGCAGCAGGGTTTCCAATCCCTTCAGGCGCTCGATCCGTCCGACAAACAGGATCATCTGGGCGTCCTTGGGGAGCCCGATTTGAGCGCGTGCCTCGACGATCAGATGCGGATGGAAAAGGTCCAGATCCACGCCCGGCGGAATGACCACTACCTTGCGAAGATCCGCCTGGTATAACCACTGCAGTTGCATGCGTTCGGCGGGTGTCGCGGCGATCACCCGGTTGGCGTCGTGGAGGATGTTTTCCTCGGCCTGCCGCCGAAGCGGATCTTCGATGGTGCCGCCCAGCCGCGATTTCATTTCTCCCAGGGTATGGAACATATGCAGCAGCGGAATATTCCATTCGTCCTTCAACCGCAACCCGGCCAATCCGGAAAGCCAGTAGTGGCTGTGGATCAACTCGTAACGGATGCGCTGCGCGGCCGTGAATTTATCGATACCTGCGGTAAAGGCTGGAACGTGCGGCGCCAATTGGTCGCGCGGTAAAGGGGTTTCCGGTCCGGCTGGGATGTGGATGACGCGGTTTCCGTTGCCCAGATCGTGGATAACGTGCGGCACATGCTCATCCTGAGAACGGGTGAATACATCCACTCGGATCCCGGCCCGTCCCAGGGAACGCGTCAGTTCGCGAACGTAGACATTCATTCCACCGGTATCTTTACCCCCGAGCACCGCCAGGGGGCAGGTATGATATGAGAGCATCGCCACGCGCATGAGGGATATTATAGCGTCTCCATCGCCAGAGACCTCCTTTCCGGTTTTTTCACGAAAGCGTCCGGAAGATGCGAATATTGGCAAAAAAGCTTAAAAAGGAAGCCAACTTGACCATGATGACGGGCTCGTGGTATTCTCCCCCCCGAAATCTCGGATAAGGGGGAAAAGATGTCTATTGAAGAACGTGCTTATTGGGTTGCCTTCAATCATATCCGCGGAGTCGGATCCATCCGCGTTCAGAAACTTTTGAAGGCTTTCGGGAATTTGGAGTCGGCATGGGATGCTCCGCGGCATCAATTACTCGGTGCCGGCCTGGATGAGAGGACTGCGGCGGCAATAACCGGCGGCCGGACGGGTCTGGATCCGCAAAAGCTTCTGGATCGCTGCGGGATACTCGGATTGAGGGTGCTTGTCTGGGATGATCCGGAATATCCTCCGCGCCTGAAAGAACTGCCCTCCCCGCCCCCGGTTCTTTACCTGCGCGGCGCGTTGGTCGAAGCGGATGGACTGGCGGTGGCGATCGTAGGCACGCGCAAGGCCACCGCGTATGGCAGGGAGGTGACGCGGATGTTCGCGTCGGCTTTGGCCGCCAATGGGATCACCGTCGTCAGTGGGATGGCGCGCGGGATCGATGCGCAAGCTCATATTTCCGCGTTGGACGGCGATGGCAGGACACTGGCCGTCCTGGGATGCGGCGTTGACGTGGTTTACCCGCCGGAACATGCACGGTTGGCCAAGCGGATCGCCGAGCACGGCGCAATCCTGAGCGATTATCCTCCGGGTACCCCACCGGAGGCGGCCAATTTTCCGCCCCGAAACCGGATCATTGCCGGTCTGGCACTGGCCACGATTGTCGTGGAAGCCGGCGAGGAAAGCGGTGCGCTCCTGACGGCGTGGTACGCCGCGGAATTCGGACGGGATGTGTTTGCCGTTCCCGGGAGCATCCTGGCACCCGCCAGCAAGGGATGCAACCGGCTTATCGGTGACGGGGCGCAGCCGGCGGTATCTCCGGATGGCTTGATCGCCGCCTTGGATATTCCACGCATCGCGCCTGCCATGCAGTTGCGGATAGTCGTCCCGGAAAGTCCGGTCGAGGCGAAAATCCTGGCCGCACTCGGGCCAGAGCCGATGCACATTGATCAACTAAGAGCCAGTGTGAACCTGCCGGTGGAATCGGTTTCCGGGGCACTGGCCATGATGGAATTGAAAGGAATGGTCCGAACGGTCGGCGGGATGCAATATGTGGCGGCATCCGCACGTGCTCCGGCGGATCACCGGGAGTAAATGAATTCGCCCTCCAAGGAAACATTCCCGCTCCTGGTTGTACTGATGGCCGGAGGCGGCGGCAAACGGCTTTGGCCGCTGTCGCAGCCCGAGGAGCCCAAACAATGCCTGCCGCTGCTCGGCGGCAGGTCGCTCTTCGAATCCACCGTTAACCGCTTGGGCGGCATGGTTCCACCGGAGAAAATTTTTGTCGTTTCCAACCGCACACTTGAACCGCTTTTACGCGCTTTGGCAGCGGCAATACCCGCGGAAAATTTTTTCTGCGAGCCCTGCCCGCGCAACACCGCACCGGCCGTGGCGTACGCTCTGGCGCGGTTGCGGATGCGGTTCCCGAAATTCGTGATGGCCTGCCTGCCTTCAGACCATTTCATTGCGGATTCGGAAGCTTTCCAGCGGTTGCTGCAAGCCGCCCGGACTCTGGCAGAGAAAGAATTCCTGGTAACCCTCGGAATCGCTCCAAGCGGACCGGTCACAGGATATGGGTACATCGAACAGGGCGAACCGCTTCCTGCGGTGGATGGCTTCCCGGCCTTTCGCGTCCGCCGCTTCACCGAGAAGCCTGATCAGAACCGGGCCCGGGAGATGGTTGACAGCGGTTCCTTCACCTGGAACTCAGGGATGTTTTTCTGGCGCTCGGATGTCATCGAAGCGGAATTCCTGCGTCATCAACCCGACGTCGGCCGAAAGGTGGCTCTGATGATGGAGGCCTTCGAGCGGAAGGATGACGGTGCGGAACTTAAAAAAATATGGGCATCGATGCCGAATCTCTCTCTGGATTACGGCATATTGGAAAAATCGGACCGCGTCGCTGTCCTGCCGGCGCGCGGTTTGGGATGGACCGATATCGGCAGCTGGGATGCGCTTATCGAACTGTATCAGTCGCACCCGAACCTTCGGACGGATGTGCCCAAGGGGCATATTGATACCGGTTCGAAATCGGTTACCATCATCCGGAAAACAAAAGATGACCGCATCCTGGCAACCGTCGGATTGGAAGACGTGATCATCGTCGAAACCGATCAGGCGATCTTGATCTGTCGGGGCGGGAAATCACAGGATGTGCGGGCGATCACCGATATGGTACAACAGCGGAAGTCCGCGAATAAGGCGGATTGAGGATTTCTGCTTTCATCGGGGCATTTGGATTTTTTTTTAGATACACACGGGTGGCCGGGCGGAGTATCTGCTCTCGGAATTCTGGATCCTTTACTATCCCCGCCCGCGGGAACAGCGCATCAGAACATCACCGATGCTCATCGCTCGGGGGCGAACTGCCCAGGATGACAACATCGAAGGCTTGAAAATCATCAACGGGAAGGAAGTATACGTTTGCATGGAAGGGTATTGTCTAAAGTGCAAGGCCAAGCGCGAGGTTGCAAATCCGGAAGCGGCGTTCCTCTCGAACGGGCGGCCGACGACCCGCGGTACGTGCGCCGTCTGCGGTTCGAAAATACATCGGATGGGCGTCACCGACGCCCACGCCGGTCTAACGCCGCCGCCCCCGGTCAAGCGGGTATCAAAACGGACCAAGCGGAACGGGAAACTGGTGATTGTGGAATCCCCGACCAAAGCGAAAACCGTTGGCCGCTTCCTCGGGAAAGGGTTCCAGGTGCGCGCATCGGTCGGACACGTGCGCGATCTTCTGCGATCGCAGCTTTCGGTGGATGTCGATAATGAGTTCACCCCCAAATATCGGATTCCCAACGAGAAACGGCCGGTGGTGAAAGAATTAAAGGCGCTGGCCCAGCAGGCGGAACAGGTTTACCTCGCAACCGATCCGGACCGGGAAGGCGAGGCGATCGCCTGGCACTTGAAGGAAGCTGCCGAGCTGAATGGAATCCCGACTTACCGGGTGGTCTTCCACGAGATCACCAAAACCGCGGTGGACGAAGCCTTTCAGCACCCGCGCGAGATCGACATGAATTTGGTGAACGCGCAGCAGGCGCGGAGAATCCTTGACCGGCTGGTCGGATACATGCTCAGCCCGCTGCTGTGGTCCAAGGTACGCAGCCGGCTTTCGGCGGGGCGCGTGCAATCGGTGGCTCTGCGCCTGGTGGTGGAGCGGGAGCGCGAGATAAACGCGTTCGAAGCGGTCGAATACTGGTCGATCGCGGCGGATCTGGCCAAACTCACGAATGGTGGCGCCACCTTCCGGGCCAAACTGGCGAAAGTGGACGATCAGGATTTTTCCCTCGGTTCCGAAAAGGAAGCCGGGGAAATGGTGGAGGATCTTAATAAAGCTGCTTTCCGTGTTGCACGGGTGCGCCGCGGGGAACGCCGGCGGAATCCTTCCGCTCCTTTCACCACATCCACCCTCCAGCAGGAAGCGTCCCGTAAACTCGGCTTTTCTCCCAAGAAGACGATGGCCATCGCCCAGCAGTTGTACGAGGGCGTGGAAATTGATTCCCAGGGCATGACCGGTTTGATCACCTACATGCGCACGGATTCCACCCAGGTGGCAGAGGCGGCCCAGAAGGAAGCCCGGGAGCTCATCGCTGAAAAGTATGGTAAGGATTCCCTTCCGGCCGAGCCGCCGCAATACCGGACCAAATCGCGCAACGCGCAGGAAGCGCACGAAGCCATCCGGCCGACATCGGTCATGCGGCAGCCCAAAGCGCTTGAGACATACCTCAGCCGCGACCAAAACCGCTTGTATAGCCTGATCTGGCAGCGTTTTGTCGCTTCGCAGATGTCTCCCGCCCTGTTTGATACCATCCAGGTGGACGTGGAGGCCGTAGGAGCGCGAAAATACCTGCTACGGGCATCCGGAGCCGTATTGCGATTCCAGGGGTTCCTGGCGGTCTACGAAGAAGCCAAGGATGAAGACCAGGCGGAGGAGGAAGACGGCCAGGCGGCGATGCCCTCGTTGAATGAGGACGAGCTGTTGAAAGTTGTGACTATCCTCCCCGAACAGCACTTCACCCAGCCGCCGCCGCGCTACACCGAAGCGGCGCTGGTCAAAGCGCTCGAGGAGAACGATATCGGCAGGCCGTCGACGTATGCGCCGATCCTATCCACAATCCAGCAGCGCGGGTATGTTGTTCGCGAAGAGAAGCGTCTGCTGCCGACCGAGATTGGCTTTACGGTGAACGACATGCTGGTCACCTATTTCCCGGATGTAATCAATACGGGCTTCACCGCGACAATGGAAGACGAGTTGGATGAAATTGCCGAAGGGAGCCACGATTGGACCTCCACACTGCGGGAGTTCTACGATCCGTTCTGCAAGGATTTGAAGCATGCGGAACAGGAAATTCCGAAAGCGGACGATACGCCGGAGCCGGCCGGACGCGATTGCCCGACCTGCGGTAAACCACTCGTCATCCGTTACGGGCGTTACGGTAAGTTCATCGGTTGTTCCACCTTCCCGGCTTGCCGCTATGTGGAACCGTGGTTGGAAAAAATGGGAGTGCTGTGCCCCAAGGACGGCGGGGATCTTGTCGAACGCAAAACGCGCAAGGGCCGCACCTTCTATGCCTGTTCCAACTATCCGACCTGCGATTTCACCTCCTGGAGAAAACCCCTTCCCAACCCCTGCCCTGCCTGCGGCGGTCTGCTCGTTTACAGCGCCAAACAAACCGCCCAATGCATCAAGTGTGAAACGAAATTCCCGCTCGATGAGCTACCGGCCCGGGAACAGGAGAAAGCCTGATGGCCGCGGCGTTTCCGGTGTGAAGCCCGGCCGGCGGATCCTGTTGCCCGCGGGTGGCATCTGCGGATACAATCGGAACTTGTGTAGGTGAGGTATGGCAAATCTCGCTTCCCTTCAAGACACTCTGGCGCGCTGGATCCGGACGCCCCTCTTCCGCAACGGGGTAAGTTTCCTCCTCGGAACCGTATTCGGATTGGTCGTCCTGGGCTGGATCATTTGGCCTGTTCAATACGTCGATACCACGCCCGAAATGTTGCGGTCAGACATCCAGCTGGATTACCTTCGCATGGCGGTGGATTCGTACGGCATTAGTGGAGATGCGGTGCTGGCCCGCAGCCGATTCGAGTCGCTGGGCGAACGCAAATTGGATCTGCTGGCCTCGCTGCGCGAAGACGGCCTGACCGATCCCGAACGGCTGCACCAATTCGAGATCCTTATCGCCGGGTTATATGCGACGGGATCGGAAACATCGCAACCCGCGACAGCTTCGGTTCCCGTCGTCGGAATAAAAGATCCCCTTTCGGTCCTCGCGATCATGGGTATCCTCATCGGGGGCGCAATCGCGATTGTCTTGGCCGTCAACATCCGCCGCCACCGCATTGCAACGGTTTTGGAAACTCCTTCCGGACGGGAGGAGCTTTCACTGGAAGCGGAGGAGGAGCTTGTGGAAAATTCGCCTCCCGCCGATGAAGCGGTATCGGCGGCGGCCGAGGGCGAGGGAACCGAACCCCTCGAACGTTTTGTCAGCACCTATGCCTTGGGGGATGATCTTTATGAGGACAGCTTCACGATCAATTCGCCGAGCGGAGATTTCCTAGGCGAATGCGGCGTGGGAATTTCCGAGCCGATCGGTGTGGGGGAGCCGAAGAAGATTACCGCGCTCGAAGTGTGGCTGTTTGACCGCAAACCAAGCCGGACTTCGACAACCGTGCTGATGAGCCAGTACGCGCATGACAAGGATGACGTCAGGGCGACTCTTGCGCCGCGCGGACTGCCGGTGCTGGCCGTGCCGGGCGCTGATTTTTGGATGGACACGCCGGGATTATCGCTGCGTGTGGTGATCCGCGAATTGATCTACGGACCGGGCCCCCTGCCGCAGAATTCCTATTTTGAACGGTTGACCCTGCAGTTGGAAGTCTGGGCAAAGGGGAAATAACTGGAAAAATAATTTTCCGCAAATGGTATAAAAAAAACAAAAAGAAGAAAATTGGGGATTCGTATAAACCGGAGGATTTTTCCGGTTTTTCTTTTATGTCCTATGTGCTTTTTGTGGCTATATCTTTATTCAATTTTCATGATTCGGAAGGAACGCGAGCCGGACGGCGTAGGGACCGTCACGGTCTCGCCTGGTTTATGCCCCATAAGCGCCTTTCCGATCGGCGATTCATGGGAGATCTTCCGCGCTCGCGAATCGCCCTCCTGGCTGCCCACTATCTCAAACACATCCGTTTCGTTTTCTTCATCCACAACCTGCACATGGCAACCCAAAGAAACCACATCCCGCGGGGTGGAATCCGGATCGACGATCTCGGCGGTCTTGATCAGCATTTCCAGATCCAGAATACGTCCTTCGAGGAACCCCTGTTCTTCCTTGGCGGAAGTGTAATCCGCATTTTCCGAAAGATCGCCCTGTTGAATGGCGGCCCGCAGCCGCGCCGCCAGCGCCGTACGCGCAGGGCCTTTCAACTGCTCCAGTTCCTCGCGGATTTTTCGGGCTCCCTCGGGAGTCAATATTTTCTTTTCCATTCGGTTTCGCATTCTCCGGAAGGTTGCGGTCAGGTTTTAGTATACGGGTTGGTTAGTTTTTCAAATTCATCCATGGCAAAGCGATCGGTCATTCCGGCGATGTAATCGCAAACGACTCGGTGCAGTTCCTCCTCACCAGCCTCCTCCAGAACGGCCGGCGGAAGGATTTTCGGATTGGCCACGTACAGAGCGAACAGCTCCGAAAGGAATCGTTCCGCCTTGAGCGCCATCCGCATCACCCGGTGGTGGCGGTAAAGTTTTTCAAACAGCCTTTGGCGCAGCGCCTCCAGCGACGGGATGAAAGCATCCGACGGGCGGACGATATTTTCCGGAAGCCGGCGGACCTCCGCGCAGCTTTTCACACCGGACGAATCCAGCTGTGACACGGTGCAGTGAATAACATCCTGCACCGCCAGACCGATAAAGGAGCGAATCATCTGATGGCGGGCAAGGTCTGAGAGCGGGCCTGCGGTCCAACCCGAAGTCTCGCACAGACGCTGCCAGAGCTCCAGATCCGCGAGATCCTCTGGCACCAGCATTCCGGAGCGCAGGCCGTCATCGAGGTCATGCGAGGTATAGGCACACTCATCGGCGGCATTGGCGATCTGTGCTTCCAGACTGCCGCGTTCGTCCGGCGAGTATTCCGACATGTCGGGAATGTCGAAGGTCGTTTCGTGCTTAACGATCCCCTCGCGTGTTTCCCAGGTAAGGTTCAATCCGGGAAACCCCGGATACCGCCGTTCCAGAACCGTCACAATTCGAAGGGATTGACGGTTATGGTCGAAGCCGCCGTGCGGTTCCATTAACCGGGACAGCACCACTTCGCCCGAATGGCCAAAGGGCGGATGTCCCAGATCGTGCGCCAGGCACACGGCTTCCACCAGGTCTTCGTTGGCGCCCAGGGAGCGGGCCAGCGATCGCCCGATTTGCGAAACCTCCAGTGTATGGGTCAGCCGCGTGCGGTAATAGTCCCCCTCATACGTGATGAAAACTTGGGTCTTGTGCTCCAGGCGGCGGAATGCGGTGGTATGCAGGATGCGGTCGCGGTCACGCTGGTAACGGGTGCGCAAGGCTGGTTCATCCTCGGGATACACCCTGCCGCGGGATCGCTTGCTGAAAGAAGCGTAGGGAGCCAGGATGCGTTCTTCGAGGGATTCGAGGGCCGAACGGTCGTGTACCATTGGGAAGGGTTCCAAAAGCGATCGAAAAAGAGTGTATCAAAGGGGTTTGGGCTTGTCAATCATAAGGCATTGAATTATCCTTGTAAACCATGCATGCCATTCGAGATCGCAGATTGACTCTCCCCTCGCCGGATGCCCTTGGATGAGCACCCAACGCATCATGCTGGTGGACGATCACGAAGTGGTCCGGCTGGGGTTGAAATCCCTGCTGGAACATCATCAGGGCTTCGAAGTGGTGGCGGAAGCCGGCAGCGCCGCCGAAGCCGTGGAGAAGGCGCTTGCGCTTAACCCGGACGTCATCCTGATGGATATCCGGCTTCCGGGAGTGTCCGGAATCGACGCCTGTCAGGAGATAATCCTTGAGAACCCGGATATCAAGGTTATTATGCTTACCTCGTACGCCGAGGATGAGATGCTGTTCTCCGCCATCCGCGCCGGCGCTTCGGGGTATCTCCTGAAACAGATCGGCGGGCAGGAACTGGTGGAAGCCATCGAACGTGTGGGCCGCGGGGATGCGCTGCTGGATCCGGCCGTAACGAAACGGGTCTTTGCGGAAATGCGCAAGATGGCTCAGGAAGAAGAAGCCTCCACTTTCTCCGGACTGACCCAGCAGGAAATGCACGTACTTCAGCTGGTGGCGGAAGGCAAGACCAACCGCGAAATTTCACAGGCCCTATTTCTGGGGGAAGGCACCGTTAGGAATTACGTATCTTCCATCCTGTCGAAGCTTAACGTCTCCAACCGGACCGAAGCCGCCGCCTACGCGGTCTCGCATAACCTCAAATCGTATCTCTGATCCGGAATACTCCTCTTCATGGACATTCTCGTACTGCTTCTGACGTCGGTGTTCGCCGGAATTCTGCCCATGGTTTGCTGGGCGGTGCTGGTCTGGTGGTTTGACCGGTACGAGAAAGAACCGCTTCACCTGCTGGTGATCTCCTTTCTGTGGGGTGTGGCGCCGGCGATCGTGATCGCGGCTCTCGTGGAACTGGTACTGGCCATCCTTTCCGGATACAGCGGGGATACCATAACCACCGGAATTTCCCTTTTCAATCTCGGGATCGTCGCGCCGCTGGTTGAAGAGAGCGTAAAAATGATCGGATTACTCGGCGTGTTTTGGATCGCCGGGAAGGAGATCGACGGTCCGCTGGACGGCATTATCTATGGCGCGATGGTAGGGTTCGGATTTGCCGCTACTGAAAACGTCCTGTTTTTCCTGACCAGCGAAAGCGTCGGCGAACTGCT
>Ga0315536_1000301_pt1 | contig 24776 bp, 24 predicted proteins | sample SalMarSW160230MG_FD_203093 | JGI IMG/M metagenome (GOLD analysis project Ga0315536, IMG submission 203093) | Salt marsh sediment microbial communities from the Plum Island Ecosystem LTER, Massachusetts, United States - Salt Marsh Sediment SW1602-30 ...
GCCATCATTCTTTTCGCTCTTCAGTGCTGCTCCTCATCATTTTCTCTTGACATTTCACTAGACTTTGTATTAAGTTACAGTTTGTACCGGACGCCTCTTTGAAACGGGGGCCCTCTGGCTTCCGCTTGAGGGATCATTGGGCTTCCGGCAACCCAAAACTTGCCATTCATGTGCCTGTCACCTCCTTAAAATAACGTTTTTGATGCACGAAAGAATGTTTTTGATGCATGGCCGTGTGAATATATCACCGCGTCGAATTAAGGCGCCATACCTTTCACCACTCTAGCAACAGGCATGCCAGACTTTGAATTGGATGGCGGATGCGAATGGTGCCGTTTCTTTTCGCCGCCCAACCTTAATGTCAATGAACGATCTGCCGGTTTATCTCACCCTGTCCGTGTCCGCGGATCAATGGCGGCAGGAAGTGCGGTCCCCTAATTGGGGCGTAGCATTTCGCCCCTCTGTGGCGAAATGCTACGTTTCAATAGTCCAGCCGGGAAGCAAGGGAATGCCGATTCTGATGCTTTCGGAAAAATAGTTGCATCCCGGTCCGATGTTGAACACCGATTGACAACCCGGTATGATGCGCGTATTTAGTGATTTGCCAACTGAATTGGAGATAACATCAATGAAATTATCACTCAAGCTCATCATATTAGTCCTCTCGGGACTGATCGTCATCACCGGGATAACCCTCGTTTTGCAGATTTCTCGCGAAGAAGACTTTTCCCACCAGGAAATCAGGCAAAACATGGAGAATATGGGAAGGGTTGTTTCCCATTTAGTTGCCCGGGCATGGTCCGGTGGCGGCATTGAAGCCGCAGGAAGAGTGATCGACGAAATGAACCGTTCCATCCCGTCCATGCGTTTCAGATGGGTATGGTTCGATGCGGGAGAGAAGAGTGAAAACGCTCCTGAAATCAAAGAATTGGACCGCTTACTTAAAAAGGCTGATTCTTTCCCTTTTGTCGAAAAACCGGATAAACAAGGCGAAATGCGCGCTTTTTCCCATTTTCCGGTGCCGGTATCTGAAAAGCGCCCCGGCGGTTTGGAGATATCCGAATCCTTATCTGATATGAGGGCGTACACCCGGAACACGGTGAAATTTGTCGTTATCGCGGGGATTTTGTCGGTACTCGCCAGTTGGGTTCTTTTAGCCCTTGGCAGCTTCTGGTTCATCACCAAACCGCTTCGCCTCCTGATGCAACGGACCCGCGAGATCCATGCGGGCCGCTTGAACGGGTCTCTGCAGCTTCATCGCCGAGATGAAATGGGGGAACTGGCTTCAGCCATTAACGACATGTCGGCACAGCTGGTGCTGGACCGGGATAAGATCCGCCAGGAGATGGAGGCACGGATTGAAGCCCTGGAGCAGTTACGCCATGCGGACCGTTTGCGTTCCGTCGGCCGGCTCGCCTCCGGCATCGCCCATGAACTGGGGACGCCGCTTAACGTGGTATCCGGCAGGGCGGGCTTGATTGCGACGGATACGGCAGCCACCGGGGAGATCATCGGCAGCGCCGAGACCATCCGGGGCCAATGCGACCGCATGACCGTGATTATCCGGCAACTGCTGAATTTCGCCCGCCGCAGTACGCCAAAACGGGAACACTCGGACCTGAACGAAATTATTTCCCAAACCGCGGCACTTCTAAAACCCCTTGCATCGAAAAGGCGGGTCAGTATCCGGTTCAGCGGGCCGGAGCCCGGTGCGTCGGTAATGGCTGATCCCGGCCAGATCGAAGAAGTGCTGGCGAACCTGTTCACGAACGCGATTCAGGCCATGCCCGATGGCGGGCAGGTGCAGGCGGGTGTGGACAAGAAGCAGGCAAGAGGGCCCCATGGCCATGAGCCGGAAGCGGGGGAATATTGGGTGATTCGCGTCAAAGACCAGGGTGCCGGGATCTCCCCGGAGGATCTGCCGCATATTTTCGATCCTTTTTTCACCACCAAAGATACGGGCGAGGGGACCGGGTTGGGCCTGTCCATTGTCTATGGTATTGTCCGGGAGCACGGTGGGTGGATAGAGGCTTCCAGTGAAGCCGGCCACGGCAGCACCTTCAGCGTCTACCTGCCCGTGGAGGAAACAAAATGACCGGAAACATCCTGATCGTAGACGACGATCAGGCACTATGTGAAACCATCGAGATAGCCCTCGAGCGTCCTGGATACAAGACCGTTTGGACCACATCGGGGGATGAGGCGGTGGCCATCATTCAAAAGGAGGACATCGATTGCGCATTGGTGGACCTGGTTCTCGGAGATGTGGACGGCATTGAGGTGTGTAAGCGTATCGTAGAGAACCGGCCCGATGTGCCGGTGATCGCCATGACCGCATTCGGAAGCCTTGATATGGCCATTGCTTCCATCCGTGCCGGCGTATATGATTTCATAAACAAGCCGATCGATCTCGACCTGCTGCGGGTGCCCGTGGACCGCGCCTTAAAACACCGGGCTTTGAAAGGTCAGATAAAGACCCTTTCCAGTGCCCTGGAGCGGGCAAAAGGGTTTGACGTATTGCTGGGCGCCAGTCCGACCATGCAAAGGCTGTATGACCGGCTTGCCAGGGTTGCCGAGACGGATATGACGGTGCTTGTCACCGGGGAGAGCGGTACCGGAAAGGAGTTGGTGGCCCGGGGTATCCATAACCACAGCCGCAGGGCCGATGGCCCCTTCATTGCCATCAGTTGTCCCGCCCTGCCGCATACGCTCCTTGAAAGTGAGCTGTTCGGTCACGTCAAAGGCGCGTTCACGGACGCGCGAACAGCGCGCCGGGGAATCCTGCTCCAGGCCCACGGGGGGACCGTGTTTCTGGATGAAATAGGCGATATGCCCATTTCCCTACAGCCCAAGCTGTTGCGTGCCCTGGAAACGCGGGTTGTGCGACCCCTGGGCGGGGATGAAGAGGTCCTCTTTGATGCGCGTATCCTGGCGGCGACGAACCAGGATCTCGAATCGTTGGTCGAGGAGGGCCGTTTTCGGGAGGACCTGCTGTTTCGAATCAATGCGATTACCCTTGAGACGCCGCCGCTGAGGGACAGGGGAAACGATATTCTTGTCCTTGCCCAACACTTCATCGATCAATTTACGAAGCAAACGCAAAAGAACCTCCGCGGATTCACGGAGGCCGTTGCACAAAAGCTTCTGGACTATTCATGGCCGGGAAATGTGCGTGAGCTCCGGAACGCCATGGAGCGGGCGGTCGCACTGACGCAACATGACAAGATTATCGTGGAGGACTTGCCTGACCCCATTCGCAACTATGAGAAGAAGCCGTTTGGTATTTGCGGCGACAGCCCTGAATTGCTTCTGCCTCTTTCAGAGGTTGAACAGCGCTACATTCGGCATGTGCTGCAAGAAACAGGGGACAATAAAACGCTTGCAGCACGGATCTTGGGTGTCGATCGCAAGACCCTTTACAGAAAACTGGGAAAATGAGACAAGCGCTTTTCCGATCACTCCGTAAGCGTCAGTGGGGTGTCATGGCAGCTTCCAACAATATCAAAAACGATCCCCACCTCCATATTTAGATCCTTTGGTTCGTATGGCAATGACTGGGGGTTATTGGATTTTCGGCCATGGACCTGTCCCTGGTGGCATTTTGCCACACTGTGGTTTTATGCCACGCCCCATCATGGACAGCATCATTTGAGGGGATTTTGTTTGTACCGGAAAGACCTCATGGATACCATGTGGCTTCAGACTCCCCGCCTTACTATTGGCATATCAGAGGATCCAGTGAATTCGGGCTTTTAAAAACCAATGTCAAGGACAACCCTTGGCATATCTTTTGCTTGTTGGAAATAATGTTGATGGTCTCGCAAAAAGTCTCCAAGGCCGTCACTCCCGCGAAAGCGGGAGTCCACAAGTGGTTGAGTTTCCTGGATTCCCGCTTTCGCGGGAATGACGAAAACAGGTATTTTCTGATTTTTTACGAGTTTGTCAATGTTCAGAAGGTAATTGTTCTGTTTTCCGGGAAAACCCATAGGCAATCCTTGGAGTTGATACAGTGACCGATGCATTCCAGAAAAGCCGGCGGGCCGTGCTTCTGGCCGAAGACGATATGGAGATGCGCCTGATGTTGTCTGAGTTCCTTCAGAGGGAGGGTTGGAGCGTGATCGAATGCAAGGACGGCGCGGATCTTCTAACGCAGGTGGAACCCCTGTTGCAGGGCGAAGAAGGAGTGGAATACGATTTGATGGTTACGGACATTCGCATGCCGGGCGCCACCGGTATGGAGGTGGTGGAAGGTATCGCCCACCTTCCGGGATGTCCTCCCATCATCCTGTTCACGGCGTTCGGCGATGCAGAAACCCACGCGCGCGCCCGGGAATTGGGTGTTGCGGCCATTCTGGACAAGCCCTTTGACATGCGGGACTTCACAGGAGCGGTCCGTGACGCCATGATTCAGTCGGATTTTCAGCGAGGCAAGGGGAAGGCTCTTGATCCACAGAGCCGTCAAATGGGCTCGTAATGCAGAAGCAGGAGGAAACATCATGAAAAAAATAAGTAAGTTCAGGAATCAAACAAGGCCATTAAGGCAGGCTTTCGATTTACAAAGCCTTATTATCAATCAAGAGCGGCCGACTGGGCTCGCAATGCAGAAGCAGGAGGAAACATCATGAATGCAAATCAAAATGCGGTGGTGGCAATCTACAACAACCATACCGAAGCTGAAGAGGCTGTCAGGGAACTCCAGAGAGACGGCTTTGATATGAAAAAACTTTCCATCATCGGCAAGGATTACCATGCCGAAGAGCATGTGGTAGGCTACTACAATACCGGCGATCGGGTCAAGTACTGGGGGAAACTGGGCGCTTTCTGGGGAGGATTTTGGGGGCTCCTGTTCGGATCAGCTTTTCTGATCGTACCGGGCATCGGTCCACTTGTTGTTGGCGGGCCCCTGGTGGCCTGGATCATCGGGGCCTTGGAAGGGGCCGTTCTTATCGGCGGCCTTAGCGCCGTGGGCGCCGCACTCTACAGCATCGGCATCCCCAAGGACAGCATCCTTAAATATGAAAAATCGCTTAAATCCGATAACTTTCTTGTGGTAGCCCACGGCACGGCAGAAGAGGTTCAGCAGGCAAGAGGCATCCTGGAGCAGTCCAAGGCAACGGAGACGGCAGTGCACCACGCGAAGTGACAACAGATGAAACCCAAAAGAGCAGAAAGGGCATACCTTGGTTAGATGCTTTATTCTACATTGACTTTTCGGGGAATCTCAGGTACGCTTCCCCCCCGCCCTGACTGCTTTCACATTGAATCAATGAGTTTGATGATTCAACCCAGTTGAGCAGCGTCGCCAAAGGATCGACATTGGGGCATAGTTCGATAAACGTGCTAAAATGACGGGCAGTAAATCATGGGGATAAACGATGGGAAGGGACAAATGAAGAAAACGAGCCGGTTCATTTTCGTGGGAGCGGGGTTGGTCTGTGCCATGGCCCTTCTGAGCGGGTGCAGCGATATGGTTCTGTTCCACCCCAAAGGACCCGTGGGGGAGGATGAGCGGTTTCTCATGCTCATGGCGATCGGGCTCATGTTGATTGTGGTGCTTCCGGCCATTGTCATGGCCCTCTGGTTTTCCCGAAAATACCGGGCCTCCAATACCAACGCAACCTACGCCCCAAAGTGGGATTATTCCGCCAGGATCGATTGGGTGATCTGGCTGGTTCCCCTTGCCATCGTCATCGCCCTTTCCTATCTGGTCTGGACCGGCACCTTCCGGCTGGACCCTTACAAGCCCATTGATCGGGAGGTCAAACCCATCCATATTGAAGTCGTGTCCATGGACTGGAAGTGGCTGTTTATCTATCCTGACCACGATATTGCCGCCGTGAACCAACTGGTTTTTCCCGCAGGCGTCCCCCTGGACTTCCGGCTGACCTCGGACACGGTCATGACCTCCTTTTTCATTCCGCAGCTGGGAAGTCAGATGTACGCCATGGCGGGCATGCAGACCCGTCTGCATCTCCTGGCCCATGTACCCGGGGTCTATGTGGGGCAGAACCAGGAATTCAGCGGCCGCGGGTACTCGGCCATGCATTTCAAGGCCATTGCCACCTCTTTGGAAGAATTCCAGGCGTGGGTCGCAACAGCCAAAAAATCCCCCGAAAGACTGAACCTTACCCAATACGGAAAGCTGAGAAAACCGACAACGGGCGTTCCCGTGACCTATTTCTCTTCGGTCAGGCCGGGCCTTTTCGAACATATCCTGAGTAAGTATATGGGCTGGATGGGGAAGATGGGCGAAATGGGTAAGACGGGAAAGGCTCCTGCCCCGGTGAAGAGACCACCGGAGGGCATCGGCGCCAGGCCCCGACACTTGGAGGAAGGCTGACATGTTTGGAAAGTTGACCTTATCGGCGATACCGTTTGACAATCCGATTATTATGGGGGCAGTAGGGGGCGCGTCCCTCCTGGCCCTGGTGATCATGGGCCTGATCACCTACCACAGAAAATGGCCTTACCTCTGGAACGAGTGGCTGACGAGCCTGGATCATAAGCGGATCGGCATCATGTATATCATCCTGGCACTGGTCATGCTGGTTCGCGGGTTTTCCGATGCCATCATGATGCGGTCTCAGCAGGCCCTTGCCGCGGGCGCCGCACACGGCTACCTGCCGCCCCATCACTTTGACCAGGTATTCAGTGCCCACGGCACCATCATGATCATCTTCATGGCCATGCCCTTCTTCATCGGACTCATGAATATCGCGGTCCCCCCGCAAATCGGCGCGCGCGACGTGGCCTATCCCTTCATGAACTCCGTGAGCCTCTGGCTGACAACCGCCGGCGCCGTGCTGATCATGGTCTCCCTGGGGGTGGGCGAATTTTCCAAGACCGGCTGGTTCGGGATCGCGCCCCTGTTTGAAAAGGAATACAGTCCGGGGACCGGCGTGGACTACTGGCTGTGGGCCTTCCAGATCGCCGGCGCGGGCTCTCTCATGACCGGCATCAATTTTCTCGTCACCATTTTCAAGATGCGGGCCCCGGGCATGAAGCTCATGCGCATGCCCTTGTTCGTCTGGACGTGTTTGACCAGCAACGTGCTCATGGTCCTGTCGTTTCCGGTCCTGACCGTGGCCTTTTTCCTGCTGACCCTGGATCGCTACCTGGGTATGCATTTTTTTACCAACGCCCTGGGCGGCAACATGATGATGTGGAACAACCTATTCTGGATGTGGGGTCATCCGGAGGTCTATATCCTCATTCTGCCCGCTTTCGGTATTTTCTCGGAGGTGGTGGCCACCTTTTCCGGGAAGCGGCTCTTTGGATACAAATCCCTGGTCTATGCCACGGCCGCCATCATGGTGTTGTCATTTACGGTGTGGCTCCACCATTTTTTCACCATGGGCAACAGCCCCGCGGTCAACACCTTCTTCGGGATCACCACCATGATGATTGCCATACCCACGGGGGTGAAGGTGTTTGACTGGCTGTTTACCATGTACCGGGGCCGCATACGGTTCACCACCCCCATGTACTGGACCCTCGGGTTCCTCACCACCTTCGTCATCGGCGGCATGACCGGCGTGCTCATGGCGCTGCCGCCCGCCGATTATGTGGTCCACAACAGCCTGTTTTTGATCGCCCATTTTCATAACGTGCTCATACCGGGCGCCGTGTTCGGATTTTTTGCCGGCTATGCCTACTGGTTTCCCAAGGCATTGGGGTTCCGTTTGGACGAAAAGTGGGGGAAACGGGCGTTCTGGTGCTGGTTCATCGGCTTCTATGCGGCCTTTATCCCCCTGTATGTCTTAGGTTTCATGGGCATGCCGCGGCGCATGGAGCATTACTGGAACCTGGCGTGGCATCCCTATCTGATCATTGCCGCGGCCGGCACCGCCGTGATCCTCATCGGCATCTTTTTTCAGGGGGTTCAGCTGGTGGTGAGCATCAAGAAACGGCACGCCAACCGTGATGTGACCGGCGACCCGTGGAACGGCCGGACCCTGGAATGGGCCACCACTTCCCCCCCGGCCCCGTACAATTTTGCCGCGATCCCGGTGGTGCACGACATTGATGCCCTCGTGGATATGAAGGAGAGGGGCGTCTCCTGGAGGTATCCGGGACCCTACCACGATATCCATGTGCCCAAAAACGCGGCCCACGGACCGGTCATGGGTGCCTTGGCGTTTCTCTTCGGATTCGCCATGATCTGGTACATCTGGTGGCTGGCGTTGGCCGGTCTGCTGGGTCTTGTGCTGGCCGTAGTGATCCGGTCAACGGATGACGATACCGAATATACCATTCCCGCGGCCGAGGTCAAAAGCATAGAGGAAGAACGCCCTGAGCCGGAAGCAAGAGGGATTGGGGACGAACATTATGGAGAGGCAACCGCCACTCACGGAAACCTTGCGGCGCCGGGACCGTTGGCCGCACAACCGGCACCGGAGGCATAAATGATGACAACCGACGTTAAGACCATGAACTGGATGTCCGGGGAATCGGAACACGTAGACAGCGTGGAAATCCAGACCTTCGGGTTCTGGGTCTATCTCATGAGCGATTTGGTGCTCTTTTCGGCGCTTTTCGCCACCTTTGCGGTCATCGGCCACAACTATGCCGGCGGCCCGTCGGGCAAGGACCTGTTCCACCTGCCCTACCTGTTCGGCGAAACCATGTTCCTGTTGGTGAGCAGCGCCGCTTGCGGTTTCACCATGCTGGCCGTGCACCGGGGGAGGAAGGCTCTGGTCCTGTTGGGGCTTGCGGTCACGTTCCTTTTGGGTCTCGGTTTCATCACCATGGAAATCCATGAGTTTTACGGCATGATCATAAGCGGGAACGGACCTGAGCGGAGCGCGTTTCTGTCTGCCTTCTTCACCCTGGTGGGGACCCACGGCACCCACGTGAGCTTCGGCCTGATCTGGATGGCGGTCATGATGGGTCAGGTGGCGGCCAAGGGGCTGACCAGGCCCGTTCGATCCCGGTTGATGCGGCTGAGCATGTTCTGGCACTTTCTCGATATCGTGTGGGTGGGCGTATTCAGCGTGGTCTACCTGATGGGGGTCATTTAATATGGCGTCTGCATCCATGGACAGTAGTGGCGCGGGCAGGGGAAGCCTCAAGACCTATATCACCGGATTTGTCCTTTCGGTGCTTTTGACGGTGATCTCGTTCGCACTGGTGATGGGCGGCGGGGTGCCCCGCAGTGCCATGGTATGGGGGATATCCAGCGCAGGGATCGTGCAGATCTTCATCCATCTCCACTATTTCCTGCACCTGGATGCGTCTTCCGCGGTCCGCTGGAACGTGATGGCCCTGCTGTTCACCCTGCTGATCATATTCATCTTCGTGGGCGGAACCGTGTGGGTCATGTACACCCTGAATTTGCGGATGATGTGGTGATGGTAGCGACCATCAAAAACTACCTGCACGTTGCCAAGCCGGGAATCGTCCTGGGGAACCTGGTTCCCGCGTCCGCCGGCTTTTTCCTGGCGTCAAAGGGGCATATCCGTTTGCCCCTGTTCATGGCGACCCTGGTCGGTATCTCCCTGGTGGTGGCTTCCGCATGCGTGCTCAACAACTGTATTGACCGAAGTATGGACCGGAAGATGGCCAGGACCCGCAACCGGGTCATGGCCCGGGGGCTCATTTCATTGAAGGCCGCCGTTTCGTACGCCGTCCTGCTGGGCGTGGCCGGCATCTGGCTCCTCTCGCGGGCGACCCAGCCGTTGTGCGTATGGGTGGTCCTGTCCGGGTTTGTCATGTATGTGGGCGTCTACAGCCTCTATCTGAAGCGCCGTTCCGTATATGCCACGCTGCTGGGCAGTCTGGCCGGCGTCGCCCCGCCCCTTGCCGGGTATTGCGCGGTCACCGGCCGGTTTGACCTGGGAGCCTTGCTTTTGCTGTTGATCTTCAGCCTGTGGCAGATGCCCCATTGCTATGCCATCGCCATTTTCCGGCGGGATGATTACGCATCCGCCCAAATCCCGGTGGTGCCGGTCACCCGGGGGAGCCTGGCCGCAAAAAGGCACATCCTGGGTTACGTGGCGGCTTTTGTGGCGGCCACGCTGACGCTCACCTTTGGCGGCTATACCGGGTATGGCTACCTTGTGGTGGCGGTGGTGCTGGGCCTGTTCTGGGTGTACCTGACGTGGTCGGGCTTTAGAGCCAGGGACGACAATCGATGGGCCAGGCAGCTGTTCGCCTTTTCCTTCATGAGCATGTTGGTGTTGAGCGTCATGATGTCAATCGATTATACGCTGCCCCTCAACGCGGCACCGAAATGAGCTACGGGCGGCCGGTCGGGAGATACCCGGGCCGCCTGCGAAGCAACGATGCTTTTATATTGATACGATGGTTACCTGAAGAAAGGAGTACCGGGTTATGGAGATAGGACTGATCGGTTTAGGGCGCATGGGCGCCAACATGGGAATCCGATGGATGAAGGCCGGACACCGGTGCGTGGCCCATGCCCGCCATGCGGAATCCGTACAGAAGCTGGTGGACCAGGGCGCCACGGGATCCACGGATCTTACGACGTTCATCAAGATGTTGTCGACACCGCGGATCATCTGGCTCATGCTGCCGGCCGGGGCCGTGGACCGGGTTTTGGAGGACCTCAAGTCACTGCTGGAGCCCGGGGATGTGGTGGTGGAGGGCGGCAACTCTTACTACCACGACGACATCCGCCGGGCCCGGGAACTGGAAGCCACGGGCATCCATTATGTGGATGCGGGCGTCAGTGGGGGCGTGTGGGGGCTTGAACGCGGATATTGTATGATGATCGGGGGCGAGAAAGAGGCGGTTGCGCGTCTCGATCCTCTTTTTGTCGCCCTGGCGCCGGGGATGGATGCGGCGCCGCGCACCCCGAAACGGACCGGCCCCGCCACGTCCGCCGAGAAGGGGTATCTCCACTGCGGGCCTCACGGGGCCGGCCACTTCGTCAAGATGGTGCATAACGGCGTCGAATACGGCATGATGGCCGCCATCGCCGAAGGCCTCAACATCCTCCACAAGGCCGACGTGGGCACGGCCAGCCATGATCCTGATGCCGAGACCACGCCGCTCCGCCATCCTGAACTCTACCAATACCGGTTGGACCTTAACGATATCGCCGAGGTGTGGCGACGTGGCAGCGTGGTGGGGTCCTGGCTCCTGGACCTCACCGCCGCGGCCCTGATGGAAGACCCCCAGTTGGCTCAATTCAAGGGCCGGGTATCCGATTCGGGCGAGGGCCGCTGGACCGTGCTGGCGGCCGTGGATGAGGCCGTCCCGGCCCCGGTCATCACCACCGCCCTCTACTCCCGTTTCAGTTCCCGCGGCCGGGATGAATTCGCCGATAAGGTGATGTCGGCCATGCGGTATGAGTTCGGCGGCCATCATGAAAAACGGGGCAGGGGAGCCTCATGACCGCCCCCCTGTGGCCCCTGGCGGTTTTCTTCATCCTGGTGGTGGTCCTGGTGACCGTGATCCTGGGTCTTTCGTCCCTGTTGGGTGAACGCCACCGGGAAAGGACAACCGGGGAGCCCTATGAATCCGGGATCCTGCCCACCGGTTCGGCCCGACGGCGGATACCCATCAAGTACTATCTGGTGGCCGTGGCCTTTGCCCTGTTCGATCTGGAGGCCGTGTACATTTTTGCCTGGGCCGCGGCATTCCGTGACCTGGGGTGGACGGGCTACTGTCAGGTGGTGGTCTTTATCGGCATTCTTCTGGCGGCCCTGATCTATTTCTGGCGAATCGGGGCACTCAATTGGGGCCCCCGGGTCTGGAAGCCGGGGCATGTCCCGGTAAAACAAACAGGTCCGGGGCAAGCTGAACAGGAGGTGCCAGGCCCATGAGTCGCCTCGGCAACCGACCGGACCCTTCACCGCAGTCGGGTGACGGCACGCTGGAACAGGCGGTGAAATCATCCGTCATACTGACCCGGCTCCAGGACATGCTGGCCTGGTCGCGCAAGTACTCCCTGTGGCCGTTTGGTTTCGGTCTTTCCTGCTGTTTTGTGGAAATGATGACCGCCATTACCAGCCGGTATGATATTTCCCGCTTCGGCGCCGAGGTGGTGCGCCCCTCCCCCAGGGAAGCGGACATGATTATCATTGCGGGGACTATGTTCGTCAAGATGGTCCCGGCTGTCAAACGCCTTTACGAGCAGATGATGGCGCCCCGATGGGTCATTTCCATGGGATCGTGCGCCAACTCCGGCGGCATGTTCGATATCTACAGCGTGGTTCAGGGTGTGGATCAGTTCCTGCCGGTGGACGTCTATGTTCCGGGGTGCCCCCCCAGCCCCATGGCATTCATGGAAGGACTCACCCTGCTCCAGGAGAAAGTGGCCACAGAGAAACGGCCGCTCAGTTGGGTCGTGGGCTCTCAGGACGTGGTCAGAGCCGAGATGCCAGCCCGCCGGGATCTCAAGCGGGAAAAGCGTCGGCAGGCCACCACCCTGCGTTCCCCTGATGAGGTATAAATCCGATGGGTGCAGGGATCATCGCAGAACTTGGAACACGTTTCGGGTCGCAGATCCTGGCTGAACAGACTACGGTGGACCATATCCCCACCCTTTGGGTGGAGCTGGACGGGGCGCTCCGTGTATTGCGGTATCTGAAAACAGAGGCCACCGACCCTTACGAGATGCTGTACGACCTGACCGCCATCGACGAGCGGGAGCGGCGGCATCGTCAAGACCAGCCGGACAGTGCCTTCACGGTGGTCTATCATCTCCTGTCCTTTAAACGAAACAGCGACATCCGCATAAAGGTCCCGCTCACGGATCCCCATCCGTCTCTGCCCAGTATCACCGGACTATGGCCGGGGGCCGACTGGTACGAACGGGAGGTGTGGGACCTTTTCGGCATCACCTTTGAGGGTCATCCCGATCTTCGGCGTATCCTGTTGCCCCCTACCTGGGAGGGGCATCCCTTGCGTAAGGAATACCCGGCCCGGGCAACGGAAAGAGGACCGGTGCACATCTCCGAGGAGGAGATCATCGAAGACGAGAAGGCCCTCCGGTTCGATCCAGGCGCATGGGGATTGCCGGAGGCTGATCCGGAAGGGGACCATGAGTATCTGTATCTCAATCTGGGTCCCCACCACACGGGCACCCACGGCGTCATCCGTTTTGTGCTGCAACTGGACGGCGAGGAGATCCGTCACGTGGTGCCGGACATCGGCTTCCACCATCGTGGCGCGGAAAAGATGGCCGAACGCCAGACCTGGCACACCTACATCCCCTACACCGACCGCATCGACTATCTGGGAGGTGTGATGAACAACTTCGCCTATGTGTTGGCGGTGGAAAAGCTGGCCGGCATCGAGGTGCCTTCACGGGCCCAGGTGATCCGCGTCATGCTGGCCGAACTCTTCCGCCTGGCCAGCCATCTGGTCTGGCTGGGCACCTTTGCCGCGGACATCGGCGCCATGTCGCCCGTTTTGTTTACCTTCAACGACCGGGAACGCATCTTCGATATTGTGGAGGCCGTCACCGGCGGCCGCATGCATCCCAGTTTTTTCCGTATCGGCGGCGTGGCCCTGGATCTGCCCCAGGGCTGGGAACGCCTGGTGCGTGATTTCCTGGACTATCTCCCGAAACGGCTTCGGGAATATGATCGGGTGGTCATCCGCAACCGGATTTTCAAGGCCCGTACCAAAGGGGTCGGCGCCTATACCACCGGGGAAGCCATCGAATGGGGGGTGACCGGCGCGGGATTGCGCGCCACCGGCCTGGAATGGGATTTTCGGAAAAAGCGACCCTACTCGGGGTATGAACAGTTCGAATTCGACATTCCCACCGGTGTTCACGGTGACTGCTTTGACAGGGCCATGGTGCGCATGGAAGAGATGCGCCAGAGCCTGCGCATCGTAGCGCAGTGCCTCAAGCACATGCCGGAAGGCAATTATAAGGCGGAACACCCGCTGGCCGTTCCGCCCGCCAAGGATCGTGCACTCCATGACATTGAAACCCTGATTCACCATTTTGTAAATGTGGCCTGGGGTCCCGTGATCCCGGCGGGCGAAGCCCACCAGGGCATCGAGGCGACCAAGGGAAACAACGGCTACTACCTCATCAGCGACGGCGCCGGATCCGCCTATCGCTGCCGGATTCGGACGCCCTCTTTCCCCCATGTGCAGATGGTGCCGTTGATCAGCACGCGCGGCGCCATGGTCGCGGATTTCATGTGCATCCTGGGTGCCGTGGATTATGTTTTGGCGGATATCGACCGCTGAAGGAGGAGCGGATGGCCATCAGTCCCCATGAACAACGAGAGATCGAAGCCCTTCTGCGCACCTATCCCACTCGCCGGGCCGTGGCGCTGGAGGCGTTGAAGATCGTTCAAGGGCCCAAGAAGTGGGTAACCGACCAAGACCTCAGGGATGTGGCGGCCCTTCTTCAAATGACCCCCGCTGAACTGGACAGCTTGGCCACCTTTTACAGTCAGATTTTCCGCCGGCCCGTGGGCGAGCACGTGATCCGCCTCTGCGATGGCGTCAGTTGCTGGATTATGGGCGAAACAGGACTGGAAGAACATCTGTCCCGTTTGCTGGGTATCGGCCCGGGCGAAACCACGCCGGACCGGCGCTTTACCTGGCTGCCGGTGAGCTGCCTGGGCGTGTGCGAGCAGGCGCCCGCCATCATGATCGACGACGACCTGTACACCCGCATCCAATCCGAGGACCTGGATGCCATTCTTGAACGCTATGCCGATGGAGGGCTTGAAAAATGACGCGGGAACGTCCCCTGACCGGGCATCTGCGGTCCGACGGCCTGGCCCTGAGCCTTGGCGAATACGAGGCGGTGGGCGGGTATCAGGGGCTGCGCGCGGCCCTGAAAATGGCGCCGCACCAGGTCATCAAGGTTGTTCAGGACTCGACCCTGGGGGGACGGGGCGGCGCCGGCTTTTCCGCCGGAAGGAAATGGAGCTTCGTGCCCGACGAGGATCTTCATAAACGGCATGTCTTTCCACACGAGATGGTCACGATGATCGAGGAACCGGACCAGTGGGACCATGTGTCCGCCGGGTTTACCACCGGGGTCAAATGGAGTTTCATGCCCAAGGGTGAATGTGCCGTTTCGCCCGCCTACGTGGTGGCCAATGCCGATGAGATGGAGCCGGGCGTTTTCAAGGACCGTGTGCTCATGGAAGGGAACCCCCACCAACTGATCGAGGGGATGATCATTACCGCCCATGCCATTGGCGCCAACACGGGCTATATTTTTTCGCGCTGGGCGTACAAGAAAGCGGCCCGGTGCATTGAAAAGGCCATCTCCGAGGCCCGCGAGGGAGGCTACCTGGGTGAGCACATTCTGGGAACGGATTTCAATATGGAGATCTATCTGCACACCAGCGCTGGCCGGTATGTCTGCGGCGAGGCCACGGCCCTGCTCAACTCCCTGGAAGGCCGCCGCGCCAACCCGCGGGCCAAACCGCCCCATACCGCCGCGGTCGGCCTGTGGGGACGACCCACCGACGTGAACAACGTCGAGACCCTCTCCAATGTGCCGCACATTCTGCAAAAGGGTGCCGACTGGTACAAGGACCTGAGCCTTACCGACGAGGGCGGTACCAAGATCTACGGGGTCAGCGGCCGGGTCAAGGGGCCCGGATGGTGGGAACTCCCCATGGGTACCACCGCCCGTGAAATCATAGAAGAACACGCCGGCGGCATGGCGGATGGGTATCGCCTGCGAGGCTTTCTGCCCGGGGGTGCGTCCACCGACTTTCTCCTGGCCGAGCACTTGGATGTGCCCATGGATGTAAAGTCCGTGAGCGCCCTCGGCAGTCGCATGGGCTGCGGCACCATGATTATCCTGGATGACAAGACCTGCCCCGTGGGCATGGTGAACAACGTGATGCGTTTTTTCGCCCGGGAGTCGTGCGGCTGGTGCACCCCCTGCCGGGAAGGACTGCCGTGGACCGTCCGTGTATTGAACGCCATGGAGGCCGGAGAGGGACGGCCTGAAGATATAGACCGCCTGTACGCCCATGCCTGCTGGATCGGCGAGCCCGACGGCACATTCTGTGCCCTGGCCCCGGGGGCCATGGAGCCCCTTCAAAGCGCACTCACCTATTTTGAAGACGATTTTCGGGAACATATCCGCCTGGGACGCTGCCCGTGGCGTCCTGAGGGAGGGGCCCGCTGATGGTGACCATTTTCATCGAAGACAAACCCTATGAGGTCCCGGAGGGCCGCAATCTCCTGGAAACCTGCCTGAACCTGGGGTTTGACCTCCCCTATTTCTGCTGGCACCCGGCATTGGGTTCCGCCGGCGCCTGCCGGCAGTGCGCCGTCAAGCAGTTCAAGGACGAAAACGATCCCAAAGGCCGAATCGTCATGGCCTGCATGACCCTGGTCAGGGACGGGGTGCGCATCTCCATCCAGGATCCCGAGGCCAAGGAGTTCCGCTCCAGGAATATCGAATGGCTTATGGCAAACCACCCCCACGATTGTCCGGTATGCGGCGAAGGGGGTGAGTGTCATCTCCAGGATATGACGGTCATGAGCGGGCACGTGCGCCGCGATCACCGATTTGCCAAACGGACCCACCGCAATCAGGATCTGGGGCCCCTGATCGAACACGAAATGAATCGCTGCATCAGTTGCTATCGCTGCGTCCGTTTCTATACGGATTATGCGGGGGGGCGTGATTTCAATGTGTTCGGCGTCCACGACAACGTCTACTTCGGTCGTTTCGAGGACGGACCCTTTGAAAGCGAGTTCAGCGGCAACCTGGTGGAGATATGCCCCACCGGCGTTTTCACGGACAAGACCCTGCACGGTCATTACACCCGCAAGTGGGATCTCCAAACCGCCCCCTCCATCTGCGTCCTGTGCGGCGCCGGCTGCAACACCATCCCCGGCGAGCGCTACGGCACACTGCGCCGCATCCGGAACCGCTATCATCGCAACATCAACGGCTATTTTCTGTGTGACCGGGGGAGGTTCGGTTACGAATTCGTCAACAGCGAACGCCGGGTGCGGCAGGCGACGCGCCGTTTAAAGAAAGGCGCTCCGCCCGAAGCCCTCTCACCGGACCACGCTGAGGAATATCTGGGCGCCATCCTGTCCGGCCCCGGGAAAACGATCGGCATCGGGTCTCCACGTGCATCCCTTGAAGCCAACTACGCCCTGCGGACCCTGGTGGGTGCGGAGCGCTTTTGCACTGGGATGCCGGCCGGCGAGGCTGGGCTTCTCAGACTGATCCTCGATATTCTGCAAAAGGGCCCGGCCCGGTCTCCGTCCATATGGGATATGGAGAAATCCGACGTGGTGCTGATCCTGGGAGAGGACGTGACCCAGGTCATGCCGCGGGCGGCCCTGGCCTTGCGGCAGTCGGTCCGGCAGGAGCCCATCCGGGAACTGGATCCGTTGCACATTCCCCTCTGGCAGGCGGCCGGAGTCCGGACCGCCATTCAGGATGAAAAGGGCCCCTTTTTCGTTGCAACGCCCTATGAGACCCGCCTCGATGACGTGGCCACCCTTACCTATCGCGGGGCCCCGGATGACCTGGCACGACTGGGCTTTGCCGTGGCCCATGAGATCGACCCCAAGGCCCCTGCTGTGGAGGATCTCAAAGAAGAAATCCGTGTCATGGCCGAAGCCATTGCCGGCGATCTGAAAGCGGCCCAACGCCCGCTCATCGTCAGCGGAATCTCCCTTAAAAACCGCTCCCTGGTGCAGGCCTCGGCCAACATTGCCTTTGTACTGTGTGATGGGGAGCAGACCGCCTCCCTGGCCTTTCTGACCCCTGAAGCCAATACCATGGGCGTGGCCATGACGGACGGAATGGACCTGGATGCGGCCCTTGAGCGGGTACGGAAAGGAGCGGTCGACCGGGTGATCATTCTGGAAAACGACCTGTACCAACGCATGGCACCGAAGGCGGCCGACGCGCTGCTGGGGGCCGACCAGGTGGTCGCATTCGACTATCTGGAGACCGACACCACCCGGAGGGCCGATCTGGTGCTGCCCACGGCGACCTTTGCCGAGTGCACCGGAACCCTGGTCAACTACGAGGGGAGGGCGCAGCGCTTTTTCCAGGTCTTCGAGCCTGGCACGGATCCACTCCCCGCCCATCGCAGGCTGGCCCATGTGGTGAGCATGACGGGACGCGAAGGCTCGATCACTTGGGACAATCTGGATGCCATCACGAAGGCTCTGGCAGCGGAAATGCCCATCTTTGCGCCGTTGCTCTCCGGGGGCCTGGCACCGAGTGCTCAATTGAAGGGCATGAAGGTGCCGCGGCAGTCGCCGCGCTACAGCGGACGGACTTCCATGCACGCCCACCGGGACGTGAATGTCCCGATACCGCCCGAAGATCCCGATGCGCCGCTTTCGTTTTCCATGGAAGGGTTCCATGGACCGCCGCCTACAGCACTAGTCCCCCGCTATTGGGCTCCGGGCTGGAACTCGGTCCAGGCACTCAACAAATTTCAAGAGGAGGTTGGCGGCCCCTTGCGAGGTGGTGATCCGGGACAACGACTGATCGAGCCGCAGGCCCGGCCGCAGCGGGCGTATTTTGATGGTGTTCCGCCGGCGTTTCGCCCGGAGCCTGAAAAGTGGCTTTTTGTCCCCGTCCACCACATGTTCGGCTCTGAGCCCCTGAGCATGCTGACGCCGGGAATTGCCCGGCTGGCCCCGCAACCTTCCCTGGCACTGAATCCCGAGGATCTGGAAAGCCTGGGGCTTTCGGAGGGTGCGGCGGTCCTGATCGATGGTCGGTTGTCCCTGCCTGTCAAGGTCCTGCCGAGCCTGCCCCGGGGGGTAGCGGGATTCCCAGTCGGACCGGCCGGGTACATGGATGCCGGGATCGTGAGCCTGAGTCCCCATAAGGGCGCGGACAAGGGACAGGATCGGACGGAGAGGGGGGAACATGAATAACATACTCATAACCATCCTGATCATTGTGTGCATGTTGCTCGGTCCCCTGCTGGTTGCCGCGGCCAATATTTTTCTGGAACGGAGGCTCCTGGCCCTGTGGCAAGATCGCATCGGGCCCAACCGGGCTGGACCCTTCGGCCTGCTGCAGGTCATGGCGGACATGATCAAGATTTTCACCAAAGAGGACTGGATCCCGCCCTTTGCCGATAAACCGCTGTTCGTCCTGGCGCCGGCCCTCGCGGTGGGGCCGATACTGCTCGCTTTTGCGGTGATCTGTGTGGCCCCGGGCGTTACCGTGGCAGACCTCAACATCGGGCTGCTGTTCTTCCTGGGCATGTCATCCCTGGGCGCTTACAGCATGGTGCTGGCGGGCTGGGCCAGTAACAATAAATATTCCCTGTTGGGCGGCGTACGGGCGGCAGCCCAAATATTGAGTTACGAAGTGTTCATGGGGTTGTCGCTCATGGGGGTGGTGCTGTCGGCGGGTTCCTTCAATCTGGGTGAGATCGTGGAGGCCCAGCGCCATATGTGGTTTGTGGTCCCTCAAGTGGTCGGCTTTGTCGTCTTTTTTATCGCCGGTTTGGCGGAAACCCATCGCACCCCGTTTGATCTGACCGAAGCGGACAGTGAACTGGTGGCTGGTTATCACACCGAGTACTCGGGCATGAAATTCGGCATGTTTTTCCTGGGTGAGTACATGGGGATCGCCCTGATCTCGGCGTTGATGGTCACCCTCTTCTTCGGCGGATGGCGGGGACCTTTCCTGCCGCCGGTGGTCTGGTTTATTGTCAAGACATTGGTATTCATCGCCATCTTCATCCTGATCCGGGCCAGTCTCCCGCGACCCCGGTACGATCAGTTGATGGCCCTGGGATGGAAAATTTTATTGCCCTTGTCGTTGATCAATCTGTTGGTTACCGCGGGCATTTTGTTGGCCCGCGGAGGATGATGGGAGGTCTTTGGTGTTTTCGATTCTGCGTTCCATCGCCTTGATTTTCACCCACGCCTTCCGCCCACGGGAGACCGTGCAATACCCGGAGAAGCGGCCGTACACACCGCCACGATTCCGCGGGCGCATCGTGCTCACGCGGGATCCGGATGGAGAGGAACGGTGCGTGGCCTGCTACCTCTGCTCGGCGGTCTGTCCCACCGATTGCATTGCCGTTCAAGGCGCCGTGGCGGAAGACGGCAGGCATTACGCTGCCTCTTTTCGCATCAACTTCGCCCGCTGCATTAATTGCGGTTTTTGTGAGGAGGCCTGTCCCACCCTGGCGATTCAGCTGACGCCGGATTTTGAGATGGGCGAATACAACCGTCATGATCTGGTCTATGAGAAGGAAGATTTACTGATAAGCGGTCCCGGCAAACACCCTGATTACAACTTCTACGGGGTGTCGGGTCTTTCCATCCGCGGCAAGGACAAGGGCCAGGCGGAAAACGAGTCGGCACCCGTGGATGTACGCAGTCTGATGCCGTAAAGGGAGAACAAAAGTCATGAACGTGGCATTTTATGTGAGCGGCGCTATAGCCGTCCTGGCGACATTTCTGGCCATCACCCGCCGTGAGGCGATTCACGGCCTGGTCTATCTGGTGGTGTCGTTCTTGGCTGTGGCAGTGGCATTCCTGGTCCTGGGCGCACCCTTTGCGGCGGCTTTGGAGGTGATCACCTATGCGGGCACCATGATGGTCATGCTCCTGTTCGCCATCATGACCCTGAGTCCGAAGGCGCGGAAGGGGGATGGTGCAAAGCGCCCCCACCCATGGTTTTGGCTGGGTCCGTTGCTGTTGTCCGTGCTCCTGACGGGCGATTTTATCTACGTTCTTTTTGCGGGAAAGGGTTTCCCCGTGTCGGGCTCGGCGGTGTCCCCACGCCAGGTGGGGCAAGTTCTTTTCGGTCCCTATGTACTGGGGGTGGAACTGGCTTCCATGCTGCTGCTGGCCGGGCTGGTGGGCGCTTATCATCTGGGCCGCGGTTCACAAGGAAGGCGTTGAGAGGAGGCGTTTATGGCGACGATTCCCGTGACACATGGCCTGTTGTTGGCCGCAATCCTGTTTGCCCTGGGGTTGCTGGGGCTGCTGGTGCGACGGAATATCATGTTTACCCTCATCTCCCTTGAGATCATGCTCAACGCCACCGGCCTGGCCTTCATTGTCGGCGGTGCCCGTTGGGATCAGGCGGACGGTCAGGTGATGTATATCTTTATTGTGACCACGGCGGCCGCGGAGTTGGCGGTGGGTCTGGCCCTGGCCCTTTGTTTCCGCTCCCGTTTCGGATCCCTGGATCACGGCGCGGCCCGAAACCTGCGAGGTTAGAAAATGTTCGACCTTCTGGTACTTGTTCCCCTGATGCCCCTGGTGGGCTCTTTGTTGCTGGCATCGATGAGTAGCCATCATATGCCGCGCAAGGCGGTCGCCGCCATCGGGGTGGGGTCCGTGGCTGTATCGGCGGTCATCGCCTTTCTGATCGCCTTCTCGTTTTTCATGTCTCCCCCTCCCGGCGATGTATACATACAGACCATCTGGTCCTGGGTCAGGGTGGCGGATCTGTCGGTGCATATCGCCTTCCAACTGGATGCGCTCTCACTCATCTGGATGCTGATCATTACCTTTGTGGGTGCATTGATCCATCTGTATTCCTCGGAATTCATGGAGGATGAAAACGACTGGAACTATGCCCGCTTTTTCTCCTACATGAACCTCTTTGTGGGGATGATGCTGATCCTGGTGCTGGCGGACAACATGGTGCTCCTTTACCTGGGGTGGGAGGGTGTCGGTCTGTGCAGTTATCTGTTGATCGGGTTCTGGTACCAGGACCCCAAGAACGACCGGGCCGCACGCAAGGCCTTCATTGTCACCCGTATCGGTGACACGGCCTTTTTGTTGGGCATATTCCTTCTTTTCGACAATCTGGGGACCCTGCACATTCAGACCCTCATGGTCCGCGCCACGGAACAGTGGCCCATGGGTTCATCCCTTGCCATGCTGGCGGCCGTGTTGTTGTTGGGGGGCGCCGTGGGCAAATCGGCGCAGTTGCCGCTGCAGATCTGGCTCCCCGATGCCATGGCAGGGCCCACGCCTGTCAGCGCTCTGATTCACGCCGCCACCATGGTGACGGCCGGCGTATACCTAATTCTGCGGACCCACGTTCTTTTTCTCCTGGCGCCCTCCGTCATGCTGATCATCGCAATTGTTGGGGCTCTGACGCTGGTGTTGGCCAGTTTCAGCGGTATTACCCAGTGGGATATCAAGCGCGTGCTGGCGTACTCCACCATCAGCCAGATCGGGTACATGTTCCTGGCCCTGGGCGTGGGTGCCTGGAGTGCGGCGGTCTTCCATTTTATGGTCCATGCCTTTTTTAAAGCCTTGCTCTTTTTGGACACGGGCGTCATCATTATTCGTCTGGAGCACGAACACGATATGTTCAAGATGGGGGGGCTGCGTAAGGAATTGCCGCTCACTTTCTGGACTTTTCTTTTGGGGGCGAACGCATTGGCGGCCCTTCCCCTGATCAGTGCCGGTTTTTACAGCAAGGACACCATCATATGGGATGCCTGGTCTTCGGCCCAGGGCGGCCCCTGGCTGTGGGGTGCAGCAATACTGGGTGCATTCCTGACCGGGATCTACACCTTCCGCATGGTGTTCCTGACCTTCTTCGGCCCTCCCCAGCCGCTGGTTTTAAAGCATGCCCCCATCCCCCGGCCTGGGAACCGCATGCGTATCCCCCTCGTCATCCTTGCCGCATTGTCGGTCATGGCCGGTCTCCTGGGGCTCCCCAAGTGGATGGGCGGGTTTCAGCCTCTGGCGGACTTCCTCCACCAGGTGGTGCCGCCGGTGGAACAGATTTCCAGGGGCGTGCCCGAAGGGGGCATGGAAATTGTCTCCGCCGTCGCGGCCCTTTGCGGCCTGGTGCTGGCGTTCCTCATGATCATGCGGTGGCGTGCGGCTCTGGGGCGGCTGGTCCGCGTACCCGTGGTCGCAGCGCTGCACCGGTTCTGGTTCGTGGGGTGGGGGTTTGACTGGCTCGATAACAAACTGATCATCAAACCTTTTTTGTGGCTGGCCCGTGCCGACAAAAACGATGTGGTGGATCTGGCGCCCACACTGACGGGACGCGTCCACATGGGTGCATCGTCCTTGCTCCGCGCCACCCAGACAGGCCGGCTCCGATGGTACGCCTTGGCCCTTGCCGTAGGTGTAGTTCTGGTGCTGACGGGGGTGATTGTTCTATGATACTGAACGGATTGCTCCTTCTCCCCCTGTTGGGGGGCCTTGTGGCCTGGCTGGTGGGTGTCCGGCATCCGGCGGGGTGCCGCTGGATCTCGCTGGTCTCCCTGGGCGCCTATTTTATTGCCCTAATGGCCCTCTGGGCCGATGATGCGGGCCGGTTTACCCTTGCCGCCGATCCGGTGTGGCTGCTGCAATTCGACCATGCCTGGATTCCGCAGATCGGGGCCCGCTACCACCTGGCGCTGGACGGGATCAGTCTCCTTCTGCTGGCGCTGAACGGGTTGCTCGGTTTACTGGCGGTGGCCACTTCCTGGCAGCGGATTCAGGAACGGGTGGGCTTCTTCCATTTTAATCTGCTGCTGGTGGTGACGGCAATGACCGGCCTGTTCCTGTCCATGGACCTGCTCCTCTTCTATTGCTTCTGGGAGATCATGCTGGTCCCCCTCTGCTTCCTCATCGGCATCTGGGGCCATGAACGCCGGAAATATGCCACGTTCAAATTCTTTCTTTTCACCCAGGCGGGCGGTCTTCTCATGCTCGTTTCCATCCTGGGCCTGTTCTTTGTGCACGGTCGCGCCACCGGGGTGTACACCTTCGAATATGAGCGCCTGTTGGGAACGGCCTCGCTGGTCCCCGGTTGGGCCCCGTGGCTGATGATGGGTTTTTTCATGGCCTTTGCGGTCAAACTCCCCGCCTTCCCCCTGCATACCTGGTTGCCGGATGCCTACACAGAAGCCCCCACGGCCGGCAGTATTCTCCTGGCCGGGATCGTCTCCAAGGCGGGGGCCTATGGTTTCCTGCGCTTCTTGGTGCCCCTGTTTCCTCGGGTCGCCGAGAGCTTTTCAACGGTTGCCATGGCATTGGGCGTTATCGGGATTTTGTACGGAACGGTTCTGGCCTTTGCCCAGTCGGACTTAAAACGTCTGGTTGCCTATTCCAGTATCAGCCACATGGGGTTCGTTCTGCTGGGCGTTTTTGCCTGGAATGATCTGGCCTTGGAGGGTGCCGTCGTCATCATGATCGCACACGGTCTCAGCACGGGTGGGCTGTTCATACTGGTGGGGGACCTTCACCGACGGCTGGGTACCCGCGATCTCAACCGCATGGGTGGACTGTGGACCCTGGCCCCGAAAATGAGCCGTATGGGACTGATCCTGGCCCTGGCCTCCCTGGGCCTGCCCGGCCTGGTCAATTTTGTGGGTGAGTTCCTGGTCCTGCTGGGCGTGTATAAGGCCCACCAGGGAATGGCCATGGCAGCCGTGATCGGGCTGATCCTGGCTTTGGTCTATTCCCTGTGGATGATTCAGCGTATCTTCACGGGGGAGAACAGGGAAGGCTGGCGCATCGCGGATTATGGTGGCCGGGAGCTGGCTATCATGACCGTCATCGTCGCCTGCCTGGTGGGGTTGGGAATGTATCCCCGGCCCCTGCTGGACGAGGCACAGCCGTCACTGACGCATCTTCAGTCGGTGACCACGGACGCCGACTTGCCCAAATCCCCGCGCGCCCGGACACAGGAACAGCCACTGGCCGGGCATGGGAGCGCGGCGGCGGATTTTCTGAAATGAGAGCGGTAATCGTGACAATCGGCGATCTCTATGCACTTCTTCCCCTGCTCGTTGTGGCCGCAACCATTGTGGTGGCCATGCTGGCGATCGCTGTCCGCCGGGTTCATCTCGTGACCGCGGGACTGACCTTGAGCGGACTGGCCCTGGCCTTTG
>Ga0315536_1000302_pt1 | contig 24758 bp, 15 predicted proteins | sample SalMarSW160230MG_FD_203093 | JGI IMG/M metagenome (GOLD analysis project Ga0315536, IMG submission 203093) | Salt marsh sediment microbial communities from the Plum Island Ecosystem LTER, Massachusetts, United States - Salt Marsh Sediment SW1602-30 ...
GTTTTATATTAGCATCGCCCTTGTCCTCCGTACCCGAGCTTGGCCTGGGAGCTGGGACCTGGTTGGTACTTACTCCTGGAAGAAGAAATTTAACATTGTTCCCCGAGGAGATTTCTCCGTCAAGTCAAGATATTAGGCCAACGCTGATTCTGAAGCATTTCCTGAGACGGCATGTCCCGTGTCTGCACGAGCCTCCCCTTGTCAACACCGGTCCCGGTACTTCCCTACCCTGTCTTCATAGGCTTTCTCTACAACTTGAGCCCGTCCGGTCCTGTTCGCACGGGCAAGTTTTTCCCCCAGTTTGTGGCTCATGAGGATAGAACTGTTCATGGCATTGTAAAAAAAGAGGCCTTGTCTACCGATGGAGATCATATTCTTGTAGCTCTTCAGATGAGCCAAGACCCCGTCCAGGATCTCGGTTGCCTCAAGTTCATATACCGGGTAGGCAAAGGGTATGCGAAGGAGCCGGAATCCCTCGATCTCCCCGCGTTTCAAGTACCCACCCCTGTCAAGTTGTTCCGTCACGATCCTGAAAATGTCTGCTTCGGTCATGTTGGACTTGTCATCACCGTCAAAACATGTCACCTCAATACACAGAGAGGTTTTTCCGACAGGCGCCATGCTCCTGTCCAAGTGCTTAAACTCCGTAATCCGTCTGAAGAAAAAGGGCGCCTCCGTGAAGTAGATGCACTGATCTTTCAATACGAAATCCCGTTTTCCGAAAAGGTACAGGAGTAAGAGCGTCCGATATCTTAATTGTTTGACGTGTTCCCTGATTCCTATCGGCACGGCCGGCTTGAGCATCTCAATCAAGTGCGTGATGGGAATGGTGGATATCAGGAAGTCTCCACTCAAGGTCCCTTCCTTCCCATCCCTTCCATACGCCACCGACACAGAACCCTTACCGGGCTCCACCGATAATACTTTTGTCTTCAAATCCACCCTTCCGCCCGTATCGCGAAGGGTGTCGAAGATTTTGCAGGCAATATGATCGATGCCCCCCGGGGGATAGTGGATAACACGCTTCTTGATATGGCTCTTTTCAGAAAAGGACTGGATGGCTAGCTTGATCAGATTGGCATCCCGCCACCTGGCCAGGAATTTCAGTTTCTGCATGCCCCATTCATGGGAGATTGCGGTAGCAGGCAGGCCATAGAGTTTCTCAATGTATCCGCCGAGAGAAATATAATCGTAGATATGTTTTCCCACTGCCTGGACGACCCATTCTTCCACATTGCCCGACCCCGCTCCGTCACCGGGACCGATCATGCGCTTAACAATCATGTCATAAAGGACACCCGGCAATGAACGCCTGTCCATGTTGAGCAGGATATTTTTCGGGTCAAAGGGGAAGTTGAAGTACTTACCCTTGAAATACATCTTCTCCTTGGTGCTCTCGACCTGGTGCAATGCCATCGCGGGAAACTCTTCGCGGATGAGATCATAGACCTTCGGGCCAAAGAGAAAATGGGGTCCATAGTCAAAGGTATATCCATTGATCCTGTATGATTTGGCTAGGCCACCAACCACCGGGGCCTTTTCAAGGACACACACGTCATGGCCATGTTTCTTCAGAGTGACGGCACAAGTCAGCCCGGACAGACCAGCACCAAGGATGATAAACCTCATTTATCTGTCACCATCGAACATTGGGATACTCTGCTTATGGTCATATTGGTTTGATTCGTTCCATTCGTCTCATCAGTTAACCAATACAACCAATTGAACCAATCAAACCGCCTTTGAACCTTCAGCCTTCCACCTTTGAGCTTTCACCTTTGAGCTTTAAGCTCTTAATTGCTTCCAGCTAATCAATATACCCCAGTCCCCTCAACGATTCTGCAATCTTGTCCGAGTCTTCCTCCTCGTAGGTCTTCTGTCCCCCGCAGATCTGCGCCCCTTTTTTCAAAGCATAGTCACAAAAGCGGACCGGATGAGTGGAGAGGAAGTCCTCGTCAAATATCCCCTCAGCGACTCTCCCGTCCACTGTTTCCGGGATTTCCATGCCAAGAGAATACAAGATCGTTGGAAAAAGATCAGTAATATGCAACGGGGCATGCACGTAGTTGCTTCTGATGCCCGGCCCCGCCCCAACGAATATCCCGTTCAGGCGGTGAACACCATTGACAAAGAACTCCTTTGGATTTTTGTCAGAAATGACCTGACTGTAATAGCTGCTTGGGAAGCGGCCCCCCTTAATCTGGTGTGAGAAGTCTTTTGGATGGATGATCAGATCCGGCGCCGCATGCAAGAGATCGCCATGATAAAGATCCTCCTTCCTGTAAACCCTCTCAATCAGTGACTCCCCTGTTTGAGGGTGACTCAGGGACTCGAGCCTCTTGATCAGCTCGTCTCTCAGTTGATCGTATTCACCTTCATCCACAGTGCCTTCCGGGTCCCTCCCTTTCACGTTAAGCCGCAGTGTAGACGGGTGTTCACCCGAATACACCTTGGTGTTTGCCCAGTCGATCAAGGCCCGGCGTACGTATCCTTGAGACTTCACCCGCATACTCGGGAACCAGCGCATCAAGTGATCCTTCAGCCCGGAAGAGAGTCTCTGCGACGACACGCTTAACGCCCACTTAACGAACCTCATGGCCACGCCTCGGACTGAAACGGATTTTCTGAACCGAAGCAACCCCAGTTCCCTCAGCCATTCATCCACGAAGAAGACATGGGGTGAAGCAGGACCTGATCCATGGTCGGACATCATGTACAGCGTCGTGTCAGGAGGCACCTCCCGGCAAATCCTGCCGACTGCTTCATCCACTCTCTTGTAGACTTGCAGTATCACATCGTCGAATTCATTTTTTCCACCCAGGTACTTCCAGAAATGGTGCTGGACCTGATCAATAGCGGAAAAATTCACAGCAAAGAAATTCCAGGCAGACTTTTCCATGAAATGGAGGATCAACTTCTCTCTGCATTCGACCATATGGATAAGTTCCTGAACGGCCCTCCTCCTCTTCTTGTCCGAATCCAAGTAACCGGCACCCACGTGGAGATGAATGACGTAGTTTTTCTCTACCTCAAAGATCTCCTGCCTTATTTCGGGTGGAAAGGTGAAATCTGAATCGATCCCTGGAGAGTCCATGCCGCCGACGATCACCCCCTCGATCTCCTCAGGGGGATAGGTCATAGGAATGTTGATCAGAATGGCCGGCTTCCCGTGGTCGCTCAGGTACCGCCAGAGTGTTTTCGATTTAATGCTCCGGTTATTGACGAATTGAAAAGAGTACCTTCCCTCCGTCTTTTCCTTAAACCCGAAAACACCGTGGTTCCCGGGATTCATGCCGGTCATGAAAGAACCCCATGCCTGTGGCGTAAAGGGGAGTATGACGGAGTTGAGAGTCGCTCGGGTCCCCTTCTCGATCAGCTGTTGAATGTTCGGCAGATACCCCATCTGGAGCCACGGATCCATGAGGTCAAAAGTGCCTCCGTCCAATCCGATACAAAACACTTTGGAGGAAGATTCCATCGATCTCAATCCATGTATCCCAGGGACCTCAAGTTATCCACAAGCTTAGATTCTTCATCCGAAGAGTAGACAGCAGCGGGTTCTTCCGGGGATTCTCGATAACGGCCGTATTCTTTATATTCGACCGGATGGGTCTTCATGAAATCGTTCTGGAAGGCTTTGTCAATGACCTTTCCATCCATGTCCATGGGCACCGGCATGTCCATGGCAAAAAGGATGGTCGGGCATACATCCACGAGTTTCAGACCTTCGAGTTTCAGGCCGGTGCTGGCGTGAGGTCCCTTCATGAAGAAAACACCTTCGGGCCTGTGCATGCCGTTGGCACTGCGCGCATGGGATTCCTTCCTGACAAATGTATTGCCTGAAAACGCCCCCTTTTTAACAAGCCTCCCGGTGATGTCGTATTTCGCCTCCCTGGTGATCAGTTGTATGTCGGGCAACGTATCGTCATCAGGCACCCCGAAGGCTTCCTCTCGTGCCAGCACGTCCTCGAAGACCGTCTCTGCGGTCTCCGGATCTCTGAGAGACTTGAGTTCTCGAATGATTTTATCTCTTACTTTCAGATAGTCTCTTTTTTCAACGACCCCTTGGGGATAGACGTCCTTCAAGTTTATCCTCAGGCACTCTTGTTCCGCCAGAAAGGCGGATGTCTGTGACCAGTCAATGGCAGACAACCACCCTGAAAATTTGAAGTGAAGAGACAGGCGAGAAAAGGTCCTCGGGGCCAGGTTCTTGAGGAAGATCCTCGCCTTCGGAGAGGTGTTGCGAAACAGAAACGACAGGAGCTTGTTTCCACAGGAAAAAATCCGTCCGGGCAAACCACTCTTAAGACGGCCGTGACTGCGCTGCCTGCCGTCCAAGGCCTTGAGATACCCCCTTTCCCTCAGCCATTCATTCAGGTAAACGACCTTGTTTATTCGAGCGCCGGCACCGTGATCAGACATGACCAGAAACGTGGTGTCTTCATCCAATTTCTCCATGACCAGGGAAGCCACTTCATCCAGTCTCCTGTATACGGAGAAGATGGCCTGCCTGAGATCATCGGCGCATCCAGGGTCGTACTCAGGGTGGTCCGGATCCATATATTTCCAGAAGTGGTGTTGGACAATGTCCGGATTATTGAACTTGACAATGAAAAAATCCCACGGATACTGATCCATCAGGTATTCGGTCACCCTATACCTGGAGTCTATGTTGTCAAGGATCATGCGCAGGGCCGTACGTCTTCTCCTGTCACTTTGCAGATAGCCCCCCAGCTGGAGGTTGATCCTGTAATCCGGAAAGCGGGAGAATATCTCCTCTTTCAACGAAGGCGGATAGGTGAAATCCGAATGCACATCAGGCGTGTCCAGCCCACTAATCATGAGCCCGTTGACCGGCCTTGGTGGATAGGTCATGGGCACGTTGAGAACAATCACCTTTTTTCCAGCGTCGCTCAGCAACTCCCAAACGGTTCGTGATTGGTTGTCCTGTCCGCTGACCAAGGCCAACTTATAGGTATTCGGAACCATCCGGGTAAAACCTATGATGCCATTTTTCCCAGGGTTTTTTCCCGTGGCAAAGGAGACCCAGGCCGGCGGAGACAGCGGCGGGGCAACAGATCTCAACCTGCCGCAACCGCCACTTGTCATGATCTTCTTAAAGGCGGGCAGCTCTCCCCTTTCAATCATGGGCATCATGACGTCCAGTGTGGCGCCATCCAGGCCGAGGACGAAAACCCTTCCTTTCTTATCACCCATGTCCATAATCAGTCCTCTTGTGGATTCTCGAGCTTTGGGCACCTGCATGCTGGAGTGATGGAGTAATGGAATAATGGAGTATCCTTAATATGCCTTGAATGTAATTTGCTGAAAGGGTTATTCGTTTCCATACGCTGCATTGGCCTCCTTGATCATGAGATGGTCGATCCATTCTCCACGCTCTCTTTTTTGTTCCAGGCTTTCGACCAATTTCAGTAATCCATTTTCCAGTTTGTAAGCCTATTTATCCAGCTTCTGAAATTGTTCTTCCGTTATCTGGTGCGATTTTCGGTAGGCATGAAACCCCGAAACTGACTCGCCAAGTGAACCAAGTGCAATGTTAAGAAAGTTTAGGTACTCACGAATAGAACGCCTGCAATACCCCTCAGAAATGTTTCGATGTACGGAATCGCTCGAAGCGATAGCTTGTGTGGCCACTCGCTTCAATTCATAAGGAAATCCGCGGAAAACCCTGCAAGTCTGTCCGTAGAAATCGATTGCATCCTTCCAGACCCTCAGTTGTTGATATCCACGATTCTTATTTTTCCGCACCGCGCAAACACCCCATCACTCCAGTACTCCACCACTCCATTACTCCAGTACTTCCACTCCCTTCCGCCTTCTACCTCATCATTCAATGTACCCCAATCCTCTGAGATGATCCACGAGCTGTTCCTTTTCGTCGTCATCGTACTGGTCGCGGGAGGCCTTCACGGCCTCTCCTTCGTCCACCTGTTGAATCCGAACAGGGTTCCTTTCCACAAAGGCGTCCGAGAATGTCTCTACGAGCACCCTGCCATCCATGTCGGACGGCACGGGGAGCCCCAGCAAATGAGCGGCTGTGGGGCATACATCGACAATCTCTGAAACAGATACTTGCGTATTCTGCTTTATGTCTTTTCCCTTGATAATGAATATGCCTTCGCGTCTGTGTGAACCACTCACCTGTCGCCAGTGCCTCTCCTCGGCAATGAAGGATGCCTTGGACGGTTGACCGTCACCCTGAGGTATTTTGGCACTGATGTTATATTGGTCCTTTGTGGTGAGCGCTATGATATCAGGAAATTCTTGAACGTATGGCCCGCTGAAGATGTCCTCTCTCTTATAAACATGCTGAAAAATCTGCTCACCGGTAGAAGGATCCTGCAATTTTTTCGCTTCCTTAATGATGTGCTCCCTTAACGGTTCATATTCATCAATGTCCACGGTGCCGTTCGGGTACTGGCCTTTCAGGTTGATGCGGATCCCTTCCGTCTCTCCCACAAAGGCCTTTGTCTTTGCCCAATCAATGTTGGGAAAACGAAAATAGGTCCACGTCCTTGATATGGTATTGGGAGACACCTTCGCTATCCATTGTTTCAACTCCGGCGGAACCCTTTTCAAGAATGTGGACAGGCACTTCTCCATGGATTTGTACAGATAGGCCTTGCCCCTTTTCTCAGTCGCCTTCGAGGTGAGATACCCCAGGCTTTTTAGCCATGCATTCAAACGAATCGTCTTGTTGGTCCTGGGCCCGGCGCCGTGGTCAGACATCACCATGAGGGTACAATCTTCGGGAAGCTGACTCATGATGGACGCTGCCACCCTGTCGAGTTCGTCATAAATAGTGAAGATGGCGTCTTTCAGCACCTTGGGGCTCTTCGGATCGTACAAGGGATGTCTTTCATCCATAAATTTCCAGAATTGGTGCTGCACATTATCGGGGCTGTTAAACCTCACAGCAAACAGATCCCAGGCATGACTTTTCATCAGGTAGAGCACGGCCTTCTCTCGCGCCCTGATACACGACAACATCACATCAATAGCCTTTCGCCTTCTCTTGTCGCTATGCAGATACCCTCCCAGATGGAGATTAATCTTGTAATCCGGCACAACTCTTAACAACTCGGCCTTCAGTTCCCGGGGATGAGTGAAATCACAATTGAGGCTCGGCGCATCCAGCCCGCTAATCAGCAGGCCGTTGATCTCCTTGGGAGGATAGGTCATGGGGATATTCATAACGATAGATCTTTTCCCGTGCTCACCCAACATCTCCCACAGGGCTTTTGCCCTGTTATCCGTGCCATTTAGAAGCTTGAGCTGATAAGAATTGGGCATCAGTCTGAAAAAGCCTGAAATAGAATGCTTGCCGGGGTTTTTTCCTGTGGCGAATGATGTCCAGGCAGGGGCGGAATTACTCACGATGGTTGAGTTCAGTCCACAGTGGACCCCCTCCTTCATGATCCTGGAAAAAGTGGGCAATTTCCCCCGGTCGATCATGGGCTTCATGATATCAAATGTGGCCCCGTCCAGTCCGAGGATAAACACCCTTTTAGAATTCGACTCTTTCATGATCCCAACACCCTCTCTTGTCTAACCCTATTAGTTTGCCTTGACTTGTCCCGTTCGTCTCATCAGTTAACCAACACAATCTTCCTTCCCGCCTTCTACCTTCCACCTGCCGCCTTTCAGCCTTGAGCTTTCAGCCTTGAGCTCTTGATCGCTTCCACCTAATCAATATACCCCAACCCCTGAAGCCTTTCGGCAATGATCGCAGATTCCTCCTTGGAATAGTTGATATCAAAGGCATCACTTTCGCTGGATGACTTGGAATAATGAACGGGACTCTCCTTCAGGAACTCTTCAGTAAAGACTTCCGTAACAACCCTCCCGTCAAAATCACCAGGTATGGGGACCCCTAGATAGTGCAAAATCGTTGAGGTCACATCGTGCAGTCCAAGGTCTCTTATCCTCGTCCCCTGATGAATGTCGCAGCCGGATAACAGAAAAATCCCGTCCGGCTTGTGTACGCCGCTCGCCCTACTGATGGTTTCCACCCTTTTTAGACGCTCCCCGCCTATTTCCTCAATAAAGTGGCCGCTCGTGCTGGCGTATTCCGGTCTCACCGTGTACTGATCATCCTTCCACTCAATAAAAAGGTCTGGGGCCTTGTCAATAAAGGGTCCCTGGTAGGCCTCCTCTTTTTTCAGAACCCTCTCCACGATCCGTTCACCGTCTTCCGGGGCCCTCAGGTTCAGCAGCTTCTGCATGAGATTATCTCTGACCTCTTCATAAGCCTCACCCGGTTCCACATTACCAAGAGGAAATTTTCCTTTGACATTGATGTATATGGTGGGCGCGTTCTCCCAGGAAAATGCCCTTGTACGATCCCAATCGATCTTCATTCCGCGCAAAATAGAGCTTGCCTTGTTCTTCAGCCCCGGGAACAGGTTTCTCAACATCCTCTTCGATTTTCTACTGAATTTGCTGTTTACGAATACGTATGCGTCGCCGATCATTTTCTCGACGAAACCTCGCGTTGATGCATGAATAGACTGGTTCTCCTTGAACTGCAAATAACCCACACTGTTAAGCCATCGATTGAGGAAGAATGTCTTGTTGCTCGACGGTCCTGCGCCGTGGTCCGACATGATCAGGACAGAGTAATCCTCCCCTGCCGAGGCGATAATTTCTCCTAAAGCGCCGTCAAGTCTCTCATAAATGTCATATATGGCCGTCCCAAACCGTTTCCCCTCAGCAGAGGCATAGGCAGGATGGCGTGGGTTGATATACTTCCAGAAATGGTGCTGTATCCTGTCCGATTCAGTAAATACAACCATGAGGAAGTCATAACTGTCTTTCTTCAAGAAATATTTCGTTGCAGCGATCCTCGCACCGATGCATTCATTTAGCTTATCAATGGCTTGTTCCAACTTCCCCTGTCTGACCAGAGCCGAAGCCCCGGCCTCTATGATGTATTTGCCTGCCCTGTCCTCAACCTCACTAATGATTCCGTCTGGGAAGGCAAATTTTGGATCATTCTTGCTGGGCGAATCCGGCCCACCGATCATGAAACCGTTGACCTCCTCGACGGGATATGAAAACGGCACATTGATAACGCCGACCTTCTTCCCGTGTTCGCTCAGAATTCGCCAGAGAGATTTGCCGCTCCTGAAGGAGCCGTTTAGAAATCTCACCTGATAGCTATTGGGCATGTTTTCAAAGAACCCAAAAATTCCGTGTTTTCCGGGATTCTTGCCGGTGATGAAAGTTGACCAGGCACAGGGACTATTTGTGTCAAGGGTTGATTCAAGAACGCCGTGAACCCCCTTTTCCAGGAGCCCCTGCAATACCGGCAACTTTCCCTGCGCGACCAATGGGTTGATAATTCGAAACGTCGCCCCGTCCAGTCCGATAACTAATAGCTTCTTATTCACGTCCCTCTTCCATGATGATGTCGCATATCCAACGGTTCAGTTTTCCGAGTCCTCTATCAAGCACACGATACAAACCAGATTGAAGCCTCCCCGCGGCAAGCCACGGGGAATCTTCACCGTAAGGAAGTTTTTCATTTTCAGATTCGCTCGCAAACCACGCCGCAAGCAGTGGGGAGTGCGTTCGCTTTCGCGCTTCAAGGGTGTTCAACCTGCAGCTTGATTGCCTTTAGGATTCTTCCCTTGATCTCGTTGAAATCGCCCGCCGGAACAAGCCCCAGTATGAGGACCCCTAATATGTAAATCACAGGCCCGCATATGAAACCAACAACCCTGCTCATATAGGCATTTGACAAAGCGACCAGGCAACATGTGCTGGAGTATACCAGAAGGACCTTGAGAATGCTCGCATGTACCGGCTCATCACTGACAAATCTGCGCGTATAATACCAACCCAACCAAAACAAGCCGATTTCAGCCACCAGGGTCGCCAGTGAAGCGCCAACGATTCCCATTTTCGGTATGAGCGCCAAATCGAAAGTGACATTCACAACGAGTGCAACGGCTGCAATGTATGTGACAATCAGTTGCTTTTTTCCCACGATCAACATTCTTTCCGCAAGTTTTGACAGGAACATGAAGACAATGACGGGAGAAAAGACTCTCAAAACGATCCCCGCCTCCAAGTACTTCCTTCCCAGGATGACGATGATAAGCTCTCTTGAAAAGGCAAAAAGCAAAACGCCAAAAAACCCTCCGGAGACGGCCAGAAACCTGAAGGAACGGTCATAGAGCTTGTCCAGAGCACCCTTGGCCTTTACATAATGTCTGGACAGAACAGGAAATACCGATACCACAAGGCTCTCGCCTATAAACATAAGGCCCTGCGTCACTTTATATGCCCCATGAAACAGGCCTGTTTCCACATTGCCTTTGAGAAAACTGAGAAGAATGGTGTCAATCCTGAATCCCACCCTTCTGATAAACCTTCGCAGGGCAATAGGATACGCCTCCATGAACAAATATTTACACAATTTCATATCAACGGGGCCCGTGGGTCGCACGAATTTTTTCATGACAACGTAGAGCGAGTACATGAGTCCCACAAAATAGGCAGCAGCGAAAATGACAAAGATATGCATAAAGCCGTGTTCTTCGGTTTTGACCAGGACAAGGAGAAGGGTGAACAGCATCGTTTGGCAAATAATGATCCGGTATGCCACATATTCCATGCGTTCGTAACCTTTTGCAACCGAGAGAAACAAAAGGCTCAAAAAATCAAATACAATGCCTGACATGGCAAGATATGTGGCCTGAATGACGGCCGCGTCTTTGCGTATGGCATTAATGATGATGACGACCAATAACACTGTCAGAAGAGACATCACCCCTTGTATGAGAAGGCCGGCTTTTAAAAGCTGGGGGGCCTTCTCTTTATGGACGGCGATTTCTCTTGTCAGAATCACGGGAAGGGATATCCCGCACAGGGCCCTGAAGACAGCAACAAAGGCCATGACGAAAGCGTAATCTCCAAACAGATACACGTCCAGGTAACGCGCAATAATGGCCATGGCCGCCACATCGGTTATGGCTTCCCATACGGCGGCAGTCATATTGTATGAGTAATTCTTGATTGTACTATTGGGTCTGGTCAACATCTATCTTCAATATCCGGAACAGTCCTGCCGGTATCTTCACCGACAGATTTTTTTTGGTGTGATCCAAAACTTCGCCTGAGACGACATCTGTGATTCGTGTCCCACCGATTTCGGCATTCAGGACCACACCGGCAGTCACGTCCCGTGTCTCAAAGAGCAAGGGATTGACAAGATAAACGATGTATCCCCCCGCCGTCCGATGTGCCGAAACAAAGGCGTCCGGTGTGGCAAGGGGCAGTTTTGCGCGGCCCCTCGGCATGTCCTGCACGAAGCCGGCTAGGCTGACCGGCGCAAGGCCCTTACCCTTCTTCTTATAGAGGTGCTGATCTGCGCTGACAACGTAACAGCTCTCTATCCCGCCGACCGTAGACGGATCAATCGTATCAGGGAATACGGCGACGTACCCGAAAGCGTTTTTTGGAAAAAGGCCGTCGTAGTAGTTTGCCATATCGTAGCAGTACCGGCTCAAATAGTTTTCCCTCGTGGCCTGCAGAAAAAAACCCGTGTCAAGAAATCCCCTCATCCGATAAATCTCCTGCCAATACACCTTGGTGCCCAAGGCCCTCTTGCTCTCCTCCATGGGGTTCGCAGCTTCCTGCAATGCGACCGGCGAGACAACCAACAGGTCGGGATTTTCAATGGGCGTGATCAGTCCATGTGATATCAAAGCATACAGTGCCTCAAAGTATCTCTTGTAACCGGCGGCAAGATCGAGCACACTTCTTGAATCCGCCGAGACGTTTCTGGCAAAAACGAAGTAGTTGGCTCCCAGGCTCATGCCTTCCAGGGCAAGGCGCAGCTCCACGTCACCCGGCGTACCCACAAAAACAGATGCCCATTTCCACATATCGCCGTAGACGCCCACACCCCAGTTCTTGACGGCGCCTGCCTTCCAGAGCCCCACGAGAACCCCCATGTTAAGCTCCGGGGACTTGATGTTATTGGGCTTGTACACAGGCACGATAATGTCTGCGTATTGGGGTTTGAAAAGTGTTTTGAATTTGTCTGCCTCAAGGGGAAAACGATGCCAGAAGCCCAGGTATTCATTCATAACGAGTTTCTTGCCGGGATACTTGGCAAGCAGAGATAGTATCCGATCAAGGTCACCCAAGAAAGAGCGCCACAGATCAGTCCTTGTATAGCTGTTCTCGTCGACAATGAAGCCCTGACATGATCGCTGTGCCGTTTGCAGGACCGCCCCCAGGGTCTCCGGTGTAAAATAGAGCCTGGCGTGCTTGCCCACGTTCAGGAAAAAGGGGATGCTGTATCTTTCGAACCATGCTGCGATTTCCAGTATTCGACCTTTCTCAACAAATCCCTCGGCTTCCTTTTTGCCCAATCGACTCAAGAGCCCTTTTTCGCCGAGCGATGTTATAATGATGGCTGGCTCTCCCGGCGCAGCGCGCAGGGGCCTCAAGAATCTGTCAAGATCAGTGCCTTTCCTGCCGTAGATGTGTCGATAGTCGCAGCGATAAAGAAAGTGAAAGGTTTTAGTCGCCTTGCCCTCCTGCACCTTGGCCCCTGTGCCCTTCATCTGCCTTAAGTGCGGTTCGATTGCTAACTGGACGGCATCCTGGTATCCGACCAGCGGGTCGCCTTTATTCGCCTCAAAGGCCACGAGGTTGAGTCCTGTGCCCCGTACCGAGGAACTGAGCAGGGCTCTTTGATAGCCATTTTTCTCCCCGTCCGAGCCGCACACGGAAAAGAAGGCCGAGTTCGGTTGATAGCTGCCCATTTCATCGCCGCTCGCACTGAGCATGACAGCCGGGCTTGTGCCTTTTTCCCCTGACAAAATCAGTCCATTGAAAAGACAAAACAACTCCTTTGTCTCATCATTCACGAAGTTGCCCGGGACAACGGAAGCGGATGTGTGCGTACCAAACCTATTGGGATAGTTTTTCTGCCACAGCTTCTCTCCTTTTCCGTTCAATACCGTCACCAGACCGCAGGGACGGCTTCCAATGATGACTTCCGTGCCGCCGTCATCCGTCAGGTCGGTTATGCTTATGGATTGCACGGCTTCCATTTTGTAACGGGGCTGCCATTGCCTTGCGTGCCCTTTCCCGCCCTTGTTGTCTTTTCTTGGCGATTTCGGTTTGAGCCGCCACAGGATGTTCCCGGTGCCACTGAGGGCAAAAACCCCCTTGTTGGAGGTCCCTATGAGGAGTTCATCTCCCGCCTTGCCGTCCACATCTCCAAAGGCCAGGGCCGAGATGAAAGCTCCTGGTGAAAACGCTTTCCGAAATTTCAGCAGCCGCTTCCGCCCATCCAGGACATACAAGGCCCCGAGAAAAGAGCCCGCGGCAATCTCTTTCTTGCCGTCTCCTTCAAAATCCCCCACGGCTACAGAGAGAAAAGGGCGGTCATCTGCAAAGGTCCAGTAGATGCCCTTCTTGTATTCCAGGACAACCACGCCGCCCGCGCTGTCCTGCACCACGGCGATGATATCCTTTTTTCCGTCCCCGTTCACATCCCCCACGGCCAAAGCATAGGGCAGACCTCCGACATCACAAGACCAAAGCACCGTTCCGGCCATATTCAGGACGTAGACTCGATGGTCAAAGGCGCCGGCAATGATCTCCTGCCGCCCATCGCCATTGATGTCGTTTGCAGTAACGCAATACGCTACCATGTCGAGATCAATACGTTTCATCCCTGTCGACATGAAGGCATCGGCAAGGCCGGGGCCGCTCATGCCCAGCAGGCTCAACGCGAACAATGTGGCGTAAATCCTCTTCATCTTCTTCTATGCCGATGTTGGTCTGTTAGCGACGCTGGGCGTGTGAATCCGAAGAAATGCGGCGATAAAAGCCCAAAAGATCAAAAAAATCGGTTCAGTGAATCCAATGGTCTTAAAAGCAGACTGGAAAAGGACAGAGGGGATCGTTGCGAGCAAGACCACACAATAAAGGCGCTGTTCAGGATCCACGGCTCGCGTGAGTATCCGCAGGAGGCCCGCGCACATATTCAGAACAAAGATAGCAAAAAGCGATATCCCGACCAACCCGAACTCCGAAAGGATAAACCAGTAAAAGTTATGTGGAATATTAAGCGGTGAGCCCATTTTAGGAGCCAACAGAAAAAACGACCCCGCGCCGTTTCCAAGAACCGGTTGAGCGACGAACAGCTTCTTGGCCACTGCCCAAGCCAAGGCCCGCTCCGTTATGGAGATTTCCGGAGCCAGGAAGAAGCTGGCCACTCTGTTGGTCAGGGCATCAGCGAACTTACCGGCCCCTGCCCACATAATGAATCCAACGGAGACGATCGACAAAATGATAACCGTCAGGAACACTTTCCTTTTTTTCATTCCAAGCAGGGAAACACTCAACGCCAACCCGATCCAGCTTTTTCTGGAAAAAGTTCCAATGATGACGACCAGCATCATCATGATGCTGATTACCGCAAAGGCTCTCGTTCCCGACGAGGTGCTGCGGAAAAAGAAAAGAACGCTGATCATAATCGAGATGCTCAGGACAAAGGCGTAGTCGTTTGGATCCAGAAAGATGCTCGAGGCCCGGACGGTCTTGCCCAGGTGAGGCAGGGTGCCCGGAATGATCGTATGCTTCTCGGCAGCAGGGATGCTTGTAAAATAGAACGTATAGGTGCCTATGAGCCCCCAGAAAACGGAGACCAAAAACCAGATAACGAGGGCCTGATGCAGGGTCTTCTCGTCCTTAATGAGGTGGACCATGGCAAAATAAATCAGCGCGGCAAACAAGACCTTCACCGCTTGAAATGTCCCCAGCGAAAGATTGGGCGCCCAGAAGAGACTCAGAAACACCCAGCCCACGATCAGCAAAAGAGGTACGTCAGGTCCGCGAATGTCAATCTTGATGCTTCTTTCTCTGATCCACAAAAAAGCGACGCCGATGACCCCGACAATGATGCCAAGATCGTTAGGGCGAAGGTCGAGTTTTCCCAACTGCAAAAGCGTTCCAAAAGAAGGCACTGTCATCAGGATGACGGCAAAAGCCAACATCGGCCATGCATACAGCAGGGGAATCAAAACAAACAGGCCGATACTGAACAGCACGATGCTGGGCGCAGCAATGAGGACCACGGTTATGCCGAGGACTGCCTGCACAAGCAGGATAGCCATCCAAACCCGTGGGTCAAATGAGCTGAAAGTTCTTGAAAATGAAGTCCCTAGAGAGGTCATACGATTATCTCGCCTGAGTGAAGCCTCCCCGCCCTCCCGGGCGGGGCTTCCCGGTAAGGAAGATTGCCATTTTTGTATAGCTCCCCTTGACCCCGCCCTTCCGGACGGGGCTTGCGGGGAGCAGGCCGGTCAAAGCCTGACACCTTCTTTACCGGTGACCACGAACAGCTCACAACGGACACTCGGCCTTTTTGTTTAGGGCTCGCGCAATAATAACTTCACATTTTGGCATCTCGGCTTCAGCCCATCTTTGACCGATGCCTCATTCGCAAACCCCTCGAAATAGCTTGCTATTCCTCCGGTTTTGCTCAATCGGATCGGCCAAATCTGAACCAAATTTGAGCGCCAAGTCTGCGAACTTATTATTGCGCGAGCCCTTAGTCAATATAGCCGAGCCCCTGCAATCTTTCCTGAATGGCCCTGGTTTCATCCAAGTCAAAAGTCTTCGGAGATCCCTCATCGCCAGCGATGACCTTGTCTTTTTCAATGGGATTCTCCCCTAAGTATTGTGGGTCAATGGCACCTTCAAGAACCCTGCCGTCCATATCCTCCGGAATGGGAATACCCAGGAGATAAAGGATGGTGGGGGCCACATCACAGATGCTGACCCCATGCATCGCCCTGTTCTCCCTCAGGTGATTACCAGAGGCAATAAATATGCCGTGATCCCGGTGGATCCCGCTGGGTCGCGCCGTATTTTCCGATGCCACCAGGGCCTTATCATCAAGGGTTTCCAGAAAATTTGTCTCCGACCCGCTACCACTCGGTCGGTGCACATAAAGGAAGTCGTTCCACTGAAAGACTATGTCCGGGGCCTTGAAGGCCTCAGGGCCGTGATAGAGATCTTCACCTTTGAAGATCCGCCCCACAATCGGCTTTCCGCTTTCAGGGCACCTCAGGTCTTTCAACTTCTCTATAATCCGATTTCTGGTTTGCTCGTACTGAGCCCCGGGTTCTACGGAGCCTTCCGCCTCCCGACCTTTGGTATTCATGAAGATGGCGGGGTGATTTTCCCGGGAGTACGCCACGGTCCTAGACCAGTCAATGCCCGGCAGAAACAGAACCGAATCCACCCTGTCGCGAAGGTTGGGGAACAGGCGCAGGAGGACCTCCTTTGCCCCCCTGGGAAGGCGTTTCTTGATTTCGTTGTTGGCCCGTTCCAGGAAACGGTACTTGAGACGCCCCCATTGCCCTGAAACACCGCCCCGGTCTTGGAAGTGCAAGAAGCCCTCTCGGCTCAACCAGCGGTTGACATACATGGTCCGACGGCTGGACGGCCCGGCACCGTGATCGGACATCAAGATCACCGAGGCATCCCCTGCCGCAGCCGTCAATTCGCCGACGCCTTTGTCGATTTCTTCATAAACCTTGAGAATGGCGTCGGTATAGGGTTCGGACGTGTGAGACTCGGGCCGCGCGGGATCCATGTATTTCCAGAAATGGTGCTGGACCTTGTCGGTGGCCGTGTAAACGACCACAAAAAGGTCCCAGGCCTTTTCGGCCATGAGATATCTCGCCGTGGCGGTTCTGGTCTTCACCATCTCCAGGAGCCCTTCCAGGGCCTTATCCGGTCTTCCCCGACGGATATGCCCCCAGATGCCGGCTTCGAGTATATAGCCTCCGACCTTGCTGTTAATCTCCTCCATCAGTCCTTTGGGATGGGCGAAATCATCATCTATGCCGGGTGAGTCCAGGCCGGGAATCAGAAAGCCGTTCACCACTTCGGCAGGATAGGTGATGGGCACATTCAGGACGCCCACCTTCTTGCCGGCATGGTTCACCAGTCGCCACAGGCTTCTGCCCTTGCGAAAACTGGCATTCAGGAAACGCACCCCATAGCTGTCTGAGAGGGTCTCAAAAAAGTCGTAGATCCCGTGTTTGCCCGGGTTCTTCCCCGTGATAAAAGACGACCAGGCCTGGGCGCTGTTGGAAAGGGGCGTTGACAACAGCCTTGATCTTGTGCCCTTCCGGAGGCACGCCGCAAGCGCGGGCAGCCTGCCCTGCTCGATCCAGGGATCGATCAGGTCAAAAGTGGCCCCATCCATGCCGATGACCAGGACCTTGTTTCCTTTCTTATCACTCATGTCCATAATCAGTCCTTTTGTGGATTCTCGAACTCTGGGCACTGGCATGCTGGAGTGATGGTGTAATGGAATAATGGAGTATCCTTAATATGCCTTGAATCCAATTTGCTGAAAATAGGGTTATTCATTTCCATACGCTGCATTGGCCTCCTTGACCATGAGATGGTCGATCCATTCTCCACGCTCTCTTTTTTCTTCCAGGCTTTCGACCAATTTCAGTAATCCGTTTTCCAGTTTGTAAGCCTATTTATCCAGCTTCTGAAATTGTTCTTCCGTTATCTGGTGCGATTTTCGGTAGGCATGAAACCCCGAAACTGACTCGCCAAGTGAACCAAGTGCAATGTTAAGAAAGTTTAGGTACTCACGAATAGAACGCCTGCAATACCCCTCAGAAATGTTTCGATGTACGGAATCGCTCGAAGCGATAGCCTGTGTGGCCACTCGCTTCAATTCACAAGGAAATCCGCGGAAAACGGTGCAAGTCTGTTCGTAGAAATCGATTGCATCTTTCCAGACCCTTAGTTGTTGATATCCACGATTCTTATTTTTCCGCACCGTGCCAACACCCCATCACTCCACCACTCCATTACTCCAGTACTTCCACTCCCTTTCAGCCTCGAGCTTTCAACTCTTAATTGCTTTCACCTTTGAGCTTTCAGCTTCCACCTTCTACCTTTCAGCTTTGAGCTTTCAGCGCTTTCACCTCATTCAATATACCCCAGGCTCCTGAGCCTCTCTGCCACCTTCGCCGCATCCTCGTCCGAGTAAGCAGGGGCAGAATCTCCTTCGCTCGGCCTGCCTGAAGGGGCCATGAACTGAGGCGGACGCTGGCTCAGGTGCTCGGGATCAAGGGCCTTTTCGAGTACCTTGCCATCCATGTCCGTGGGCACCGGCATTCCCATAAGATAAAGTATCGTGGGCGCCAGGTCGATGAGCCGCGCGCCTTCTATGCGGCACCCCGTCCTGATGGCCTGCCCTTTCATAAACAGGATGCCGTTCGGCCTGTGGTTGCCACCTTTTTGCAGCTCTGACCAGTCACTAAAATCACTGTGACGAAGACTCGGTTCAAAAAGGTCCCGATCCCTGTCGTCGTATCCGGGCCATGATGTATACTGATGATTCTTCCATGTCACCAGGAGATCCGGGGCATTATCCATGCAATCGCCATGGTAGACCTCCTCGCCCTTATAGACCTTGCCGACTGCCGGTTCCCCGGTGTCAGGATCTATGATCGTTTTCAGGGCCTCTATCAGGAAAGCCCTCACCTCCTCGTACTCCTGTCCAGGTGAAACAATCCCCTCCGGGAATTTGCCCTTCAGATTGATGAAGAGATTGGTACTTTCCCTGCCGAAGGACCACACTTTGGTGCGGGCCCAGTCGATATCGGAGAAGACAATCTTGGATTTGACCTGCTGCCTCAGGCGGGGAAACGTCCTTTTCATCCATTCCAGGCCTCCCGGCGGAATGGTGTTCTTGATGTGGTGGTGCATTCTCTTCAACAGTTCAATGGACCAACTCTTGCCCCTTGAATCCACATAGGAGAGAAGCCCCTGTTCTTCCAGCCATTTGTTGATGAACACCGCCTTATAGGCAGGCCCGGCGCCATGGTCGGACATGACCAGCACGTGGGTGTCATCCGACAACTTGGAAAGAAACTCTCCGAGCACCATGTCCATCTTCATATACGTGTCGCGGATGACGCCGCCGTATTGCTTCCTGTCCGAATCGGATATGGTTGTAAAGGCGGGGTCCGTGTACTGCCAGTAGGCGTGTTGAACCAGGTCGGTCTCCCCAAAGACCATCATGAAGAAGTCCCAGTCATAATGGTCCATCATGTAATGGACGAGTCTCTTCCTGAAATCGAGCAGGTCTTCAAGCTGCTTCAGAAAAGAAGTGGGATTCTGCCCCTGGGGATAGTCCCTCAGTTGGTATGGGCCGACGTTTTGAGTGATCTCCCCCAGGACACTCTGGGGATAGGCAAAATCTGAATCCGTACCCGGAGCGTCAAAGCCCGATACGAGCACACCATTTACCCTCTCAGGCGGATAGGTCATCGGCACGTTCAGAACGACTACCTTTTTATTGGCGTCGCTCAGCAGTCTCCATAACGAACGTCCTTTTCGCATCCCGCCGTATGTATATTCCAGTTCGTAGCTGCGCGGCTTGTGGACCACGAAATCGTATATCCCGTGTTTGCCCGGGTTCTTGCCGGTGATAAACGATGACCAGGCGGGCGGGCTCAAGGGATGAATCGTAGAGGCCAGTGCGCCGTGTGCGCCCTCTTCACTCAACCGCCGCAGATTCGGAAGGCGCCCCTCCGCCATCAGCGGGTTGATCACATCCAGGGTCGCGGCGTCCAAACCGATGATGAAGAGTTTGATGGGTTTCATTGGTTTTATTGGTTGAATTGGTTTCATTGGTTGTAACTACTCGTTCTATTCGTTGCGTTGGTTTGATTGGTTTTATTGGCTGCATTGGCTTTGTTAGTCCTCTTACGGTGGGTGGAAGTCTTACTAAGATACGTGATAAAATTATTGACTTTTTTCCACACGATATTCGCCTGGTGGTTCACCCTTTCCATGTCAACCCGGTCAAGGTAGTCCTGATCCAATGCCACATAGCCATGGCTCACGGTTTCAGCTATAGATGACCGTGAATAATCCAGAAACTTCATGAAGTCTTTTGCGCTGCTTCGATGGAAACCTTCCGCAATATTGGCCATGGACGAAATGGCACTTCGCCTTACCTGGCTTACCAGTTCAAAGTCTTTTCGAAAAAGATCTTTCTTTGTCAGTTCATAAACGAGACTCACAAACTTCCTTGCCTCCTGCCAACACTCCAAGTCCTCAAATCGCTTAATTGTGGCCACCTCAAGAACCCCCGCAGCCAATCCAACCAATCTCTTTTAACCAATTGAAGCTCCCTGTAGCAAGCTACAGGGAATCTTCCACCGTAAGGAACGCTGACTTTTTTTGGATACGCTCGCTAACCCCGCAGAAAGCTACGGAGAATGCGCTCGCTTTTGCGGTTCAACCAATCAAACCAATTCAACCAATAAAACTAGTCCAACCAATTCAACTTTATTCAACTAATCTCTTTTAACGCAACTTGTTGCTCAGCACCATCCCCAGCCGCTTCAAGAGCCAAAAATTCCTCACGAATTGTGCCTGTCTTTCCGGTCCGTGTATCAGTCTCTTTATCCGCTGCCGGATGTGGGCCGGAGACGCATAGTAGTCGAGATAGGAGTTCTGGACGGCTTCCCTGATCTCGTCTCTTGAAAGCCCTGGAAAGTCTAAAACCCCCCCGGTGATCCCGTCAAAGTCCTCCCACCGGTCATAACTCAGCCACCCGTTCTCAGCGCATTCATGCCAGAATTTCGTCCCCGGCAGGGGCGTGCAAATGCTGAACTGGACCGAGTCGGGCCCGAGTTTTCTCACGAATTGCCTGGTTTGACGAATCGTCTCCTTGGTCTCATGGGCCGCCCCGATCATGACCGTCGCGTGGGTCGTGATTCCCACCTTTTTTGTCACGGCAAAGGCATCGATGACATCCTTCAAGACCTTGTGCTTGTCTATGGCATCCAGCGTATCCTGGACCCCGGATTCGACCCCGTATTTGATGAGAAAACAGCCCGATGCCTTCATGAGGCGGATACGTTCCTCCGTCACCCTGTCCGTCCTGGAGAGACACCCCCAGGTTATGTTCAGCCCTCTTTCCAGCAGGAAATGACAGAACTGCTCCACCCGTTTCCAGGAGGCTGTGAAGTTGTCGTCTTCGAAGTAGAAGAACCGGGCGCCAAACCGGGTTTTCAGCCATTCCATCTCATCGATCACGCAGCTCAAATCCCTGAGGCGGAGTCTGAAACGGAACAGCACTTGGGGGTACAGGCAAAAAGAGCACCGGAAATTGCAGCCCCGACTGCTCATAATGGTCGCAACGGGTCTCTTGGTCGTGGGAAACATGGATTCCCAGTAGCGATCGATCTCTACCAGGTCCCAGGCTGGAAAGGGGAGGGTATCCAGATCCTTGACCAGGGGCCTCGGCTCTGTCTCAACTGCTTCCTTGCCCTGCCGGAAAACGATCCCCTGGACCTTGGTCAAATCGTCAAGGTGGGAAGCAAGGTCCGCGATCGTCTCATCGTATTCTCCCAGGGCAATGGCATCCACCTGGGGAATCTTGCTCATGACCTCGTGGGCCAGGGCCGTGACATGGGGACCCGCCATCACCAGAAAGCAGTCCCTCTCTTGCTTCAGCATCTCGGCCAGCCTCACGTCGTGCTCAAAGCTGGCGGTTGAGGTGTTCTGAACAATAACGTCCGGTGCAAAGTCGGACACCTCGCGCACCACAGCTTCAAAGGTCATATCCAGCACCGGCGCATCCCACAGGGCTACCTCGAATCCGTGGTTGCGGCATACGGCAGCCGCATACATCTGAAACAGGGGAGGCGGGTTGATGTTGCCGCCCGGGTTCTTGTGGGCCCACCGTTGGGTCCGATGTCCAAAATGCGGCCACGGGCCGTCTACAAAGGCAATCTTCATTCCAACCTCTTTATCCTCAGAATCGATAACACCGCATTAACCGCAGACAACTGACAACCCTCAACGGACGTGGTCCATGATTCTGCATTCATGGACGACTTCATCCACCAAAGGGACAAACCGGTTCCAGTCGTGATCGGCGACAATAAAATCTCTTGCGCTTTGCTTCTTCAGGCCGTCCCTGACGACCTCAAGCATCTTTGCGCTCAACGCCTCAGCCGTAGGATCGCACAAAAAACAGTACGGTGCAAACGCGTCTCTTGAACTGCCCACCACGTGACCAATCACGGTCAGCTCCATGGACAGGTATTCCAGCAGTTTGAAAGAGACCCTGCATTGATTGGCCAGATTGTCCCTCATACATATGAGACCATAGTCCGCACAACTCAGGTGCCGTGGGATATCCGCCTGGCTCTTCCTGCCGGTAATCACGACGTTCTGCATGCCCAGGGCCTTTATCATGCTCAAATAGTGGTCCTCCAGCGGACCTTCGCCACCTATGATCACCAGGCATGCGCTTTCAGTCTCATGGGACACCATGTTGAAAGCCTTGAGTATGATATCCAGGTCGGCTGCGGAACCTTTTGTAAATGACCCGAGAAAGCAAAAGACTGACTTGCCTCCAAGACCCAGGTGCTCTTTTTCCGTGGCCCTGTTGAATCTGCCCGGATCAAACAGGCCCGTGTCCACACCCTGAGGGATCAGGAACATCCTTTTGTCAAAGATCCGGCTGATATAGTCCCGCAGGTACCTGTTATGGGTGGTGATCATATCCGCCCATCCCGGCATGTACCTCTCGCTGACAAGCGTAAGGGTTTTTTTCCAGGCAGAGGTTTGCCACCTTGAATCCAAATCGTCAAAATCAATGACCACGCATTTGCCCTTGAGCTTGGAGGCGAGCAGGCAGGGAAACGTCAGGATATGAGGCTTCTGTAAGAACACGATATCGGCGTTCGTACCCATGACCAGGGATACGTATTGAAATGCCGATGCAAGGAATCCCGCGACATTTTCTTTCTGATTGAAGGATACGACGTCTGCCTGATTCCGGCAATTCGGCTCTATGTATCGAACATGATTATTTCTGGACAGAAGCTTGAAGAGGTTCCTTGCCCGGTGGGTGCTGCCATGCCTTGCCTCCAACGGATTAATAAAGAGTATGTCGGCCATATTCTTTCTGGTTGTGTTACCCGCGAACTGGTTTGATTGGTTCTATTGGTTGGATTGGTTAACGAGTTCAACCAATACAGCCGATCGAACCAGTGAAACAGTAGAATGATCCTGCAAGATCTTTGCCTAACTTACCCGTTTTGTCCCCGTCAAGAGCGTGTTTTCATAATATTTCTGGTTCTTGTCCCGATTAGTTGATGCAAAGGGTCCGAGGGGTCAAGGATTCAAGGGGTCGAGTGCTTTTCTTCCCAACGATTTCATACCTGTCACTGACTGTTTCTAATTCTTAGGCTTTTTACTCCAACCCTTGAACCCTCGAATCCTTGAATCCTGATGATCCTACCAACTCTTTGGGAAATGATCCATATTTCTCGGCGAGAAAGGCCGGGTCCGCTGATCGTTGCCGATGTCTAATACAAAAAAACCTTCAACCGGCTGAAAACCTACGGTTGAAGGTCTCGGATTGTCAGTCTTTTGACGCGATTGACCCAACAACGTCACGACAGTGGGCCACCAGGCCGCTTATGGATCAATGCGCCCCGTTGCCACGAATCACGACAAAAAACGTCTTAAACAGAATCAGAACATCAAACCACCCGGAACGGTGTTGGATATAGTGCAGATCGTACTTCAGCCGCTGTTGCATGGATTTCGTTCCACGGCACGTGACCTGCTGCAAGCCCGTAAGCCCCGGCTTCACCTGGAGCCGTTTCTTGTGCCTCTCACCATACAATTCCACCACCCGGACAGCCTCGGGCCTTGGCCCCACCAGGCTCATGTTCCCCTTCAGCACATTGAACAACTGGGGGAGTTCATCCAGGCTGCTTTGTCTCAGGAGCCTTCCAAAACGCGTCACCCGGGGATCATTATCCAACTTGTAAACAGGCTCACTCAACCCTCCGAGGTTGACGAGCGATGGCAGCATGGCCTCTGCCTCCTGGACCATGGACCTGAATTTAAACATGGTAAAAGGCGCGCCACCCAGGTCCCTTTTTCTCCTTTCACGTGCCGCGTTCATGCCCCCGCTGTTCATGGCCCTGGCCCGCCTGCGATCTGCGCCGACCCTTGTCTGCGTGAAGACAGCGGGACCGGAGGAATCAAGTTTCACAAGCAGCGCAGTCAAAACCATGATGGGCAAAGTCAGGATGATCAACGAGCCTGAAACCACGATGTCCAGTATCCTCTTGGCCAGCATTAGGGCGTCCCCCCTGTCCGCTTGGTGGCATATGCCATGTCAGTGCCGCGGTTTCCGTTCGAGACGCACAGTTTCACCGTCCCGGCCATAAGACCAAGGCTCAGGCAACCCGCCCTGGCAAAAAAGAGAAAGGGAGAACAAAGGGCCACGCCGGGGGCTTTTTTGAAAAGCTTCAACACACAAGGCGTGATTGTGGCCATAAAAGCCGCCAGGGGGAAGAGACCGTAGAAGAGGAAGTCGGCTCTGATGGGCCACAAGGACAAGGAAATCAGAAACAGCGTGGCAAAGACCATCTCCAGCTTCAACAACTGGGGCGTGTGGGAATCCCGGACCAGCTTTTCCGGATGTTTTTTCAACACCAGGGCCTTCCAGAAGCCGATGCGAAACTTCTTCTTCATGTAATTCCACAGGGTGGGCGAGTGGGTATGATAGACCCTGGCGTCAGGATTAAAGACCATCCGGTAGCCCTTTTTCCACATCCGAAAGGAAAACTCCTGGTCTTCAACCGAGGCCGTGGGAAATCGGGTATCGTATTGGCCGGCGG
>Ga0315536_1000303_pt1 | contig 24729 bp, 24 predicted proteins | sample SalMarSW160230MG_FD_203093 | JGI IMG/M metagenome (GOLD analysis project Ga0315536, IMG submission 203093) | Salt marsh sediment microbial communities from the Plum Island Ecosystem LTER, Massachusetts, United States - Salt Marsh Sediment SW1602-30 ...
CTCACCCCAAAGCCGCTCGCATGGAGCGACGGGCGGTGTGTGCAAGAAGCAGGGACGTATTCTCCGCGCCATAGTGAGACGCGGATACTAGGGATTCCAGGTTCACGCGGGTGAGTTCCAACCCGCGATTCCGACTACGACAAGGTTTCGCGATTGACTTCACCTTTCGGTGTTGTGACGCATTGTCCTTGCCATTGTAGCACGCGTGTGGCCCCGCCCATATCGCGGCATACTGACCTACCGTGGCCCCCACCTTCCTCCAGCTTTTCGCTGGCGGTCCCCCTAGTGTGCCCCGTCAGAGCAAAGCTCCCGGCTGGCAACTAGGTGGCAGGGATCTCATTCGTTGCAGCACTTAAGCTGATACCTCACGGCACGAATTTACGATGGCCATGCACCAGCTCTCAGCTCGTCGAGCAAGATCATCAGTCTGGCTCTCATTCGGCTGTCTGGGCGGGTAAGTTTTCCGGCGTTGAGTCCAATTAAACCGCAAGCTCCACCCCTTGTGGTGCTCCCCCGCCAATTCCTTTAAGTGGCCTGTTGAGAACCGAAGTGATTCTCAAATTCAGTCTTGCGACCGTACTTCCCAAGCGGTCCGTTTATCGCTTTTGCTACAGCACCGCAGTGGCTCGTGGCCAATGCAACACTTAACGGACATCGTTTACGCCCAGGACTACTCGGGTATCTAATCCGATTTGCTCCCCTGGGTTTCGTCCCTCACCGTCGGGCACGTTCTCGGCAACCGCCTTCGCCACTGGTGGTCCTCCATAGATCATTAGATTTCACCCTTACCTATGGAATACCGTTACCGTCTCCCGTCCCCAAGTAAGGCGGTATCCCTACCAGACCGACCGTTGAGCGACCGGATTTAAGCAGGGACCTACCAAACAGGCTACGAACGCTTTAAGCTCAATAATCATGGACACCACTCGAAGAGCTGGTTTTACCGCGGCGGCTGGCACCAGCCTTGCCCTCTCCTTTCTAGCGGTCCATATTACGGATCCGCCACAGATGGAGTTATCCCCCATCACTCGGCTTGGCCCACTCACGCTTTCGCGCATTGGTGAGGTTTCGTAACTGCTGCGCCCCGTGGGGCTAGGGCCCTTGTCTCAGTGCCCTTCTCCGGGCCACGACTTACATCGCCCGTTCGGGTCATAACCTAAGTAGGCAGTTACCCCACTTACAAGTATGATCCGGTGCCGCCCCGTCCTGTAGCGGAGAGTTCTACATACCTAGAACACCCATTTCAGAGCAACATCATTTCCAGAACAATGCTCCTATGTTGGATTACCGCCAGTTTCCCGGCGTTGTCCATCTCTACAGGGTAGGTTAGCGACACTACTGAGCCGTTCGCGACGGACTCGGATGCGAGCCCGTTCCACTTGCATGTCTTAACCCCAAGCCGATAGCAGTGCCCTCTAGCAGGATCAACTAGAGTTGGTCCACATCGTACATGTTTTGCAAGGTATGACTGGAGTAGTATATCAGTCACCATGTACAATCTTTTAACACACTTTGAACTATAATTGCTTGATGAAGTACAGGCGTAACGGGGTTAGCAGAGATGGCTTACCCATATTTGCACCTGCACATTTTGTTGAGCCTTTCTTAGCCACGAGGGCATTCTGATGCGCTTGCATCAGTCTATCTCACGGCCGCATTTTATCATCGCATCTGGAAATCGCGGGTCATCATAGCTTGGCACTCGCCGATAGCATCCGACCTGACACCGTATGATGCGAAAGCAAACTCCCCCGCGATTAGTTCTCATAAAAAGCTTTCCAAGGGTACCCCTTTATGTACAAATGCACATTTGATGAAAAGTCTCATGAAGCTGAATCATGAGTAAAAGTCTAGTTTATTGAAGCAATTTGGTGTATTTGTCAAGCCGTATCGATAGATGCACAGGAGCGAAACTTCATATCGCCGCTGAATTGGGTAACTATTGGGATTATTGTTATTGGAGTAGATAGAGATGACTGACTTTCAAGAATATCTAGAGATTCTAATACGAGATGGGATCCGTGAGGCCGAGAGTTACCTTGCTGCAGATAGAGCTGATTTTACATTTCCAACAGCAAAAGCTCAATGGGCACCACCACGTCATTACAACATTCAGAAACTGATTATGGATTGGAAGATGGATTTAAAGAACGAGCATGTAGATGCAACTTCCAAACTGAAGATTGAGAGTATTGTTTCAGAACTCAAGAGGATCTTTCTGCATGCAATGGAATTGAAAATTGAGAGCATCACGGATACAAAAGGAAACAAACTGGTCTTTGAGATGATGCCTGATGAACAGGCAATGGTCGTGAATCTACATTCTTTATTGAGACAAGGGGAAAGTGATGAACTGACATTCACATATATTGTGGATCATCCTCGTTCAGGTCTATTCTTCACTAGCCCATGTCCTGAGTTTCCAGATATAGAGACTAGTGTCTGGACACAGATGCAAGATGACTATGCTCGCTATACTGTACCAATCTATGATAATCCAAGTCATAAATTCCCAACAGAAACCATTGTAACTGTTCCCAAGGGATTCTATGCGATGAGTAATGGCTACTTGAAAGAACGAAAAGAGAATGATGATGGAACAGAAACGTTTCACTGGGTACAGGATTTGCCAATCCCTGCATATCTGATTACCGTGGCTGCTTCTGAATATGTAGAGTACAAAGAAGATCTGGATGGTCTCGAAGTCAGCTATTATGTTCACAAAAGATGGGATAAAGAAACTGTCTATCGCTCCTTTGGTAAGACTCCTGACATGATCAAATTCTTCGAATCAAAGTTAGGTGTGAAATATCCCTGGGCAAAATATGCACAGGTTACTGCTGCAGACTTCATGATTGGTGGAATGGAAAATGCAAGCGCAACCACACAGACTGATGCAACTCTCCATGATGAGAAGACCCACAAAGATTTCGAATCTGATGGATTAGTATCTCATGAGTTAGCTCATATGTGGGGTGGAGACTTGGTCACATGTCGCACATGGTCTCATGGTTGGCTTAATGAGGGATGGGCTACACAAATGCAGAATGAGTGGAATCGCCATGATAAAGGAGACGAGGAGTATCTCTACGACCAATATGGGAAACAACAATCCTACTTCAATGAGGATAAGAATAGATACCGTAGACCTATCGTGAAGAACGAATGGGAACGTGGTTCAGATGTCTTTGATGCACACTTGTATCCAGGTGCGGCATGGAGATACTATATGCTCAAACATCTCGTCGGTGAAGATCGTTGGTGGGAGATACTTGGCGAATGGTTAACTAGGTTCTCATACAAATCAGCATACACGCATGATCTTGAGGGGCTATTTACTGAAATGACTGGAGAGGATTATGGATGGTTTTTCCATCAATGGCTCTATCAAGCAGGATATCCAGAGTGTAAAATCAAAATTACACATGATGATGACCTAGGTCATGTGCAGGTAAGAATCGAACAAACTCAGAAGAGCGATGATGGAATGACGCCAGAGGTGTTCAAATTCCCTCTAACTGTTGAGTTTGTTAGTGAAAATGAAGAGAGAATCAGGTATACAGTTCAGGTGACTGAGCGAGTTCATGGATTCTACTATCCAGTCAAAGGCAAACCCAAACAAGTGATTATTGATCCTGATTACGCTACACTCATGGATTGGAAAATTGAGAAACCAGAACCAATGTGGATTGAACAATTATTGAATGGTACCAATACAATCCAGAAGATTAAGGCTGCGCAGGCACTTGGTAAGAAAGCAACACCCAAGGCTGTTGAAGCCTTAGGGAACACTCTACTAGAGGATGAGTTCTGGGGGACACAGGTTCAGATAGCAAAGGTGCTCGGTTCGTTGAAATCTCAAGCAGCACTTGATAAGCTCTTGAAAGCAATCTCGATAAAGAGTACAAAAGCTAGAACTGCAGTTGCTAGCGCCCTCGGTCAGTTCTACAAGAGTGATAGGGCATTTGAGGCACTAAACAAATTAATTGAGGATACAGAGAGTGACTTTGTTGTTGCAGCTGCTGCAAGTGCTTTAGGTAATACCCAACATGACAAAGCTTTTGATTCTTTATCCGACTTCTTGAAAAAATGCCCCACTAGCTGGCACGATATTATAGAGATTGGATGTCTCCGAGGTCTTGCAGCTACCGAGAAGGAAGAAGTCATTGATATAGCTAAAAAATATCTAAAACTTGGAACAAGTGATTGGATTAGACGACATATTCCTGAAATCCTTGCTAAACTTGGGAAACGTTACAAAAATGATCATCCTGAAATTCGTCCCATTTTAGAGAATTCTATTTGGGATAATTCGTACAGAGTTCGACAGTATTCCATTATTGCTACTTCATCGTACGAAGATGCAGTATTGATTCCTGCATTATCTAAGCTAGCAGAAACAGCTGCAGAGAGTGGACTAGTTAGAGGTGCACGGGTCGCGATACGAAATCTCAGTAAGAAGAAGCAACCCAAGGAGATTGATTCACTGAAAAAGAGCGTCGAAGAACTGCAGAAAGAGAATAGAGACCTCAAGGACAGATTGGATAAAATCGAAGCTACACTTGAGAAAAACAAAGAATAGAGGAAAAGGCGATGGAAGGGCGGGGTTGCACCCGCCTTTCAAAGCAAACAGGTGAGACCTGTTTACTCATCTTGCAGTTGTCGGTTACTTCCATCATAGTTTAGATTCTGTGAATTCGACCTATTTGTCTAAACACAAAGACCTGATTTTCAAGAACTAGTCTTCCCCGCATGATAAGGAAGGGTCCATGTTCTTGGATGCGCTTGACAATTCCACGGAATTCGAGCTGAGCTACCTCACCATCAGGACCGGTGACATTGATTCTAAAACCGAATACCATAGTTCCGTTGAATCTTTCTTCCACAGGCCGACCCGCAATACCAAGACCTCCATCAAATTGAAAAAGAGTATCATTCAATGAGAAATGGCCATCGAGCACCTCAAGTAAGACTCCACGTTCACCTCGTCGTGTGATTGTGAACTCGAGACTCATTTGAGTAACGGAATCAGCATTGAATTCATCCATATTTTCAAGAGTATAGCCACCGCGACCTCGTGCCAGTATCTTGAATGTATCCCCAATACTGGCAGTGGCGGCAGCTTCTTTTTCAAGGACTGAAGCTGTGTCCACTGTTGTAGTCGTTAATGGGAACGCAATAATGAAAATTAGGGCTAATGCGGAAAGAATTGTCAATGATTTCTTGGCATGCTTCATAGTTTGCACGAATGAGTCTATGAATTTTGAATATAAAGACTGAATGAACGATTGCACTAGATGATTCATCTAGAAAAATTCTCCGCGAAAAATGGTGGTTTTTGCATTATATCACAGAATCAGCCAAAAAGCTATATGATTCATCCATTACTAATATGACCTAAATTGACAAGAATTGGATGGGCGTCACCAAATGCAAGCAGAACTCGGAATAATCAGATTAGACTTACTCTTCGAAGCGATTAGTGGAATAATCGCCTTGATGATAACATACTATGCTACAAAGGCGTACCGTCTTACTGGTCAGAAGAAACTGTCAGATCTATCTACAGGATTTCTTGTGTTGTCAGCTGGTATGTTCGGAAGAGTTGTTGGTACTTTGTACTTCATCACTCAGTATGGAGAAGTCGGAAGCAATCTAATCATATCGATAGTAACGATTGCATACGGTATGTCTAGGATTATGGCATACATTCTCTTTGTCATATCCACAAGACCTACCAAAACTCATTTTGAGCAAGAGTTTCAAAATAACACTGATGTCAGTATGTTGCTGATGGCAACATTCCTTGTTGATACTAGTCTTGAGGTTCTTGCAATACTGGTTCTTGTTGTAGTAGTCCTTCAAGCAGTATTAAATTACATGTCAACACGTAGTAAATTCGCGCGATATGTTCTGGTCGGATTCTTCTTACTCCTTTTAAGCCATATCTTGATGGCTGGAGCCGAAACGTCTCCCGGACTCTATCTATTGAGTCAAGGAGCGCAGCTACTAGGATTCTTGTCAATGCTGGTCATGTTAATTCAGGCAGGCAGAGACTGATGAGTAGAAAACGCGCCTATCGCTCAAAGATGCGCATCCTAGCTGATATGATGCGTGCTATTCAGAGTGAGGGAGAGGAAGGCGCGGGACCAACCAAAGTTCTCTATGCTGCCAATCTATCCCACGATAGATTGAAACAATACATAGATGAACTGCTGGAGAAGGAACTTGTTATCGAACAAGACCCTGAGAGTAATAACAGAGTATACTTTCTCACCGAAAAAGGACGAGCGTTTCTAAGAGAGTTTGTAAGGATTGAACGATTCTCCGAAGCATTCGGGATTGAGATTTAGTAGGATTAGAAATATCCTACAAATCTTCTCCTTCGTGTTCTTCCCGCTCTTCTTCGATACTCACAAGATGAGCTGGCATAGATTCTTGAACAGCCCCTGTTGTAATCTCTTCGATTCTACCACCCACCATGCTACCGACATCATCATAGTTGGTTCTCAGTCCAGATGATCGACGAACTCTTCCAACATAAAGTAAAAAGATTGCAGCAATTATCAGTCCATAGATGAGTAGCATAGTAGGATCTAATGGGTCAAGTATTTGCATTATTATTCACCAAATAGTCATCTTTGAAAAAAGAATAAAATGATTTGTGACTGTGAAAGGATATTACAACCGCGGATATTTTGAACAGGAATTAATATAATGAGCAAATCGTATATTTTTAGGGCAAAAAGAATGCAGGAATTACAGTAATGATTTTGGTTTCCTATCCGGTAAACTTCATAAGAACTTTGAATTAGGCTGGAGTAGATAATGGGCCGGTAGATTAGCCCGGTAGATTGTCTGGTTCGCAATCAGAAGGTCGGGGGTTCGAATCCCCCCCGGTCCACCATCTTCATTCTGTCTTCTTTGTTCTTATGAGTAATAGGAGCATCAATGCAAAGAATGTGAGAACAATAGAGTATTGGAAAGCAGCAAGAGGATTGATTGAATCCCATAAATAGCCAATAATGATACCTGCAGGAAGCGCAGAAATTCCAACCGCCATCTGAAAAGCTCCAATGATACTTGCTCTGCGTTCTTCTTCAACCAAGTCAGATACAAAACTTGTCTGAACTGGATCTAACGCTCCATTCATCAAACCGAAGAAAATGAAGAGAGGAGTAATTGTTAACATATCAAATACGATGAAGTTAGCCCAAAGAGATGTCACCATAAGAAAGAGAAAAGCTACGGCCATGACTGGCTTTCTACCTACTCTGTCTGATAGTCTTCCAAAAGGGTATGCACTTGCCGCATACACAATTACAAACAAGAGATACAGAAGGGTTTGTTCTTCTACTGAATAACCATAAATTTCTGAAAGGAAAATCAATAGTGAGTAGCTAAACGTTGCAAGAGCAAATAGAACAGAAGCAAGCAGAAACACTTTCAAATTTTTATCAAGACCTCGAAAACTGACTCCTTTAAAGACATCCTTTCCTCGTTTTTCCTTTACCAAAACTGAAACGACTACCACGGAACCAAGACTCGGTATAACTGCCAACAGGATAATTCCAGTATATCCAATATATTCGAATAACAGGAATGTGATTGTTGTTCCAAGAACAGCACCTGCAGTATCAAGTGCTCTCAGTACACCAAATGCACTTCCTCGCTTCTTCTCTGTTTCATGACCCGCAACAATTGCATCACGAGGGGGTCCACGTATCTTACCGAGTCTATCCATTGATTTCCATAATACAATCTGAAAGAACTGATATCCAAAGGTTGCAAGCACAAAACCAATTCGAGCAATGGATGACATCATATACCCTAGAGTGATGAAGGACTTTCTCTTTCCAGTCCTATCTGATGCGTATCCTGCACCAAGCTTGGAGAGAGAGGTAATCATCAGAGCTAATCCATCGACTATTTGTACTAGGCCAACACTTAGTCCGAGCTGGTCTTTGAGGAAGGTTGGCCAAATGGGTGCAATCATATCGGATCCTGTATCGTTCAGAAATGATGCTGCACCAAAAACATGTGCGGGATTTCTCTCAGATTCATTGTCAATCAATGCTGAATCGTCTATTGCCACTAAAATTCGCCACATTCTCTCAGTCTAGAACCTATTCTTATTTTGATTGGTGGAAAATAGGGGCCAACAAAAAGTAATTTAACAATAGTGAACATTGATAGAGTATGGTCGACGTTTTGCGAAAGGAATCAGCCTATTCATTTGATGAAACAGTGAAGAGAGTGGAAGATGCTTGTGTGAGTGAAGGATTTGGACTGCAACTCACCAAGGGAATTCATGACATACTTAAACAGAAACGAGGGATTGAAGATTATCCAAAACTTACCTCAATCATGGTCTGCAATCCGGATTTGGCAATGACAGCTCTTAACATCTCAAAGGACTTAGGCACGATCTTTCCATGCAGTTTCATTGTCTACGAAGAAGACGGGAAGGTTAAGGTTGCTCACATTTCAATCATGAAATCTGGTGTTGAACTTGGTTTAGCACCTCAGGAATCTATGAAGGATCTGATTGAAGAAACAAGTAAGCGTGTCAGAAAAGTTTGGGATAAAATCTAGAAAAGAGGTCGAAAGATTCAGAAGACCTTGCGCGTTTCAATACAATATGACAGACCGGATTCAGAAACAGTGGGAAGATAATGCAGAAGCATTTTCCAATCTCATGGCTGGAGCAGGAACGCCTCACCATAAGGACATCCTCAATCCTTGCGTTGAAGAACTCCTAGGGGATGTCAAGGGGAAACATCTGCTAGATGCGGGTTGTGGTGAGGGATACTTAGCTCGATACTACACAAAAAAAGGGGCAGAGGTAGTTGCCGTTGATATATCTCCAAGTTTGATTGAAACTTCAGAAACGATAGCAAACAATGAAGGTCTCGATGTAGACTACAGAGTAGGCGATGTCTGTCATATAGAGTCAATTCCAAATCAAACATTTGATATTGTGTTATCTAATCTCGTATTACTGAATATCCCCTGTCTTGATGATGCTCTCAAGGAGTACAATCGTGTTCTGAAAACAGGAGGATACCTCGTCTTTTCTATTGTTCATCCAGCCTTCAATTTTTATGGACCTGGTACGTGGAAGATGGGTGAGAAGGATCCTGATACAAATAGGAGAGAGGGGTTATTCTTCAGAGTAGATAATTATTTTGATGAGAAAGAGTATAATCATTATTGGAGGACAAGAGGGGGGGAGAGATTTCCGGCACCAATCAGTTTCTTCCACAGAACACTAGCCACCTATCTGAATAGTCTGGTGATGAATGGCTTCAATCTTGTAGACTTTAGAGAGCCTCTTCCTATTAATGATGACCCATTCTTTGCTAGAGAACGACGAATACCATTCTTTGCAGTATTCAAAGCGAGAAAAATCTAGGAATTTACTATGCCAAAACGTTTTTTCGACCAAAATGTGATATTGCACTAGTGATTCTAGAATGAGTGATGAATCTAGATTATTTCCAGTCAATCTTGTATGGATTGGTGGAAAGAGCGGAAGTCTTTCTGTTGAAGGCAAACCTGTAATCAAGTCCGGAAGCCCAACGGGTAATCCAGAAGAAGTACATTATCACACCCCAGAGGATCTCTTCGTAGCATCAGCCACAATTTGCTATATGGATGGATTTCTGAATTTTCTGGAAAAAATGCATATCAACTCAAACTCGTTTGAGTGTAATGCCGTAGGTGTTTTAGAAAAAGTCGGTCGCAGTTTTGAAATCACTAAGATTGAGATGAAAGCCAAGGTAGTAATTGAATCAGAAGATCTACGTAGTAAGATAGGCCGTGCATTGGAACTGGCTGCTAAGTATTGTTTCGTTGGAAATAGTATGAAATGTCCCATTTCCCATGAAACTGAAGTTGTTGTAGAATAAGACTATCAAACCCAAATCCTTTTCCTTTGGATAAATCCAGACTTGATAAGGTGATAGTGATGAGTGACGAATCACATGAATATCAAGTTAAATTGGATTGGACACACGGCCGTGTCGGAAACCTTACTGTTAAAGGAAAGCCAACAATTCAGGTTTCAACACCACCAGAATTTGACGGCCCTAAGGGGATAATCTCTCCAGAGGACCTCTTTGTCGCCGCTGCAACCTCATGTTTCATGACAACCTTTGTTACCTTCACTAAGAAGATGCGGATTGAATTCAAATCATTCTCATGCGATGGATATGGAACACTTGAGAGAGTAGAGAAAGGATTCCAGTTCACTAAAATACTTCTAAAAGCAAAAGTTACAGTTGAGTCTGAAGACTTGGTTCTAAATGCTGAGAGAGCAATGGAACTAGCTGGAAAGTACTGCCTTGTATCAAACAGCATGAAATGTCCTACCGAGCATGAGAACAAAGTAGTTGTAGGATAAAATGGATTTGGGCTGAAAAATACAGCCCAATCATTCCGGTTCTACTGCAGGTGGAAGTATATAGATAGACCCTTCGGATTCAGGCAACTTCACTTCCACGAATTTGTCATCTTTTGGTTCACCAAAGCTGATTCTCTCCACACCATGCATCGCTTGCAAGTCCTTCATCCAAGGTTGAAGATTCTCTGAAATGAATGCCTCAGGGAGACCTTGTCTTAAAGAGAGACCAGTTTCGCGTTTGAATTTCCAAAATGCAGAGTTTGTCTGGACTAGGAGTTCAGTATGCTCTGTGAGTGATGATTTCCATTCTTTGTTTACTGTTGGATATTCTTGGCGATGAATGCCCTTCTCATCATAGAGTTCACGATAGATCTTATCAGTGATATAGGGAGTTATTGGAGCCAGTGCGCGGGTTATGGTATTCAAAACTTCGTGTAGAGTAAACCAAGCTGATTCTTGTTCATCTTTAGAGAATTTCTCATCTGTATTGAAAGCTCGACCTTTAATCATCTCTAATACATGATCGGCAAACAGATTCCAGGTAAATCCACGAATCTCAATTGCAGGTTTATGGAAATCAAGCATATCACAATCAGGTACGATTCTCTCTACCATTTTGTTGACTTCTGCTAGAATCCATTGGTCTACGAGAGTAAGCTTCTCGAACTTGAGTCCATTAGGAATTGGAAACATGGAAACGAATCTCCCAACATTCCAGAGCTTTGTCATGAACTTTGACACACCAGCAAGCCGATCCTCTGAGAAGCGAACATCACTTCCAAGTCCAGCCTCAAGTGCTCCAAACATGCGCATTGCGTCAGCGCCATATTTCTCAACAAAGGGCATAGGCGGAGGAGAGTTCCCCTTGGATTTACTCATTGCTTCTCCATTCTCATCTACCACATGACCGGATACCCATATTTCATTGAAAGCAGGCTTTCCAGTCAATTGCAATGTTCTTAGAAGAGAGTAGTAGAGCCAAGTTCGTACGATATCCTTTCCTTGGGGCCGTAATATATTTCCAAAAGCCTTCTTGAAGAGCTTATCGTCACGCAGATAACCTACAGCCTGTAGAGCACTAGTTGACGAGTCCATCCAAGTATCGAATGTTCGTTCTTCACCTGTGAATCCCTCTTCTTTGCCACACTTAGGACATTTTGTAAATGGTGGGTCTTCTCGCCAAGGTTGGTAATATTTCGGTTCTCCGTCTAACTCTGGAACACTTGCCTCTCCACATGAATTACAATACCAGATAGGAATCTCTGTACCATAATAGCGGCGTCTACTCACAGGCCAATCCACTGACACTCTATTGAGCCAATCAATGAGAATCTGTCTATGAAATGATGGATAGAATGTAGTTTCATTCGCAATTTTAAGAAGCTCATCTATGAATTGCACTTGTTTCACATAATATTCATCCATTGCAATGAATTCAATGGGAGTTCCACTACGCCAACATAATGGTACTCGCTGTATGGATTGTTCCTGCTTATCAAGCAGATTTCGTTTCTTCAGTTCTTCAAGAACCGCTTTGCGAGCGTCACCTATCTTCATTCCTGAGTATTCACCAGCAGCCTCGTTCATTGTCCCATCAGGTGATACTGCAGGAATTGGAGCCAAGGCATGGTCTCGGAAAGCCATCACATCGTTCTGGTCACCATAGCTACAAACCATGAGAGCACCAGTACCAAATTCCATTTGAGCAGACGGGCTAGCAATTATTGGGACTTCAAGATCAAATATTGGGACCTTTGCAGTCTTACCATGATATGTAGTATAGCGTTCGTCATCAGGATGAACAAAGACAGCACCACAAGCACAAAGGAGCTCTGGACGTGTGGTAGCAATTTTGATAGGATTAAGGCCCTCCACTTCAAAGTGTAGGTAGTTGAGTGTTGTCGGACGCTCCGAGTATTCAACTTCAGCATCAGCAATAGTTGTGCCACAATCAAAGCACCAATTATTTGGTCTAGCATCTGGATATACTAATCCCTTGTTCCAAATATCAATGAAAGTAGCCTGTGTCACCGCACGGAATCTTGGACTATCAGTACGATAGCTTCCCTTATCTTCATAGGTATTGAAGGCGATTCCAAGTCTCTTGAAAGCATCAATCACTATCTTTTCATCTTCATTGAGACGGTTCTTACATAATTCAAGAAACTCTGCTCGCGGGGTCGCGCGCATACTAATCTTGAGATCTTTCTCTACTCTTACTTCTACTGGGAGACCATTACGATCAATCCCCAAAGGAAAATTGACCTCAAATCCACGCATACGTTTGTAACGTGCAATAGTATCAATCTGGGTGTAATGAGTGACCTGACCTACATGCATAGGTCCAGACATGTATGGAGGTGGAGTATCTACAGTATAGATTTTCTTTCCTGAATCCATATTGAATTTGTAGGTGTCCTCGTTAGCCCATGTTTCAAGTAGTTCTGCCTCTGCAGGAGGCTTCCAACGTTTCGATGTAATTTTTGGTTTCGACAAAAGGATCAGTCTCCTTGATGTCAGCAAGGGTCGGCACTCACTCGCCGCTTAGGCTCGCTGACAGCATATAGCCTAAAAGGGCTTTGGTTAGATTGCATTAACTACTGGTCAACTATTCTTGATATTTGAGATTCAAATCACGAAACCAAAGAGTTAATTCAATATTGTTAAGAGTAATTTAATTATGAAGTACAAAAAACTAGGAAATACAGGATTGAAGGTTTCAGAGTACATTCTTGGAACTATGAATATGGGATGGATTGTAAGCGAAGAAAATAGTCACAAACTTTTGGATGCGGCCCTCGAAGCAGGACTGAACACAATTGATACAGCAGATATCTACAGTAAATGGGCAGATGAATCATATCCCGGACGATCTGAAGAAATCATTGGTGGGTGGCTAACAGATCGTGGTGTCAGGGATGATATTGTCTTAGCTACCAAGGTAAGAGGAACTATGAGCGAACGACCAAATGATGGAGGCCTCTCCCGAAAACATATCATGAATGCCGTTGAAAAGAGCCTTGAAAGACTAAATACTGAATGGCTAGATATCTATTGGAGTCACTCGCCTGATCAGGAGACACCACAAGAAGAAACTCTTCGTGCCTATACAAATTTGATAGAAAATGGTTCTGTTCACTATATCGGAGCCTCAAATCATACTGCTGCAGAAGTTATGGAATCCCTCTGGATAAGTGACAAGAATGGACTTGCAAGATACGAAGCACTTCAACCCCCGTATAGTCTTGCAAGGCGTCGTGATTATGAGAAGCACCTTCTACCAGTAATTGAAAAGTACAAACTTGGAGTGACAAGTTATAGCCCACTCGGGGGAGGATTCTTGACGGGAAAATACTCGAAGGATAGCCTACCAGATTCAAAGAGAGCTGAAACAACAAGGACCCGTTATTTCAAGGACAGGAATTTCTTAATTGTAGATACTCTAAAGGAGATGGCTATCGCCCATGATGCAAGTGTCGCTCAGATTGCTCTTGCGTGGATCCTCACTCAAAAAACTATAACCGCTCCAATAATCGGTGTAAATTCTCCTGAACAACTTCAAGAGAATATTGGTGCTCTAGAGCTAAAACTTAGTGATGATGATATCACGCGATTGAATGAAGTGTCAGACTGGACAGAAATGGACCAATTGGCGCGATAGAACGTTGACAGTTGTCATTTAAGATTCGAAATTTCGGCAAACTGGTCCATTCAAGAAAGCTTCTTTAATAACGAGATGGACCAGAACATGCTAAGCGTCTAAGAGGACTCTATATGAGAGCAGTATTAAAGATTGGAGGATCTCTCCTCTACGATAAAGATGGTAAGATACTTGTCGACAGGGTGAGAGATTATGCTACTGCTATCAAGTCCCTAGTAAAGAGTGGACATTCACTAGTTGTCGTTGTAGGTGGTGGAATACCTGCTAGAGTATTCATTTCTGCTGCTAGAGAATTAGGAGCAAGTGAAGCACAATGTGACTGGTTAGGAATTAAACTTGCAAGAAACAATGCAGAACTATTGTGTGCAGCTCTTGGTGACATTGCTTATCCAAAAATTGTAGAAACTCTAGATGAATTAGAGGTTGCTGTAAGAATTGGGAAAGTAGTGTTGATGGGAGGTTTAGTACCAGGACAATCTACGAATGCTGTAGCTGCTGTTGCCGCGGAATCAGTAAAAGCAGAGATGCTATTCAACGCAACCAACGTCGATGGCGTTTATGATCATGATCCTAAAGAACCAGGAGCAACACGATATGATACAATAACGATCATTGAATTGAAGGAAGTACTTTCAGACGGTGGTACTAAAGCTGGAGAGTACAAACTCTTTGATCCTGTTGCTATCAGAGTAGTAGAACGCTCAAAAATACCAACGATCATTTTCGATGGAAGTAATCCGGAAAATCTAACTAAGGTATTTAGTGACTTTAAAATTGGCACTTTAATTATTCATGATGAATGAGGTGAAACCAAATTGAAGAAATTACTTGAGAAAGTATTTGCATCCCGTGCTCAGACCCGTGTAGTTCAACATTTTCTGGACCGTCCAAAAGACTTCTTCAATCTGAGTAGAGTTGCAAAAGAAACAGGATTAGCTCATTCAACGATACATCGTGTAATGCAACCTCTTGTGGACATGGGTATTGTAAAAGAGATAAAGGTGGGACAACAGATTCGTCTTTTCATTCTGGAAACGGAAGACCCGAAATCTAAGATAATTGCAGAGTTTTACGAAAGTATGAAACCTCATCTTGAAAATCCATAAATTATGGTTCCAAATTTCCTGAAACCCTTAATTTATATTTTAATAATCTAAGGTATATAACGAGGCGAGATAAACGCAAATAGTCAATGGATTTTTTGAAGTGGCTGCAGCTGCCATCGAGGTCACTTTCTTCTTCTTCGTGGCATTTACACTATGGCGCTTCATGTCAAGAAGCGAATATCACCACTAATTATGGTGGTATCTCTTTTTTTTTTTCAGATCCAGTCTTTGTGAAAAAATCAGTATATTGTCGGTCACTGAAACAATCAGATAGAATCATGTAGGATGATTTGAAAGTAAAAGTGTAGATTGTTCCAAAAGTGCTAAATAGTAACTGACATCATCTGAGGACTGATTAGCCGAGATAGCCAAGCCCGGTCAACGGCGGTGGACTCAAGATCTGTCAGTTTGCCTATGGCGGACTCCGAGGAGAAATCCACTCTTGTAGGAGTTCATGGGTTCGCGGAAGTTGATTTCCAACTTCTGGCCTAAGAATCCCATTCTCGGCACCATTCTCTTTCTAGCTAACCCTCATCGTCCTACAAGAGTTCCAATAATAGACTAATCTCACGATTGAGTAATGTTGTAGTTAGCTGTTGTCCCATGTCTAATCTGAGAATGATGAAAGGCTCTTGAGTATCATAATCAAAGTAGACCTTCACCCAGACGTTTGACAGACCTTCAGGTACTGTGTACAGATGAAAATCGTTTTTCTCATTGTCAAATGGCTCTACACGAATTTCCAAACCATGATATCTATTGACCCTTGAGTAGGCATCCTGCTCTGAAGCATAAATGTCTACATGTAGAATGAATTCTTCATCCTCTGGGGCTATCCAGACTGTAAGGTTGTATTCAGGTTCATAGTACGGATCAAGCTCGGGGTGAGCATCACGATATATGTTATTTGCAAGATTGATTGTATATACCACAAATTGTGGTATCATAATGAGTAATATAATTGCAGCAATTGATTTTCTGTTCTTAGAAATCCAACCTCTTTTTGCTTGTGAATCTTCCATGACCCACCACAGGATATCATTTGCTACATTTCCTCTTACATTTTACGCCTAGCTGAAAATATACAAAACACAAGCTCGAATCCCATTCTCGGCACCATTATTTCTTTAGCAGTCCTAACATTTTCTTGAGCGGGAATGTATTGACGACATCTTCTGTGGTTACCCAGCCACGCCGAGCTTCATAGATACCAAATCGCATGTTATCAAGCTCCGACATTGTATGAGCATCAGTATTGATTGCTACTTTGAGCCCAGCTCGTTTTGCAGCTCTTAGATTTCCCGCATTCAAATCAAGTCGTTTTGGATGTGCATTCAGTTCCATCACAACACTATGTTTTGCAGCAGTTTCAAACACTGTTTCAAGGTCAATCTCGAACTCTGGTCGTTTTAGAATAAGCCGCCCCGTAGGATGTCCAAGAATGTGTACATGTTTATTCTCAATAGCATGACATACTCGTTCAGTCATTGTTTTCCTATCTTCTTTCATACGACTGTGCACTGATACTGTCACTACATCTAGTTGCGAAAGAACATCATCTTCTATGTCAAGCGTACCTTTTTCAAGAATATCAACCTCAGCACCCTTCAGTATCTTCATCTTCCAGTGACCTGATGCATTCAATTCATCAATTTCTTCAATGCGTTTGAGTAATCGTTCTTCATCAAGTCCATTGGCTATTGTCAGACTCTGGGTATGGTCTGAAACGCAATAGTAGGCATATCCTTTAGTTTCTGCAGCATCGAGCATCTCTTCAATAGTATTCCGACCATCAGATTGATCAGTATGACTATGGAGGTCTCCACGAATATCATCCACTGTAATGAGGGCAGGAAGTTCACCAGTTTGCGCCGCTTCAATTTCGCCTTTATCCTCCCGAAGCTCTGGTTCAATCATAGCTAGACCGAGTGCATTGTAGATTCCCTCTTCGTCTTCTCCTGCTATTTTCTTTTCATCCTTGAAGAGTCCATATTCATTCAAGGTGAGACCCTTCTTCTTTGCAATCGCTCGCAAGCGAACATTGTGATCCACACTTCCGGTGAAGTATTGTAATCCAGCTCCAAAACTATCTGTTGGCAATATCCGTAAATCAATCTGTAGACCTCCAGTCAATCTAACTGAAGATTTGGTATCACCATGTGCAGTAATAGTAGAAACATCACTATGACCTACAAAAGTGTCCATAACCAGCTTTGAATCTGATGCATCTACTAGTATATCGATATCCCCAATAGTTTCCCTACGTCTACGAGCAGACCCAGCAATAACAAGTTGGTGGATTCCTGATATCTTTCTCAATTCATCTTCAATACCAGCAGCAATTGAAAGAGCTTCAGCAAGTATCGTCCGATCAAGACCACTCTTTACGATTCCAATCCCTGAGAGTATTTGTTCCTCAGTCTTTTGTCCAAGTCCGGGAAGCCCAGAAAGTTTCCCTTCAAGCGCAGCTCGCTCTAGTCCTTCAAGGTCGGTTATTCCAAGTTTTTCGTAAACCAATTTGATTGTCTTTGGTCCAACTCCAGGAATTGCTTCAAGTTCCATGACCTTTACTGGAACACGTGTTCTAAGTTTAGTGAGTAATTCTACTTCACCCGTTTCAAGATAGCTAGTTATGGCCTCAGCTAATCCTTTTCCAATTCCCTGAATCTTGGTCAATTCACCACGCTCTGCAATCGAGGTGATATCCTCACCTAGAGAGGTTATTGACCGAACGCCTCGAAGATAGGCGAGAAATTTGAATTTATCCTTCCCTTCAACCTGTAATAGGAGACCTATCTCTTTCAGTATGTTAGCAACCTCGGCATTCTTTGTCATTTATGTAACTCCTATACATCACCGTAAGGATCAATCTCGCGAACTGCATCCCTTACAGCAATCAAGTTTTCAGGAGGAGTATCAACAGTCACTACACAACCCGGAGCAACAATGAGCCGTTTGAGTCCTGCATCTTTGACAGCCCTTTTGACCTGTTCTTGAGCGTCATCTGGAGTTCCTGTCCTAAGAATACCATTATGGTCAATGCCTCCAAGTGCAGTAATCCGTGCCTGTTTTTTCCCCTCAGCCAAAGAGAGCGCAGAACTTTGATCCTCCCAGTTTACACCATCGACTCCCGGTGTGTTGGCAATCTTGTCAAAACGAATCTCTTCATTCTCTTCCCGTGCGTGAAGGTGAATCATAATGAATTTGGCTTTTCCACGTAATCGGGATACTAGCTTCAAATCATAAGGGTAGATGAATTCCTTGTAGTATTCATCAGATATAGCTGAGTGAGTGGAGTGTTGTGATGCAAGAAATATACCATCGGCTCCAGCTTCGAGTGTAGCTCGTGCAAAGTCAACCATTACATCTGTAATCAGGTCCAGCGCACTTCTCAGAATTTCTGGACTTTCATCAAGATACCTGATGAGCTCACGACCGCACAGTCTATCAGCGACCATAGGAGCATCGAACACTGTAGCCATGGTCGGAACAATTCCATGTGCGTACTTTTTGATGAGTTCCACTGCGCGGATTTGATTTCCAAATTCACCAGTACTCACATCAACAGGTTCTAGAACCTCCCACCCTGTTGCATCTTCGATGGGAAATGAAGTCAGGGACGTTGATCCGGTGATTTCTCCATCATACTCTGCAGTACAACCAAAATCTATGCATGGATAATGACCGAAAAATGAGATTTTGAGAAGGTCATGATCTATCTTTTTATGAAATTCAATTTCAGCTTCAGCTAGACCTTCAGGAGTTCTATCTATGTTCGGATGATGTTTCCATACTGAGAATGGGATATGGTCTCCGAGGTTTCCTAGTAGGGTTTCCTTTAGTAAATCAAACTTAGACATAGCAGCTCTATAACGCTCATTGACTATAATGAGGTTTTCGAAGAGAACAGTTTGATATGTCGCCAGCAAACATAAGAGTGGTAGTATTTCCATGTTCGAAGTGTACTTCAAAATGGAGGAAGACAGTTGTCCGAGTTAACTGCTCTATTTGATCCCGAGGTCATTCTCAATCTGGACGGAATTGATGAGCTAGATAGAATGAGAGCAGTCCCAAATCCATTTTGGAATCGGGCACGTCTAGAAGTCACATGGAACCTACCTGTAATGACAGGAATGTTAGAAAATCCTCGAATATCGATTCAACCCATGAGGCTAGCTACACGTGAAGAACTTCTTTTGTATCATGACCTTGCATATATAGAAACTTTGGAGCTTTTTGGAAATACAGGTACTGCATTTTCTGCACGTTTTGGTCTAGACACTGATGAATGCCCAATTTTCTCGGGTGTTGACAAATATGCAAGTTACATTGTGGGAGCTACAATTGACGCTATGATGGGGGTAGCTGCTGGCAATTTCGAAGATGCTGTGTCTTTCTTTGGAGGTCTTCATCATGCAACAGAGAGCCAAGCATCGGGTTTTTGTTACTATAATGACTGCGTTGTTGCAATAAAGAAATACCAACAAAAGTATCCCGGAAAGAAAGTACTCTACCTTGATACAGATGCGCATCATGGTGATGGAACACAGAGTGCATTCTACAGCGATCCTAATGTATTGACTATTTCACTTCATGAGCTCAGTATGGGATTCTATCCTGGAAGCGGAAGGCCTGAGGAAGTTGGAATTGGTGAGGGTAAGGGCTATTCAGTCAATATTCCGCTACCACCTCTAACAGATGATGTTGAATGGTGGAGAGCATTTGAGGATGTAGTTGTGCCAATTTGGTTAGCTTACAAACCAGACTTTGTATTTTGGGAAGTAGGCGCAGATGCATACATGAATGATCCTTTGACTGACCTAATGCTAACATATGACACCTATCAACGATTGTCGAAGACTGTCCGTCAACTTGTCCACTTAGGAACTAGAAAATTAGTTGTTGTCGGTGGTGGAGGATACAATTCAGTAGCTGCAGCAAAAATCTGGACAATTATACTGGCAGACATCGCGGACATAGCGTTGCCACCGATAATTCCAGGCGAGTGGATAAGACTATGCCAAAAACATGGTTTTGAAGTCAAAAGAGGTGGATGGACGAGCAGACCCTTAAGAGTGCCATATGAGCAATATCCCAAGATTCATCGGGTTGTGAATGAATCAATTAGCAAGGTCAAGGAACTCATTTTTCCGACATTCGGATTGGATGACCAAATTTAGGATTTTTTCGTTGCTAAAACACATCTATGATTGGTATCATCCACATACATCTCTAGTATTTGGAAATTTATGAAAACCTTATGCAATTCATCTTCGGTGAAGTAATGATGGGGAATTCCACTCTCAGGTCCACTCTGTGGGATGAACGTTCCCTTCTCAATCTGATGAAGCTTCCAGTCATCTTCAGCCTTCTCAGGTTTAGGGCCAAGAGTTGGTACAGTGATGAAAATGTACCCTCCAATCTTTAAGACTCGCTCAATTTCACTAATTGTTGCAAGGATATCATTCATCAAATTATGATGAATGACCTGAATGGAAACCACAGCATCGAAAAATCCATCATGATACGGAAATGGTTCTTCCATTCTACCAAGATGTACATCTGCTCTAAGCCCTTCCTCCTTCAGCCATTTCATCGCTAATTCCAGTGCGGTACTCGAGGAGTCAAATCCGGAAACTTCAAACCCTACTTGAGATAAGAATGCAAGATGTCTTCCTGTACCACATCCAAGATCAAGGATTCTTCTTACTCCATGAGTATGAAATAGCGTAACTAATCTGGACATATCCTGATGAGGGTCAACGAAAACATACCCCTTTTCTTTGAATATTTTATCCCAGTCAGGCATTTTTCTTCACAATTACAGTTCAGTGATATGGATTTTGTTAATTTTCTATATATAGTGAGAAATAAAAGACTGAGAGAAATAGACAGCCCTTCTTAGATACGAGGAGAAAACCCTCAATGATGCTTAGACGACGATATTTAGTACTGATTCTCGGTTTGATTGTTATGCTATCGGGAGTTACTCTGGCTGCAGGGACTCAGGCAAGCTTTGGAACCGTTATCGTAACTGAGGTCGATTTTCAGGCGGCAGATGGTTCATTGATTCATAGTACCCTTCAACGTCCGACCTACGCCACTAATGCAGACCCACTTCCAGGAGTGGTTGTCATTCATGGATCCCTTCAGAACAAGGAGTGGTTGATGGCATTTGGGATTGAACTTGCAAGACGTGGATTTGTTGTACTTACAATAGATGCAAATGGGCACGGAAACTCTGAGCCGGGCACTGGAAGTGGTGCTGCAGCACTTGACTACATAGCAGCTTTGGATTATGTTGATAGCACCCAGATTGGATTAATAGGGCACAGCATGGGAGGCGGAATTGCATGGAGTGCAATGGAGGATTCCACTGTCAATGTAAGAGCACTGGTTCTTGTTGGGTCTGGATTTAGTTCATCTGCACCGTATATTCCAAATACTCTAGTAGCAACAGGTAACTTTGATTCACTCTCTAGCTATCCTCATAATTACACACTGTTAGATTCTTACTTTAATGTAACAGGAGTTGTTCCTAACACAACTTACGGAGATTTTGCAAACAACACTGCTAGAAGAGCTATATTTCCCAGCACAAATCATCTGTTTGAAACAATTGATCCAGTTATTGTAAGTGAAAGCGTTGAGTGGATGAAGAACAGCCTGAAAGGTGGAGTTGAGGATGAACACTGGATAGCAAGTACTAACCTCATCTTTTCCCTCTGGTTGATTGGTGGTCTCATGGGACTAATGGGAGCACTACTAACGATATTTCCAATGATAACAATTCTACTTGGAATTCCTCTATTTGCAGATGTGAAAGGAATACCGTCTGATGAACATGCAGGAGGTACAAAGCCACTATTAACAAATGGAATAATCTATGCAATAATTGGTGCGGGAACCTTCTTCCCCTTTCTCTTAGTTGGAACACTTGTATCATACATCGTCCCCTTCCCGCAATATAATGGAATACCGGTTATGTTGTGGATGATTGGAAGTGCTCTCGTTGCCCTCTTGGTACTCGTCCTAATTCTGCGTTTCAGAAGAAAGGGACAGTCAAACTCACCTGATCTAACAATGGGAGGATTACTTGGATTCGGAGAAGGTAAAAACTATCTTACATGGATTAAGACACTCATCTTATCCCTCGTTATCTTCGCATGGATGTATGTACTTACACTCTTAGCAGACATTGGGTTCGTTGTAGACTTGCGCTGTTTCCTACCAGGACTACATGATCTTACTGCATGGCAAGCCATGATTGTACCTCTCTACTTTGTAGTATTCCTATTGTACTTCATAGTAGAAGGAGCTTGGCTTACAGGTCCAATGTTACAGAGAAGTTCAGGAACATGGTTCAAGAGTCAGATGAATGTCACTGTGAAAGCAGTGTTCATCAAGACAATTCCATATCTGGCTCTGGTATTGTTCGAATTTGTGGGTGGGTTCCTCGCAGGAGCACCTCTAGTACCTGGAATGATCGGATACTCTTGGTTGTTCTTCTATGCATTCACTCCTTGGTTTGCAATCTGTACTGTGATTACCATGTTTGCATATCGTGTGACTGGTAATCGTTGGCTTGGTGCTATGGTCAATGCATTACTATGTGCATGGCTTCTTGCATCAATTCTATCATTTAGAGGATAAACCCTATGAAAGGTGACGGGTCTATAATGACCCGTTCCTACTTCTTTTTCTCAGGATGCGTGAATAACCATTCGATGAGACCTGTACCAGTAATTTCCAGTTCCTTACAGGTATGAACTGCCATACCCTCGTAAAGCTCTGTACGACCTCCAGGAAATTCTCGTTCAAATCGAACAAAACTCTTGGGAGTAATCAATTTGGATCTGATGTTGTATTCACTCCCATCAGTTCCGATGATTCTTGTCTTTGAGCCTACTGGTACACCAAACTTGGGATGAGTTTCTGTTGCAACGTGGACAACATCGATTGGTTCATGGCCATCTATTTTGCTGATTCCTCCTGATGAGTGAGCTACACCCTTGACTTCATCACGACGGAGACCTATAGAAACATCATCGAACTGAGCGTGGAGGGCAAACCAACTTTCTATGTACCAATTTCGCGACCCCCAGCTCTTATCGCGTTCGCCATATCCTTTGATATTCACAGTCGTTCCATCTGGAAATTCTACAGTACCATAGGGAGCTCCAGATTGCTCAAAGTGCCCAGCCCAAGAAGTACCACTTCCGCTTCCAAAATCATAAGCAGGAAATCTGGCTGGCCAATGAATGTCAGCCTTGAGTTTATCCCCATTGTAGATAATCTGCCACTCCTTCAATGGTTCAATCAGCTTGTAGGTCAAAGTACCATCTGTAAGAGATTCCGAAAAATCATCAGAGAATGATCCTATGGGTTCTTGAAAATAGACCTCACGTTCATAGCCATGGAAGAGTGCAAAGACAAATTCTCTCTTCTTGGTATTTGGAAGTAGACCAATAGTGGAGAAACCAGATATTCCAGTTTCTAGGTCGACCCAATTGAAGTAGTAACTCTCTCGCCAATCAGGTTCTTCATCTGCAGTATGAGCGTACTCGTCTGTTTCAGTGAGTTGTGGACTTCCCTTCAATCTTTATCACCGCTATTCTGGTAGGAGGAAAAGAGTTGGGTCTTCTTCCATCTCATCATCAAATCGACCGAATCGAATGAATGCAGGATCAGCATCATTTTCCATGAAGAAGGGAACATACTCATCGATTACAGATTGAGATATGGTCCAATCGAATTTGTCCGTGATTCCTACTCTATCAGTATATCGGACAAATCCTCTCCAGTAGGCCACTGCTCCAGCAAGCATGAGTTTCTTCTTATCCCATTCTGCGAACTTCATATAGAGTTCTGAGAGAGCGGCTTCTGCAGCTTCTGCGTAGGCTGGTAGCTCATCAAGCCCCAAAGGTACGATTTTGTTACCTCTTTCAGTATACGCTGCAACACTAGTGACTAGTCCTGAATAATCGCCAGGCTCAATAGTCATCGTACCAATATCATCGAATGTGGCATTTGCTCCTTTAATGGTCATAGCCACACCTAATTTATCGGAGGGTAGCTTTGCCTCAGTATCAGACCAAGGAAGCCACAAATCGCCCTGCCCATCGTGCAACCTCGTGAATTCAGAAGCTACAAGAATTTCATCATCCGAGATATGATATGGCCCATGATCTATCAGCTTAGCTCGTGCTTCACATTCATCCATGAATGCATAGAGTTCGATCTGGCCAAGGCTTCGACGCAGCTGCTTCACTTGCTCTGCGTCAACTGGTTCAAGATGATCTTTCAACCAGCTCAAAGTATCTTCTCCAAATGCTAGATTCTTCCCACCAGATGCCGCAACAGTTGGTTCTCCTGTATTGAAATAGTTCGTTCCGAGTTTATACCATTGTTCCAACATCCACTTCCATTGGTTTCGTTTCTCTTCATCCTCTTTCTTTGGATCACTTTCACACTTTTCAAAGACAATTCCCATTCTTCCAAGTGAATAGTAAAGCCAAAGATAGGTGATGGAGAGTGCATGAACTTCAGATAGGAGC
>Ga0315536_1000305_pt1 | contig 24600 bp, 18 predicted proteins | sample SalMarSW160230MG_FD_203093 | JGI IMG/M metagenome (GOLD analysis project Ga0315536, IMG submission 203093) | Salt marsh sediment microbial communities from the Plum Island Ecosystem LTER, Massachusetts, United States - Salt Marsh Sediment SW1602-30 ...
TATTTCAGCCAGATTTTCCACGGCTTCAAAGTCTCTGATAAAAACGGCTAAGGGTTTAGAAATATCCCTTTCCTTAATTCGGAAGATTTTTTTCACCGCTTCCCGTTCGCCGGCATGTGCTATAAATCCGTAAACGGTATCTGTGGGACAGACCGCCACACCGCCCTGGAGGAGAACTTTTTTTACTTCAACGATATTTTCCGGAACAGCGTTAAGGGTTTTCATTTTTAAGAAACTGGGAAACCCTTATTACGTCTGCTGGGTTGGTAAAATCAATAAAAAAATCTGAAATTTCCTTCACCTTCACCTTCTTTTCCGCGGCCAGCATATTGACCGCATCTGTAAGTTCGTACTCACCCCTCTCGGAAATCTTGATTTTGGTGAGTTTTTCCCATATGTCGGGAGTGAACTTATAGAGGCCGATGTTGATGAAGTTGCCCACGTAGGTCTTCGGTTTTTCTATTATTTTTTTCAAAAATCCATCCTCCACCTTCAGTACTCCGAACTTCTGAGGGGAGTGATGATAGCGGCCGGCCGTATAGGTATAGCGGTCGCTGATGTTCATTGCCTTTAAATCTCCCACGGAAAAGATGTGATCCCCGTAGACCATTATGAAGCTTTCTTCTCCCAGAGCTTCCCGGGCACACTCCAGGGCACAAGCCGTACCGTATCTCTCTTTCCCTAAAATTTCGAACTGGTCCACCATCCGGACGGGATGAGGAAATTCTTTGAGAAAGTCTTCCACTATCTCCCGTTTATATCCCGCTACCACGATAAGTTCGCTGTAACCCGCCTTAAGAAGGTTACAAAGCAGGTAATTTAAAAACGGAAACCTGCCCACCCTGATGAGATGCTTGGGTTTGTTCCTGGTTAAGTGGAGCATGCGGGTTCCCTTGCCCGCAGCCGCCACCACTGCTTTTTTTATCATAGTTTTTGCAATAACTATTATCTCTATAACACAATTAACTCCAGAATCAAGGGAAGCATTTTACTTTTCCAGGTATTGCCAAAATAGAAAATTTACTTCATAATTAAAAATCATCCCAGTAGAAGAATTTCGAAAGTGTTTTTGCAAAAAACACAAATAATTCGCTGGGAGATAAAACATCAATATAAATTTTTAAGATTCGAAATTTCTCTACTGGGCATGAATAAAAAATTCCTCGTCAAAGGAGGAAAAAAACTTAAGGGAACCGTGGAAATTTCCGGCTATAAGAATTCGGCCGGAGCCGTTTTGGCTGCGGCCCTGCTTTCAGAGCAACCTTCAGTTATAGGTAATCTGCCTCTCTGCTCTGACGTCATTGACTTTATTAATATGCTGGAACAGATGGGAGCCGGCGTGGAATGGGTGGAAGAAAAGAAGATTAGAATCAACCCTAAGAATCTTAATCCTGACAGAATCCCAAACGATACCTTCGAAAAAATGAGGGTTTCTGTATTATTAATCGGACCCCTGTTGGCCAGATTCAAAAAATTCCGCTTACCCCATCCCGGAGGAGATAAAATAGGATTGAGGCCCATCTCCTCACACCTGGAAGCTCTTAAAAAATTTGGGGTCACAATTAAGGAGGAAAACGGCTTCTACGTCTTTCAGGCTCCAAAAGAAAAGAAAGGAAAAAGAATAGTGCTGAAAGAGTTTTCGGTAACGGCCACGGAAAACGTGATGATGCTGGCCAGCTGCTCCCGCGGAAAGACTACGATAGAAATAGCGGCTGCAGAACCCCAAGTGCAGGACCTGGGCAATTTTCTTTCCAAGATGGGAATAGGGGTAAAGGGGATAGGCACCCATACCCTGGAGATAGAAGGTAAAGAAAAACCTTCGGGAGCCGAATTCTCCATCTCGCCGGACATTCTGGAAGTGGGAACCTTTCTTATCGCCTTTGCCCTCACCGGAGGCCAAGGGAAGATAAGGAACGTTAACCCCGGGCACCTGTCTTTTTTCCTGGAAAAAATGAAGGAAATCGGAGTGAATTTCACCGTTCACAACAATGAAATCCTAGTCGGCCCGACCAAAAGAATCCATCCCGCCCGCATCCAGGTTTTCCCTTATCCCGGCTTTCCTACAGACCTTCAGCCGCAGACTTCGGTACTGCTCACCCAGGCCAATGGCAGGTCTTTGATACACGACCCTCTGTATGAAAACAGGTTCAACCATTTGCATGATTTAAGAAAAATGGGGGCTGATATTGAAATAACAGACCCCCACAGAGCCCTTATTTTTGGAAAAACCCCGCTAAAAGCCAATAGAATAAACGCTCCCGACATTAGGGGGGGAGCGTCTCTGATACTGGCATCCCTGATAGCGGACGGTGAAAGCGTGATTGAAAACGTCTATCAGACAGACCGGGGATATGAGAGGTTTGACGAAAAACTCAGGAAATTGGGAGCGGATATAACAAGATTATAGAAAGGACTTATCTGAACTCTCTGACGGTTTCTTTATGGTCAATCTTTCTTTTCACCTTATACCAGGGTTTGGTAAATTGAGGCCACTGTTCTTCGAAAGTAGGCCTTTTTATTTTATAGAACACACCTATGGGGATCTTGGCGTCTTTCCGGACGGAATAATCCCATTCTTCAGCCTTGTTCATAGCGGCCCGGAAATCGGAAGTGTCGTGTCCGGCATCTAATTTATAAATCCTCTCTTCTGCATAATCCTTGAAATTATGGAAACTGACGCAGGGTTGAAGTACGTCTACCAGGGAAAACCCCTTGTGGGTTACGGCCTGTTTAATAAGGCCTTTCAGGTGCTGGGTATCAAGAGCATAACCCCTGGCCACGAAGGTAGCTCCGCTGACCAAGGCCAGGGCTATAGGATTCAAAGGGATTTCCTTTACCCCCAGAGGAGTCGCGCGGCTGACAAATCCTGGCTCTGAAGTAGGGGTGGCCTGACCGGTAGTCAGGGCAAAAACCTTGTTATTGTGGACAATCATGGTTAAGTCCGCGTTATAACGGCAGTTGTGGACGAAATGGGAAATGCCTTCTGCGTAGGTATCCCCGTCTCCCCCAAAGCCCAAAACCGTTAACTCGGGATTAGCAGCCTTCATACCAAAACATAAAGGCAGAACCCGGCCATGAAGGCCGTAAAAGCCGTTGATATTAAGGTAATCAAATATCTTGGCATGGCAGCCTATGCCGCTGGCCATAGCAATATCCTTGGCTTTAACTCTTTTTTCATTCACCAGGTCGGATAAGGCCTCTTTGACGGACTGCAAAAGCCCGAAATTGGGACACCCGGGACACCAGGTGTTTACTTCTTTGGTGTTGAAATATTGAGGTTTCATATTTTATTTTTTTTTCTTAATGCTGCTAATAATATCTTCTGGTACAAAGGGTCTGGCATCGTATTTCAATACTTTATCCTTAATCAGATACCCTGTCTGTTCTGCAATAATGTCACCTAAGAGACCCGTGGCATTATTTTCTACCAGTACCACTTTCTTGGATTTTTTAAGTTCTTTCATAACCGCTTGTCTGGGGAAGGGACTGATATAGGAAACCTGCAGAAATCTGAACCCCTTCAATTCTTTCAGGGCGTCCAGCACAGCACCTTTGGTGGAACCCCATCCGACGATGAGATTTTTCCCTTTACCGTAGACGCTGACGGGATGAAACTTGTTGATTTCCTTCTTAATATAGGTCAGTTTTTTAAACCTCTTCTTGTTCATTTTAACCGTCCACTCCGGGTCCTCGATAGTATTACCATACTCATTATGTTCGTAGCTGGTGGCCCTGACCACAGGCCCCTGTCCCGGCACCGCTCTTGGGGAAACCCCATTTTCCGTAATCTTATAGCTCTTGTAGTCTTTATCGGGATTATCAACCAGAAACCGGCCGTAAGGTAAAGAAGAGGAAGTCAAGTCCTCAAAGCTATAATCGCTTTCTGCCACGTGTTTATCCGCTACAATAATAGCCAGATTTCTGAACTTGGAGGCCAGGTAAAAGGCCTCTTGGGTTCTGGACGCTGCCTCTTTCGGGTCTCCGGGAGCTACCACAATTCTGGGAAACTCTCCATGGCCGGCATTAACGGCAAACTTCAAATCGCTCTGGGCGGTGTAGGTAGGAACGCCGGTGGCAGGTCCTGTTCTCTGGGCGAGATAAACCACAAGAGGCATCTCCGATATGCCAGCCAGACTCATAGCTTCTGTCATAAGAGCAAATCCTCCTCCGGAAGTACCCACCATAGCCTTGGCTCCTCCGAAAGAAGCCCCGAGAGCGGCATTAACAACGCCTATCTCATTTTCCAGCTGCAAAGCCAAGAAATCATTTTCCAGCTGTTTGGAGGCCAAAAAATGAAGTACAGGAGTAGCCGGGGTCATGGGATAGGCAATATAAACGTCTATGCCGGAATTTATGGCTCCCACCCCTACTGCCTCACTGCCGGAAATAAAGTAATTTCTCTTACCTAATTTCTTTATCTTTTCTTTTCTTCCAGCCAACCCGTAACCTATCTCAACGGCCTTCTTAATTAAATCCTGTTTACTGCCCTTAAAGGCCTGTCCCACCTCCTTTAAAAGAAAATCCTTGTTTACTCCAAAATACTTAAAGAACCATCCTATGAGGATGTCGTTTTCGATGATTCTGGGCGCCTTCAATTCCCCTAAAAGGGACTGGAGGTCAACCGCTCTAAGATTTCCGTCCTTCAGGGTTTTATCGCCCAGAATAAAACCTCCCTTTTTTAAGTTTTTCTTGTGTAGGTTAACCGTTTCCTGGTCAAAGGCCACTATGATGTCGTATTTATAACCGTGCGAATAAACCGGTTTGTCCGATATCTTCAAGATATTGAAGTTGTGGCCTCCCCGGATTAGAGACGGGTAGTCGCGATAGTTGAAAACATAGTAACCCAGGGCACAAAATGTTTTTCCTATAAAATGGGAAGTTACGGCTGTCCCCTGGCCGGCTTTGCCTCCCACGAGAATTGTTTTTTCCATACTGCTTTTTATTATACTTACTTTTACGCTGTTTATCAAACTTAAAACTAGATGAAGACCCTGCGGTTTTATTCTACGGTAACGCTCTTGGCCAGATTTCTAGGCTTATCTACGTTGTGGCCCAGGGCAACGGCCAGATGATAAGCGAAAAGGTGAAGAGGGATAACGGATAATATAGGTGTAAGCATTTCCAGGGTCTTGGGAATATAAAAGACCTCGTCTGCCAATTCTTTAATTCTCTCGTCACCGGTCGTGGCCACCGCGACAACAGGACCTCTTCTGGCCCTTATTTCTTCTATGTTGGAAAGCATTTTGTCGTAGACAGAATCTCTGGGACAGATTGCTACGGTAGGAAAGTTTTCGTCAATCAAGGCCAAGGGGCCGTGTTTCAGCTCTCCTCCTGCTCCCCCTTCAGCATGGACATAAGATATCTCTTTCAACTTTAAGGCTCCTTCCAGAGCAATGGGAGAATTATATTTTCTTCCTATATACCAAAAATTCTTGAAGTCTTTGTATTTTTCGGCAGCTTGCTTTATTTGAGGGGAAAGCCGCAGCACTTCTTCTGCCAATCCGGGAAGTTCGGCTAATTCTGAAGCAATCCTGCGGCCCATAACCAGGGACATATCTCTCTGCCTTCCCAGATAAATCGTCAGCAAGGCCAATGTAGAAAGCTGGCCCAAAAACGCCTTGGTAGAAGCCACAGCTATTTCCGGACCTGACCTGGTATAAATGCCTGCATCTGTCTCTCTGGCCTGACTGGAACCCACCACGTTGGTTATCCCTATGGTAAGGATTCCCTTCTTTTTCATTTCTGCCACTCCTGCCAGGGTGTCTGCCGTCTCTCCGGACTGGGAAACGAAAATAGCGGCCGTGTCTTTATCAATAAAAGGTTTACGGTATCGGAATTCAGACCCTATATCCACCTCAGCTCTCAAGCCCGCGTATTCCTCCATCATATATTTGCCTACCCTGGCTGCGTAATTGGCGGTACCGCAAGCCACTAAAATGATATTTTTAATACTTTTAAGCTTCTCGGCTGCACCATCCAAGCCTCCCAGTTTTACCGTCCCTTCTGCCGGCATCAGCCTTCCGCGAACAGCATTGCCAACAGCCGCCGGCTCTTCCATTATTTCCTTCAGCATAAAATGAGGGTATTCTTTTTTTTGAATTTCCTCCAAGCTCCACTCTATGTGGACGGACGGCTTTTCTTTGATAATTAAAAAATTATCCGGTTTCAAAACCGCAATTTCATTATCGTCAAGATTAATGACCTGCCTGGTATAAGTCACCACGGCGGAAGGATCTGAAGCCACCAAAAATTCTTCCTGCCCGATGCCCAGCATCAAGGGGGAAGAAAGGCGAGCCGCTACTATCTTGCCGGGTTCCTGTCCGGAAATCACCGCCAGACCGTAGGTACCCATAACATCCTTCAGGGTTTTTCTCACCGCCTCTTCCAGATTGCCGTTAAGATATTTTTCAATAAGATGGGCTAAAATCTCCGTATCGGTCTGTGAGGTAAAGGTATGTCCTTCGGAAATTAATTTTTCTTTCAGCTCTTTATAATTTTCTATGATGCCGTTATGGACCACAAAAATATTCTTTTTGCAGTCGAAATGAGGATGGGCATTCTCATCTGTTACTCCTCCGGTAGTGGCCCATCTGGTGTGGGCGTGGCCCGTATTTCCTTCCACTTTAAGATTTCTCAGGTCTTCCTCTGCTTCGGAAATCTTACCGGTTTTTTTATATAAAAAAGGCGGTCTGCCTTCATCGGTTACACAAAATCCGTAGCTGTCGTAGCCGCGGTATTCCAATCTCTTCAACCCTGATAATAAAACAGGGAAGGCCGGTCGTTTGCCCGTATAGCCCACGATGCCGCACATTATATTACTATGTTGATTATTTTATCGGGCACCAAGATGATGCCTTTTACCTCACGGCTGCCTAATTTTTCCTTTATTTTTTCCCGCCCCAGAGCCAGTTTTTCAGCCTCCTTTTCAGAAATGCCTGGTTTGACCTCCACCCTGTCGCGCACCTTGCCGTTAATCTGGATAATTAAGGTGATTACTTCTTCTTTTATCAATTGGTGTGCAAATTCCGGCCAGTTCTCACGATGTACGGAATCTTTGTTTCCCAACTGATGCCAGAGATCCTCTGTCATATGAGGGGCCAGAGGGGCTAGCAGAACTATGAGTAGTTTTATTACTTCTTTCCCTATCTCTTTCTTGTTATCTGAACAAAAATTTATAAATTTCATGAAAGCCGCCACGGCGGTATTGAATTTTCTGTTATCTAAATCCTCGTCTACTTTTTTGATGAGTTTATGGAGTTCGCTTTCCGCCCTGGGGCTGCTGTCCTCCTCCCGACCGCATTCAAGAGATAAATCCCAAACCCTATTTAAAAATCTCCTCACTCCCATAACACCACTACTGTTCCAATCAATGGTTTGACCAAAAGGCCCCATAAACATCTCGTACACCCTGAGGGTATCGGCTCCGTATTCTGCCACTATGTCGTCGGGATTAATGACATTACCGAATGATTTGGACATTTTCCTGCCATCTTCTGCCAGTACGATACCGTGGGATGTCCTCTTTTGGTACGGCTCTGATTGGGAGACCGCTCCAATATCAAATAAAAATTTATAGATAAACCTGGAATATAACAGATGGAGGGTCGTATGTTCCATACCGCCGTTGTACCAGTCCACCGGCATCCAGTAGTCAGCTTTTCTGCGATTAACAATCTCCTTATTATTGTCAGGATCACAGTACCTCATATAATACCAGTTGGAGCCTGCCCAGTTAGGCATGGTGTCTGTTTCCCTACGGGCCGGTCCGCCGCATGAGGGGCATTTAACTTCAACCCATTCTTTAATAGCAGCTAAAGGAGATTCACCCGTGGTGGTGGGTTTATAGTTTTCAACATAAGGAAGTTCTACGGGTAAGTCCTTCTCCGGAACCTTGACTACGCCGCATTTTGTACAGTGGACGAGAGGTATGGGCTCTCCCCAGTAATGTTGTCTAGAGAACACCCAGTCCCTAAGCTTGTAGTGAATTTTTTCCCTGGCAGAACCCTGGCTTTGCAGCCACCTGCCTATTCTTTCCATAGCTTCCCTTGAAGATAGTCCGGAGAACTGTCCTGAATTAACCAGCTTTCCGTATTCCACAAACGCTTCCCGGGATACGTTTCCCCCCGAGACAACTTCTTTAATTTCCAGACCGTATTCCTTGGCAAAATGGTAATCTCTCCTGTCATGGGCCGGCACTACCATCACCGCCCCTCCCCCATAGGTGGCTATAACATAATCTCCCACCCAAACAGGAACTTTTTCCTGGTTGGCAGGATTAATACAGTAGGAACCGGTAAATACTCCTGTCTTTTCTTTTTCCAATTTAGTCCTCTCAAACTCACTCTTCAAACGGGACTGTTTAATGTAGGACTTCACCTCCCCTTTCTGGCTATTAGCGACAAGCTTTTCCAATGAAGGATGCTCGGGAGCTACCACTAAAGCTGTCACCCCGAAAATAGTATCGGCGCGGGTGGTAAATACCTTTATTTTTTCTTTTCCTTGCTCTATCGGAAAATCTATCTCCAACCCCCTGCTGCGGCCTATCCATTCCTTCTGCTGGGTTTTAATCTTCTCCAGGTAATCCAAGCCTTCCAGATCGTCAACAAGACGGTCGGCATATTCGGTTATTTTCAGCATCCACTGCTTCAGCTTCTTGCGGGTTACCTGGGCCTTACATCTTTCACATCTGCCGTTGATAACCTCCTCATTAGCCAAGCCTATCTTGCAGGAGGGACACCAGTTAATGGGAATGGTGGCTTGATAGGCCAAGCCCTTCTCAAAAAGCTTAAGAAAAATCCATTGGGTCCATTTGTAGTATTTAGGGTCTGTAGTATTTATCTCCCTGCTCCAGTCAAAGGAAAGCCCCAGGCTTTTTAACTGACGCTTGGAGTTGCTGATGTTCTTTTCAGTAGCTTCCCTGGGGTGGATGCCTGTTTTAATAGCGTAGTTTTCCGTAGGCAGGCCGAAGGCATCCCAGCCGATGGGAAAAAGTACATTAAAACCTTCCATTCTCTTCTTGCGGGCTACGGCATCCATGGCAGAATAACTCCTGGCGTGACCTACGTGAAGACCGGCTCCCGAAGGATAGGGAAATTCAACAAGGATGTATTTCTTTGGCTTATCGGAAAAATCCTCTGCCCGATAAAGTTCTTTATCCTCCCAGAATTTTTGCCATTTGGGTTCTATTTCCCGTGGTTCGTACTTCATGCTTCTCATCTTTTTCCATCTTATATTTTAACTCTCAATTTGTAAATCTGACGGAGTAATTTAGAATAAATTAATATGAAAACAGCTTTGGTGTTCAATCCAGACATTAAAAACTATACTTTCGGCCCGGGACACCCTTTTACGGGGGGAAGATTTGAAAAGTTCATCAGGTTTGCCAAGCAAGAGCTTGGCAATTTCAACGAAATCTTCAAGGAGGTTGTTCCACCTTCTGCATCAGAAGAGAGCTTGAGGTTGGTGCACAGTCAGGAATATATTGAGGCCATATCCAGGGCTTCAAGGGGTATCATTCTGCCTAACATTACCCGATACGCAACGTCCGATAATCTCAATCCGGCTACAGGTTATCTGCCTAAGGGAATCCACGAGGCCGCTATGATTGCTGTGGGGACCTCTCTTGAGGCAGCAGAGCTGGTAAGAAAAGGGGGATTCCTTAAAGCCGCAGCGCTGGGTGGAGGACTGCATCACGCTAAAAGAGAAAAAGGGGAAGGGTTCTGTATTTATAATGACGTGGCCGTCTGTGCTAAAAAACTACTGGCAGAAGGCGTGAAGAGAATTTTGGTGCTTGATACCGACGCCCATGCCGGCAACGGCACCTCAGAGCTTCTGACTGAAGAAAAAAACGTGCTGCTCATAGACATCCACCAGGACCCTGCCACTATCTATCCCGGAACCGGTTTTATTGAAGAGATAGGGATGGGTGAAGGAAAAGGTTTCACCATAAACATTCCTCTATCCCCGGGTGCAGGCGACAGATCTTACGAATATGTCTTCGAAAGCATAATCTTTCCGATGACTGAAGAGTTTCAACCAGAATTGATAATCCGCAGCGGAGGATCTGACCCGTATTTCGCCGACGGTCTGACCGGGCTGGGATTGACCTTGAAGGGTTTCCGAATGATAGGTAAAAACGTAAAAATGCTGTCATCACAATTTTGTCAGGGAAAGGAAATAGACCTGATAGCCTCAGGATATAACCCCCAGATCCTGCCCCAGGCCTGGCTGGCCTTACTGGGAGGTCTGCTAGATTTCCATACCGAGGTGCATGAACTACAGCCATCTCCCTTTCGCGAAGGGTTCAGGCTTGAGGAAACAAAGAAAACAGTCTCTTCTTTAAGAGGCATCTTGAAAAAATACTGGAGATGCTTCAAATAACTACAAGGAAAATAACGCTCTGGCGTTTTGGGTGGTAATCCGGGCCGTTTCTTCAAGGCTCAGTTTTTTTATCTGAGCTACTTTTCGAGCTACATATTTAACGGCGATTGGCTCGTTCCGCCTATTCGTAAAACCAGGGGGTGCAAGATACGGACAGTCGGTTTCTATTAAAATTCTCTCCGGAGGAGTATCTGCTATTAGTCTTTCGAAATCCACTCCGTCAATATTCTTAAAAATAATGCCGTTGAATCCTATGGAAAACCCGAATTTAAGATAATGCCCCAATTCTTCATGGGTTCCTACGAAACTGTGGGCAACGGCTTTGGACGGCCTCAAAGCTTCATTCTTCGTTAAAAATTCTATCAGCTCTTTATGAGCCACGCGGCAGTGGAATATCACGGGCAATTCCAGGTCTTTAGCCAATCTCAATTCCGTTGCAAGGAGTTCCTTCTGCTTCTGCTTAAACAATTTTTTCTTTCCGGTAGTTTTCGGACGCCAATAATAATCCAGACCAATCTCCCCTATGGCTACCACTCCTTTTAATCCTGCCAATTTCCTGTATCTATTATAATCAAACTCTTTTTCGCGGTTTCCGCCCTCCAGTTTATCTTCTTTAACTCTTACCAGCCCCGTATCAAGGTTTATGGGATGGAGGCCTACAGCCGCATATATTCCTTTTTTGTAGCAAGCCGCCATTTCCGCGGCTTTCCTGGAATTCTCAAAGTTGCTGCCCACGTTAATCATCCAAATATTGTTATCCAGACATTTCTCTGTCATTTCCTCTCTATCTGGTTCAAAGACACTAAAATTCAAGTGAGCATGGGTGTCAATCCATTCAACCTTCCTCAGGGTTGATGGCAAGTTTTTAGAAGCACCAATCAGCATGATATATATATTATAACAAATAAAAACAGGGAACAGTGATTGTTCCCTTTTTTAAACTTTTATGAAATTGGGATAAACAGGAGGAGGATGGGATTCATCAGGTTCAATACCATGGTCGGTAACGGTGAATAATCCTGATTCGGTATTTCCCTGGTTAGAACGGATAACCAGCTGGTAACTTTTACCCGGCAGAAGGGAAAAGGTAGGGCCGTTACTTTGTGAGCGGACATGTACGGATTCCACCTTTTTTCTGTTTTTATTACAAAGCTGATAAATATTGAGTTCTACACATACCTTATCTATGTCGGGAAAAACAATATCGATTTCTTTTACTTTGGGCGTTTTTTATTACCTCTATAAAGTTTTAAAACAGCACACTTTATTTTATTTAATGCCAGACAGGGCGCTTTTGTCAAGAAAAAAAGCCCAAAAATAAAAGGGCTTGAAAATTAATACTAGCTCAGTGGGGACTGAAAAGATTAAATTTGAGAAATTCTATTCCTTCGGTATCACAAAGCGTTTTTAAGCGGTCTATATGGTAGGACCATGTAAGCTCACTTTCTTTTTGGGCATCCCAACACACGGCTATCAAGTTGTCTGTGTTCTTGTTCGGCCATATCCAGATAAGTCTCTCTTTGGCTGATACGAAAATATCACACCTGACTTCGTTATCCCTGCCTCTCCTCTTCAAATATAATCTATCTAAAAGGTATTCGAAGGTGTCGTAGCTACTGACAAATCCCTTTAAGTATTTACCTCTTTCTTTGACATAATCGAAGCGTATCGGGGCCAACATGCCTTCGCTTTTGTAGAGCGCCGCCAAATCTTCTATGGTTTCAATCCACTCCTTGCTGTCCTTATCTTGAAAGGAAAAAGTAAGAACCACCAATTTCTGGCTTGATGAATTAGGCCAGGCAAAAATCTTCATATCCTCCACGGCTATTATTATGTCGCACAGCACTCTGCTTGCTTCTTCTCCGGTTTCCTTCTTTTTACTCTTTTTGGATATCTTACCTTTCCGGTCCAAATAAAGTCTTTTTAAGGCAATCTTGAAATCCTCATAAGATTCAAATTCGCCTGTCGGTTTTTCTTCAACCAATAATTCCACCTCTTTTTAAAATTACCATCTATAAACTAACATAATTTAATTCAAAGTCAAGAAAAAAATGCCCGTGCGGACACCTTAATTATCTCTTTCAATACGATAAGGGGTTTATTCCAATCTCGGGAAAAGGGCTTCTCCCTTTTCTATATCAAAACTGCATTTTGCTCCTTCAGTCTTGAGGCGCAACTGGCATAGTATCTTGTCTGCGGTTTCAGGCAGGAAGGGCTCCAGCATTTTGGTTATCTCCGCGACAGAATAAAGCAGACACGCCACGCAGGCATTCTTTTCTTCGGGTTTTTCCCATATCCTGTTTTTTTCTATGTATTGGTCGCAAAAGCCTATCAGTTCCCAAACAGCCATTAAGGCCTCATTGAACTTAAAATCCTTAAGGCTCACGTGGTATTTATCCCAGGCATCCATTATTCTGGGATAAAATTCGTTGTTGTGAATTTCTGCAATTTTTATCTCCGGAGCAAGGCCGGGCTTTGAAGCCACGGCTGTCAAACGCGCCAATAGATTGCCTATTCCCTTGGCCAAATCTGAATTATACCTTTCCTCCAATCTCTCGTAGGTAAAATCACCGTCCTGAGTGGAAACTACTTCTCTCATCAGGAAATATCTGACGGCATCCGCACCGTACTTTTCCACCACCTTAAAGGGGTCTACCACATTTCCCAGGGATTTGGACATTTTTTCTCCATTGTGGGTGATATAGCCGTGGGCGAATATTTGTTCGGGCAGGGAAACACCGGCGGAAAGAAGCAGAGCGGGCCAGTAAACGGCGTGGAATCGGAGGATACCTTTGCCAATAACGTGGATTTTGTCATCGTTTTCCTCCCACCAGGCTTGGAATCTATCCCTGTCCTCTGCATAACCTACGGCATTGATATAATTGGACAGAGCGTCAAACCATACCCAGATTATCTGACTAGGGTCGCCAGGAACTTCAATCCCCCAGCCGTGGGCTCTCTCCCGAGAACGAGAAATGCAAATATCCTCCAGCCCCTGGTCTATAAAACTTAAAACCTCGTTTTTTCTTGTTTCCGGTATAATTCTTACCTTACCCAGTCCGATAAGCTCCCTGAGTCGGGCCTGATACTTTGACAAACGGAAAAAATAATTTTCTTCTTCAATCAGCTCCGGCTTCGTCTTATGTTCCGGACAAAGCCCTTCTGAGAGCTCGCTCTCCTTATAGAACTCCTCGCAATCCACACAGTAAAGACCCTGGTAAGACTTCTTGTAGATATCATTCCTGCAGGCAAGCCACAGTTTTTCAGTTCCTTGACGGTGGCGTTCCTGGGTAGTCCTTATAAAATCGTCGTAACTCAAGTTAAGCGCCTGCTTTAATTCATAGAACTTGCCGGCATTCTTATCTACCAGTTCTTTGACGGGCAGGCCTTCCTTTTCCGCTGCCTTTACGTTCTTGAGGCTGTTTTCGTCGGTGCCCGACAAAAAGAAAACATCCTCGCCCTTAAGCCGGTGGTATCTGGATAAAACGTCTGCCTGGATTTTCTCCAACGCGTGACCAATATGGGGACTGCCATTAACATAATCTATGGCAGTTGCTATAAAAATTTTCTTACTCACGATTTTTATCAATTATAACTACAAACTCCCCACGGATTTGGTCTTCCCCAAACTGTGATATTACTTCCGGGATATTTCCGCGGTAGAGAGTTTCAAATTTTTTGGTCAATTCCCGACACACTACTACTCTTAAATTTTTTTTAGATAAATTATCAATTTCCTGCAAGGTTTTAATAACGCGGTGGGGAGACTCATAAAATACTGCGAGATATTCCGAATCTATGATTTTTTGAAAAAATCTCCTTCTTTTGCGTTTCGCAGGAGGAAATCCCAAGAATAAAAAATTGTCTGTCGGAAATCCGCAGACACTGAGGGCTGCAGTTACTGCCGAAGGGCCGGGAACCGTCACCACATCTGCTTTCGCCCCAAATCTCTTTACGGCTTCTTCTATCAATTTATTGCCGGGGTCAGATATGCCGGGAGTGCCTGCGTCGGAAACCAGAGCCAGACTCCTGCCCTGTTCCAGCAGCTTGATGATATCCTCCACTTTTTTAAGTTTACTGTGCTGATGGTAGCTGATAGTCGGCTTATCGATGCCATAATGATGAAGCAGTTTTGCCGTAACCCTGGTATCCTCACACAAGATAAAATCCGCCTCTTTCAGGACAGATAAAGCCCTCAAGGTTATATCGTCAAGATTCCCTATGGGGGTTCCTACCACGTAGAGAGTTGCCATAGATTTTAAACAGCTTCCTCATTAATCTCTTTTCTTCCTTTAAGAAAATCACTTATGAATTCATAGATAATACTAGTTAAAGGAATAGCCAATACAGCCCCCAGAATTCCCCATAATCTTCCTCCAATAAGTAAAGCTATAAGCACCAATACCGAAGGCAGTCCGACCATCCTCCTGGTTAAAAGAGGAGTCACAATATTCCCTTCGATCTGCTGAATGAGCACGAAGGCAATGAGCACGAACAGAGCTTTCCACCATTCCTCCAGGGCAGCCAGCAGGACAATGACCAAACCCGCAAATATAGGTCCTAATACAGGAATAATATCCATAATGCCCGCAAATAGACTTAGGATAAAGGCATACTTTAATTTGACTACCTCCAGAGCCACATAGGAAACCAATCCTACAAAAAGGCTGCTTAAAAGCCTGCTGCCGAACCAGTAAGCGGTTTTACTCTGGCACCTCTTCCAGAGATTGAGGAAATAATCCTCGTGGTCTTTGGGCGCTAAAAGCTTAATAGCTTTGTCGATGTCGCTTTCCTCTATGGAAAAGAATATTGCTATGGAAAAAATGGTAATGGTAGAAAATATTCCTCCGAAGATAGAAATGACGGCTCCGAAAATACTGGAGGAAGCTGTCTTTAACCACTCTTGGAGAACCTGAGTGAATGTTTCGAAACTATTGAAAGCTTCTATCTGTAATCCTCTTAGGGGAGGAGCCAGCTTTTCGAAATATTGGGGGAAGAGTTTGGTCAACTGCTGTATTTCAGCAATAAATATGGGAATTATCCAGTAAAAAATCAGGGTAAGAATGGTAAAGGCCACCGTATAAACCAGTATGGTGGCTATAACCCGGGGGATTCTCTTTTCTTCTAAGAAATCGATGGGCTGATTAAAAAGAATGGATATTACCAACCCGAAAATAGTCCACACAAGAATGTCCCTTATTAAAAAGAGGATATATATACCCAGGAATACAACGGCTATTTTTAAAATAGTGCCCCAAGATATGTCTAAGACTTTTTCTTCATCCATGGTTTTGTGAAATTTAAATTTTTAATAATTTTTGAAACCTTTCCTGGTTGGAGAAAGGCCCTATCACAGCCAAGTTAAGGCTTTGAGGTTTAAATATTTCTGATGAGATTTTCAAAATATCTCCCGGGGTCACCTTATCAATATGGGAAAATATCTGTTGAGGAGTAAGGATTTCCCTTTCAAGTATTTCCTGATTGGCATAAAAAGCGGCTAGAGCGTCTGACGATTCCAGCAGGAGCGCCGTCTTTCCTTTGACGTAGTCTTTGGCTTTTTTAAGTTCTGCGGGAGGAACTTTTTCCGTAGAAATTTTCTTGAATTCCTCCAGGATGGCCGAGACGACGTCTTCCACCCGGCTGACGTCCACACCTACCCTGGCCGCCAGATATCCCGTATCCTGGTCTTCGGAAGATTCTGCGGCGATATAATAGGCAGCTCCCATTTTTTCTCTTATCCTGACAAATAGACGGGAACTCATCATCCCCCCCATAATCAAGGATAAAATCCTCTGGGCATATTTTTGGGGATGGAAAACATTATAGGCCCTATTTCCCAAATAGAGATGGGCCTGGTCGGTTTCTCTATTATGAATGAGGAGATTGGGATTTGACTGCCTTTCAAAGACCTGAGCCCGGACTAAAGGTTTTGTTGTTTTTATTTTGGAAAAATACTTTTTTATTCTTTTTATCACAGCATCCTCGTCCATCCTGCCCGCCACGCATATGACGGTATTGGAGGCTACGTACTGATTTTTCATATATTCTGTGAGCTTTTTTCTGGTAATAGAAGCTACGCTTTCTTTGGTGCCCGCTACATCCCAGCCAGCGGGCTGGTCCCCGTACAAAAGCTGATTCCAGAGTACCTGGACATAAAGCATGGGATGGTCGTAACGCATGTTTATCTCCTCTGTTATAACGTTTTTCTCTTTGGCCACCTCCTCTTCTGCGAGAAGGGAGTTTAAGAAAATATCGGCTACCCATTCCAGGGCAGAGTCTAAATATGAAAAAGCGACTTTGGCATAATAGCCCGTATATTCTTCGGAAGTAAAGGCATTGTAAATCCCCCCAATCCTATCCAGGGTTTCACTAACCATAACAGGAGAGGGCCTTTTTTTGGTACCTTTAAAATACATGTGTTCCAAAAAATGGGAAATACCGTTGATGTCCCTGGTTTCATATTTTGACCCCGTACCCACCAAAACCAAGACTGTGGCAGCCTGAGTGCTTTTCTGAGGAATAGTGATTATCCTCAGCCCATTATCAAGTGTCGTTTTCTTATACATAGGAAATTAATTTTGTAATTTTTCTTTTAAAAAATTTGTAAGCTCTTCGATTTTAATCCTTTCCTGTTTCATAGAATCCCTATCGCGGACGGTAACATCATCTTGCTCCAGGGTTTCAAAATCAACTGTAACAGCCAGAGGCACTCCTATTTCATCCGCTCTGCGGTATCTCCTGCCGATGGAGCCTGTTTCGTCATATTGGCAGGCGAAATTACCCTTAACCAGCTCGTAAACCTGGCGGCTCTTTTCCACCAACTGAGGTTTATTCCTAACCAGAGGAAATACTGCCACTTTTACGGGAGCCAGCTTCCGGCCTATTTTCATTACCACTTCCAGTTCTTTAGCCGCCTTGGTGGTTTCCGTTCTGCCTCCTGATATTTCCGTATAAGCCCCGCACAGCACTGCTAAAAGTATTCTTTCCACACCGCAAGAAGGCTCAATAACAAAGGGCGTGAAGTACTCCTTGGAAACGTCGTCGAAATACCTCAGGTCGGTTCCTGAAAATTCCTGATGTTTTTTTAAGTCAAAATCCGTCCTGTTGGCTATACCCTCAATCTCTCCCCATCCGAAGGGAAACTTATATTCTATATCAGAACAGGACTTAGCATAATGAGCCAGTTCCTCTTTGGTATGAGGACGAATCCTTAATTTATCTTCGTCCATCCCCAGTTCCTCTGTATACCACCTTTTCCTTTCCTGCACCCAAAAATTAAAGAGTTTTTCATCTTCCCCTGGTTTGACGAAATATTCCATTTCCATCTGTTGGAACTCCCTGGACCTAAAGATAAAGTTTCGTGGAGTAATCTCGTTCCTGAAGGCTTTTCCTATCTGAGCTATGCCGAAAGGAACCTTCAGTCTTTGGGTATCTAAAATATTCTTATAATTGATAAAAATACCCTGCGCCGTTTCCGGCCTTAAAAAGGCCCGGGCTTCCGTATCTTCTACCGGACCGATAAAAGTCTTAAACATCAGATTGAATTGGCGGGGAGGCATAAGTTCTCCTCCGCACTCGGGGCAATTTATCTTTTCTATAGCCCTGGCTATCTCGTCAATATCGTCTGGGTCATAGGCTCCGTGTTCATCGAGTTTGCCTTCTTCTGCCTGGTCTTTTACCAGATGGTCTGCCCGAAACCTTTTGTGGCATGCCTTACACTCTGCCAGAGGGTCTGTAAAATTATCTACATGTCCGGAGGCCTGCCAAACCTTAGGATTGAAGACGACCGCACTATCCAGGCCCACTACCTCTTCCCTATCCCAAACCATGTTTTTCCACCAAGAATCTTTAATGTTTCTCTCGAGCTCCGTTCCCAGAGGGCCAAAATCATAAAACCCGGCCAATCCTCCGTAGATTTCCGAAGAAGGGTAAATGAATCCCCTTCTTTTAGCAAGAGATATTATCTTTTCCAAATTGTCTTCCATATTTAAAGCATTAACCTCCCACTATTCCCTGTTCGTCGGAAACGCTGGGGTCATCGGGTAAAGTGGTGTTCACGGCCGGAGAAAAACTATCTATGGTTATTTCCGTCCAGGTGTCCTCACCGCTTATCCTGGCCTGACTAATGATTTCCGCCACCTGCCCCCTCTGATTCTGGTTGGGAATAAAGGAAACCTGGAAAGCCAATGTGAGGTTGTCTCCGGCAATTCCCACACCTCTCTGCAAGTCTCCGATGGACCATACTATTTCCCGGGAGTCAGAATCAAAAGTAAATTTGGATACTGATCCTTCAGGAAAAATGTTCCCCGTCAGTTCCACGTTCTCGGGTAAGACGGCCTTGACCTTGACGTTCTTAACGTCGGAATAATAGTTTTTTACCTGCCACATTATGGTATAAGTGGTGGACTTGCCCGCCTCCGGGGGAATGGGTCCGTTGTTGCCGAAAACCTCATCCTGAAAATAACCTTTCTGGGAAAGTTCAATCTTGGAACTTATCTTGGTAACAAATTCTTCCTTCACCTGGCCGATAAATACTTTATTGCGCAGTACTGGATTTTTAACGTTGCCCAAACCGTCTTTTAATTTAATCCAGAATTCTACCCTTCCGTCTTCTAGGGGTGCCAGATATTGGAGCTGGGGAACCCTTTTCCAATCGAATACGACTGAGTTGTCACCTTCCTGATAACTGCCGTAATCTGTCTTTATGGTCTGGAAATCAAAAGCATCTCCCTCAAGACTGCTGACCATAAATAGGTTGGCAAGGTCTTCCTCTCCTATATTCTTGAAATAAATCTCGTAATGCAGCCATTCTCCGGGCAGGGCTACATATTGGGGATTTCCGTTTATCTCCTGCCTCAGATAGAGAGAAGGGTTAACTATTTCCACTCCCCTGGTAGTTTCCTTTAAAACTATAAACTCCCCGTCCTTAAGAAGGCCGAGTTTGGCGCTGAATACTCTGGCATCTCCCGGATTGCCGGAAAGCTTCCCCGTAATTTCTATCCTGCCGCCTTCTGACTTATTCAATACAGGAATTTCCCAATCCGTCTTTTCTATGGACTTGGGAGAAGAGCTGATAAATTCAAAACCCGATGGATATTCCACCTGACATCTTAAATCGGTAAGCAAAGAATCGATGTTGGAAAAATAGTTAATCCTAACAACGAATTCCTTGGAATCTGCTACCTTAGAAGGCAGGTCAAATTCAAAGGTCAAAGGGGCAGATTTTATCTGGGTGGTAAAGCTGGACGAGGATTCATATCGCGCCTTCAAGTCCTTAGGCTGATAGCTTAAAAAAGCCCTGGCTATCTTAATTTCCCCTTCATTACCCAGCAGGGTCATGGTAAAGGAAAATGTCTTCTCTTCCCCGGGGTAGATGGCCTCTCCTATCTGGTCTGTACCGAGTATCTGGCGCTCATATATTTTTCCGTCTTTAAGGGAATGCTCCGGAGGCTCAAAAATCAGTTCCGGGTTGTCCAACCGGAAATTGCCGTTATTTTTGTACCGGATAATGTATTCTACCTCCTGTCCCAAGGAAACCTCGGTGGGGCCGAAAATCTCAAGCCTTAAGCCCTCTTTGGAATAAAGATTGTCCTGCCAATTCCAAAGAAAACCAGCCACACCGGCTATTAAGGCCAGAACAATGATAAAAGTAACTAATTTATTCATAGATTTTTCAAGGGATAAATCTCTATTAAGTATATCATTTTACCGTGTCTCTCCACAATAAATAATCTTTCGATACTTCATTTAAAAGCTTAATATGTTTATCTCCGACTTTCAAGCCGAGGAGCAGGTCTTTTCGACCGCTAAGGATAATTCTCAATATCTTCACAGTGTCGGCCTCCACTTTCTTTTGCGCGCTCGATCCTTTCCGATGACAGAGAGGACAGATTATTCCTCCCATCTCGGGGCTGAAATAAATATTAGCGGGGTCAGGGTTTCTTCCGCACACAGAACACTTCCGGAGTTGAGGAGAATAGCCGAGCACAGCCAGTAGGTTCCATAAAAAATAAAAATAGAGAAGCTTTAATTTTACGGGATTCAAGCCCTGTATTTCCAAGACCGTTAAAACAGACAACAAGAGCTCCCAAATATCTTTTTCCCGTTCCTGGTCTACTGCCGTCTTCTCCAGTATCCGGGATACTTTTAAGGCCAGTGACAACTTTTTGAGGTCGGACCTTATGACGTTAAATTTTTCAACTGCAACGGCATCTATCAGTGTCTTATAGCCCTTGCCCTGGATGAATTCTATTTCGGAAAGATAAAGAACGTCTATGCCGGCTCTTAGTTTGGAGGTGAGCTTTCTGATGCCGCGGCCCAGAACCGCTATCCTGCCGAAATCTTCGGTATAAATAATAAAGAGTTGATCGGCTTCTCTGCGATCAACCTTCCTTAAGATAAGACCCCTGGTGCGGTAGTGGGCAAACATTTACTTTTTAGGTTTTCCAAAGATGTGATGGAGCAGTTTATCCTTTTTTTCAAGAATTTCCCTTTCCTTAACAATTTTTGCGCGTTCGGATGCTTTCTTTAATCTCTGATATTCCCGTCTTGACTTGCTGTGTTCATCCTTTAATCTTTCATACTCTTTTTTTAGAGTCTCTTTCCTGACATAACCGCTGCTTGTCTTTTTGAAAAGACTTTCGGCATAGAGTTTTCTCTCTCTTTCTTTCATTCCGGTCTTATTTAACAACCCCCTCTTGCCCTTTTCACCTCTAAACATCTTCACTATATCATCTCGTCTTGCCTTTTCTTTAACCCAAATTTCTCCTTCTTTTCCTTTTTCTATTTTTTTAGCGGCCGCAGTCTTTTCTTTTTTTTGTTCCCTACTTTCAGCCATCCGATCCAGCTGCCTTCTGAGAGAATCTTTAGGGGTAACAGGGCGTCCCTTTAAAAAATCTTCTCCTTTTTCCTTTAAAAATTCCCTAAAAGGCTTTACTTGTTCCGAAGATTCCTGATTCTCTTCAGGGCCAATAGGTTTAGGTTCATCTTCCAGGCCGAAGGTTCTACCCCTGTTTGCTTCTGACATAATGATTATTTTTTACTTTTTTTATGGAAATTTTTAATTTTTCCTCTCCCAAAACCAAATCTTTTTTGGCGGTTTTTTTTGCCTTTCCTTCAAGTAAATCTGCGGCTTTGATACTCCTGATTATCTTTTTCTTATTTTCTTTTAAGACAGCGGCTAACCTGGGAGAGCTTTCAAAATAAACCAGGATGGTATCTTCTGGAGTAAACCCTGCCTCTTTCCGCATCTGCTGGATATTCCTGACAACCTCCCGGACCATGCCTTCCTGCGCCAATTCTTCAGTTATTTTTGTATCCAGCTCCATTTTATCACCAAAGGAAATATTTTTAACATTAATTTCTTCCTTAATTAGATTTAAAAGCTCTTTGTCCTGGGATAGATTTTTTTCTTTTATCTGGATGGAAAGAAGGGGCTGCCTCACCTTGATGCCGGCCTTTGCTCTCTCAGCTAAGGCTCCGGTAACTATCTGCCTGACCTGCGCCATCCTTTCATTAAGATTTGAGTCCATATCTTTCTTTGAAGCCTTGGGCCATTTATCCAAATGTACGGATACCTGCGCCTCTTTCTTTTTTTTGTTGATTTTCTGGTATATCTGTTCTGAGAGAAACGGTATGAAAGGAGCGGAAAGCCTGCTGAGGTTCAGTAGCACGCATCCCAAAACTTTTGCGGCCCTTTTTAATTCCGCGGCTGTTTGAGGGTTTTGAAATCTCTTCCGGCTTCTCCTGACATACCAGAGAGAAAGGTCATTAATAACGAAGTCTTCTATCAGACGGGCAGAAGAAGTAATATCATAAGCATTTAAAAACCCTGTTACCTCCAGCACCAGGCTGTTCAATTTGGAGACAATCCACTTATCCAGGATATTTCTGCTTTTTATCTTCAAGGATGAGCTCACTGCAAGGTACTGGGGAGCATAGGTTGAGAAGAAATAAGAGCAGTTCCAGAAGGTGGAGATAAACTTCTTCAGTCTTTCCTTAACTTCCTTTTCCGAAAAAAGCTTAGGCTCCCCCGGCTGATTGGCAGTATAAAAATACCACCTTACGGTGTCTATGCCGTATTTTTCCATGATATACCAGGGATCTACTATGTTGCCGCGGGATTTGGACATTTTTTCTCCCTTATCATCAAGGATATGTCCCAGAGAAACGACGTTCCTAAAAGGGGCGCCCTTTTTAAGGAGTGTGGAAACCGCCAGCAGATTATAGAACCAGCCCCTGGTCTGGTCTACGGCTTCGCAGATGTAGTCGGCGGGAAACTGTTTCCCCGTGTCAATAATATTTTTGTTTTCGAAAGGATAATGATATTGAGCAAAGGGCATGGATCCTGCATCAAACCAGCAGTCCATCACGTCGGGTTCTCTTTCCATTTCTCCCTGACACTGAGGGCAGGAAAACTTTATCTTGTCCACGTAGGGACGGTGAAAATCCAGTTCTGCCTTATCGTTGAAGGGAAAAGGGACGAATTTAACTTCCCTTAACTCTCCGGGTCTGATGGTCTTTTCCTTCAGCTTTTCTTCCACCAATTCCTCCTGAAGCCTGCCCTTTAATGCTCCTTCCAGCAGCCAAAGAGGATCTCCGTGACTGACGACAAGAATGTTTTTGGATTTATATTTTTTTTCTGTCTCTTTTATAAATTTGAGCATTCTCTTCCTGCAGTGGAGCCAATCTTCTCCCCTCCGCGGTTTTTTATAAAATCTTTTCCTCATGTCCGGGAAAGCCCGGTAAAGCTCTTCCTTGGGTTTCCCTCTGAATTCTCCCAAATCTACATCCCTCAGTTTTTTATCAAATTTTATTTTCAGACCCAGGGCCTGAGCTGTTATTTCTGCCGTTTCCCTAGCCCTAAAATAATCCGAAGAGATAATAACGTCTATCTTATAATTCTTTATTCTGGAAGCGAGAGACTTTACCCTATTTTTCCCCTGGTCTGTAAGACCAAGAGAGGCGTCTTCTTCCCTGGAATAGATTATTTCTTTTCCTTTGGCGGTGCGGATGGTATCCCCGTGTCTTAGAAAAAAGTAGGCGTTGGAGCTGTATTCCTTCTTTAAAAAGTCCTCCCTGCTCCCCATCACTTCCGTCCTGTTACAGGATTTACATTTCCATACCGGCAGAGGAGTTCCCCAGTATCTTTCCCTAGACAGCGCCCAATCTTTAATTTCCCTAAGCCATTCTCCGAACCTTCCTTCTTTAAGGTAGGATGGAATCCAGTTGATTTTATTGTTGTTTTCTATGATTTCCTTCTGTAATTTCTTCATTTTAATAAACCAGGTATTCCGGACATAATAAAGCAGGGGAGTTTTGCATCTCCAGCAAAAAGGATAGTCATGTTCGTAAGGTTCCTGTTTAAAAAGCAGTTCCCTCTGTTCCAGATTTTCAATAATCAGAGGATCTGCTTCCTTGAAAAACATACCGGCCCACTTTTTGACATCAAATTTAAATCTGCCTTCTTCGTTAATAGTTATCAGTATAGGGATTTCCGTTTCTCCGGTTTCCTTCAATTTCCTGTTGCGGGATTTGACCGCATCCATATCTTCTTCACCGAAGGCAGGGGCGATATGCACCAGCCCGGTGCCCTCTTCCAAAGAAACGAATTTGCCGGGGATAATCCTGTAGGCGGTACGGGAAATTTCATCGCTGTGCGGATAAAGGGGCTCATATATCAATCCCATCAGATCTTTCCCCTGGAATTCTTCTGCCGCCTCTCCTGAAAGGCCTAGGTCTTTCATCCTCTTTTTGGCCACTATTAGATAATCCTGGCCCTCTTTTACCTTGATATAGGTAAGATTGGGATTGACGGCTACTGCCACGTTGCCCGGCAGAGTCCAGGGAGTGGTAGTCCAGACGAGCAGACAGGTATTCTTAAATTCAGGATTTTTAATCTTCAGTTTCACGTAGATAGCGGGTTCCTTTATTTTCTTATATCCCTGAGCCACCTCGTGACTGGAAAGAGGAGTTCCGCATCGGGGGCAATAATGGACAACCTTGAAGCCCTGATAAAGCAGTCCGGAATCGTGAATCTGTTTGATAATCCACCAGACTGTTTCAATATACTGGGGGGTGTAGGTTATATAAGAATTTTCCAAATCCAGCCAGAAACCTATTCTTTTGGTAAATTTTTCCCACTCCTGCTCGTATTCCCAAACAGACTGCTTGCACTTCTTATTAAATCTGGCTATACCGTACCTTTCTATCTCTTTCTTA